>Ga0209311_1000148_pt1 | contig 77683 bp, 63 predicted proteins | sample AD_UKC045_MetaG_FD_184417 | JGI IMG/M metagenome (GOLD analysis project Ga0209311, IMG submission 184417) | Active sludge microbial communities of municipal wastewater-treating anaerobic digesters from USA - AD_UKC045_MetaG (SPAdes) (version 2) | ecosystem: Engineered > Bioreactor > Anaerobic >...
CTATAAAGATATCGGCGTGTTGGGTAATTTCCATAGCTATTCTTTCGGATTTTTATTCTAACCAGTAATATTTAAATGTATTTAAATGACTCTGGCGTATGACTTGTTCTTACGCCCGAGTCTTTTTTTTAAAATAACCAAACAATAACCAATATTTTTTTAAATGGCAGTTGATTGGGAATGATGTCCCTATCAACACAATAGTCAAAAATGGGGTTATAACAGAAATTACAAAGAAGCAGGCATGAAAAATTTTAAAGTACAGAATTTTATCAGGATAGTATCAGTTCCGGTGTTGGCAATTGGCGTTATTATCACATTAAACTGTGGGAAAAAAACCGCCCCGGTAGCCGATGAATTAATATTGGCAAAAATCGGTGACAAGACCATTTCCGTTACTGAATTTTACAAACGCGCTGAATATACAATACGCCCTCCCTATTGTAAACTGGATAATTATGTCCATAAAAAAGTAATACTCAACTCTTTAATAGCGGAAAAATTATTTGCACTGGAAGCGGAAGCGGCAAATGACAGCGCTTTGATGAATAATAAAAGTTTTATGGATTTTGTCCAGGGTCGCCGCGAACAGGAAATGCGCAAGTATTTATATAAAAAAGAAGGTTTGGAAAAGGTGAATCTGGATTCTTCTTTAATTAAACAGACTTATCGCTTTGCCGGACGGACATTCAAGGTCGCATATTTTTCCGTCAATAGCCCGCTTTCTGCCGAACTGGTTAAAAAGAGACTGGAAACAAATACCAGTTTTGAAAATATCTATCAGGAGATCGTAGGATCTGAAAAAATTCCGGAACGGGAAGTAACCTGGGATAAAGAAGGCAATGATATGCTGCAGAACGCCTTGTTCATGGATCAAAAACAAGTCGGCCAGGTTATCGGCCCCCTTGAGGCGGAAGACGGAATGTATACAACTATTAAAATCCTGGGATGGAATGATGATGTTGCAATTGGCGAAACCAAAATCAACCAGCGCATGGCAGATGTAAGAGAAAAATTGACCCGCCAGGCTGCCTTGAATAGCTATGCTGCTTTTGCCAGCAAAGTAATGAAAGGGAAAAAAGTTGAATTTGATGAAAACACCTTTTTCAAAGTAACCGAACTGGTGCAGCCGTTTTATATGCCAACCCAGGAACAAAAAGAAGAATCATTTAACCGCTCCTTCTGGAATAAAAATGATGACGGGGATGACAGTTTTAAGAAATTTGTCGCCGATTTTAGTGAAATCAAGGATGAGCCCTTTTTGCGTATCGATGGTGAAACCTGGACGGTGGAAAGATTACGGAAAGAAATAGCCATTCACCCGTTGGTGTACCGGAAACAAAAATTTGCTAAAAACCAGTTCCCGGAACAATTCAAACTTGCGGTAGTAGACCTGATACGCGATAAATATCTTGCCGAGGAAGCTTATAAACGAGGCTATGATAAAGCGGAACCGGTACAGAGAACAATCGAAATGTGGGTGGATAATGCCAGGTTTCTCAATCATATGCAGGATTATTTGACTCTAGTCGGTTCGGAGTATAATTATTCAAAAGAATATATGTCAACAATAAAAAAATATCTCAATCCGTATGTTGATAGTTTGCAAACCAAATATAGTGATAAAATTGAGATCAATACCGATATTTTCGAAAGATTAAAGCTTACCCGTATTGATATGGTGGCAATGGAAAAGAACGTTCCATATCCGGTCACCGTGCCGGGTTTTCCGGTTGTTACTGATGACAATCGTCTGAACTATGGCAAGAAAATGGAAGAATAAACCGGAATAATAGTAAAGCAAGAGTATCGTTAACGGAATTGTCATTTTTACTAGAATTTTTCAAGCCGCAAATTAAACCTTTGCGGCTTTTTTTATTAGTACACTTGGATTTGTATACCAGATATAAAATGTTGATTTATAAAAATTTTTCTTGCTAATGGAACAAAATAATATTACATTTCGTTATATATCGAAATGAAAGGATATAGAAGTGAAACAATTATCTAAAATATTCAAAGCAATGTCGGATACCAACCGGCTGCGGATTCTCCGAATGTTATACCATCGCCCACTGTGTGTGTGTGAAATGCGGGAAATTTTACAATTGGCTGTTTCTACCGTATCGGCTCATCTTTCCATTCTTAAAGAGGCCGATCTGATCATAGATGAAAAGGACAATAAATGGGTGAATTACTCACTTAATACCAATTCCCAAAACCCGGTGGTTAAAAAAATGTTAACGATGCTGGTTAACTGGACAGAAAACGATACGGATTTTGCCGGAGATTTGGAAAAGATCAACACTGTGGACCGTAACACAATATGTGGTGGATAAAACCGGCGTAATCCCGGAAGAAAATTTTTTATGCTTTTCATTTCGTCATTTGGCATAATATAGAAAGGTTATATTTTAATGAATTGGAAACAGGAATATAAAAAATTGCTTTTAATTGCAGCGGTCTTTCTGGCGGCTTACTTTCTGCCGGTTGGTCAAAACCGTTTTATGCAATCCATTTATGAAGCGCTGGCATTGCTGAAATGGTACGCTCGCGAACACGTATTGCTGTGCCTGGTGCCGGCGTTTTTCATTGCCGGGGTCATCAGCGTGTTTGTCAGTCAGGCGGCAGTAATCAAGTACTTTGGCGCCGGGGCGAAAAAATGGCTGGCATACCTGGTAGCATCCGTTTCAGGAACTATACTGGCGGTGTGCTCCTGTACCGTATTACCCTTGTTTTCAAGTATTCACAAACGCGGCGCGGGACTTGGTCCGGCGATTGCTTTTCTTTATTCCGGTCCGGCGATCAATATTCTGGCAATTATATTGACTGCCAGAATTCTGGGCCTGGAAATGGGTATCGCCAGGGTTGTCGGGGCGGTTTCGTTCAGCGTCATCATTGGTTTGATTATGAATTTCATATATCGTAAAGAAGAGAAAATAAAAGAACAGGCGCAACTGGTTATACCGCAAGCGCAGGAATCCCGCCCATTGTGGCAAACTGCGTTTCATTTTTTCGTACTGGTCGCAATACTGGTATTTGTCAATTGGGGCAAACCGATTACCAACGCCGGGGTATGGTACAGTATTTGGGCGTACAAATGGTGGATCACCTCATTCTTTGGTATACTGTACACAATATCACTATTAAAAATTTTAAAATTGCGAGTTGTTCCGGTAAGTATCGGGCTTGCAGCAACGATAGCCGCCGCATTACTTTTTCCAGCTCAACCGCTTATTCCCTTTTCTCTATCTGTATTGGCGACAAGTATAATTATATCGCGGGCTCCCGGCGAGCCACAGGAATGGATGGCATCAACCTGGGGATTTGCCAAACAGATACTACCCTTACTGGCGGCCGGGGTACTGGCAGCAGGATTCCTGCTTGGTTCTCCCGAAGGCGGACAGGGCATTATACCGAACTCGTGGATAGCCGGCCTGGTAGGCGGTAATTCGTTGTTTGCCAATTTCTTTTCATCAATTGTTGGCGCGTTTATGTACTTTGCTACTTTAACCGAGGTCCCCATTATCCAGGGATTACTGGCAAGCGGTATGGGCAAAGGTCCGGCGCTGGCGCTGTTGCTGGCCGGCCCGGCATTATCGCTGCCGAATATGCTGGTCATTCGCGGCGTCATCGGCACGCAAAAAACTATTGTGTATGTATCGCTGGTCGTGGTTATGGCTACAATCAGTGGAATGGTATACGGCTGGTTATTTTAGCAGGAAAGGAAGATAAAATGCAAGCAAAAATACTGGTATTATGCACCGGCAATTCTTGTCGCAGCCAGATGGCGGAAGGATTTCTAAAATCGTTCGATACCGAATTAACGGTCTATTCAGCGGGCACAAATCCATCCGCACAGGTGCATCCTAAAGCAATCCAGGTAATGCGCGAAGCCGGCATTGATATTTCCAAAGCGGCGCCTAAAAATGTGGATCAATTCCTGGGCCAATCCTTTGATTATGTGATCACGGTATGTGACCATGCTAAAGAAACATGTCCCGTTTTTATGGGCGCTGTAAAAAATCGTCTGCACATTGGCTTTGCCGACCCGGCTGAGGCGCAAGGCTCGGAAGCAGAAATACTGGCCGAGTTTCGCCGGGTACGCGATGAGATAAAAAAAGAATTTAAAACGTTTTATGAGCAAAATTTTAAATAAAAATTATATTAAGCTATTACTATACTAACTTTTGTGAGGGATATTATGAAGAACAAAACAATAGGTTTTATCGGCGGCGGACGGGTTGTCCGCATTTTTCTTGAGGCTATGAAACGTAAGAATGAATTCCCGGCAAAGATATTTGTTACCGATCCGGACATGGCGGTTTTAGACAAATTAGCGGCAACATACCCGGAAGCAAAGGTCATTAAAAGCAGTATAAACGAAGCAGCGGCGCAAGATGTGGTATTTCTGGCTATGCATCCCCCGGTTATGGGTGAAACTCTTACAAAAATTGCCGGGATGATCAAACCGCAAACATTGGTCGTATCCCTGGCGCCCAAATTTACCTGCGCGAAAATTTCTGAAATGCTGAATGGGCACAAAAAAATTGCCCGGATGATCCCCAATGCTCCATCGGTTGTGAATGCCGGGTTTAATCCGGTTTATTTTGACTCCGGCATCAGCGCAACAGAAAAGCAGGAACTGTTGGATTTCTTTGCCGTTCTGGGCCAGGCCCCGGTGGTTGCGGAAAACCTGCTGGAAGCCTACGCCATGATCGCCGCAATGGGCCCCACCTACCTGTGGTTCCAGTGGCACGAACTGGAGAAACTGGCGGTAGAGTTCGGCATGACGGAAGAACAGGCGAAAACAGCTATGTATAACATGCTCACCGGCGCGATTAAAACCATGCATCGTTCCGGGCTCTCTTACGAGCAGGTTATCGATCTGGTTCCGGTAAAACCCATTACCGAACATGAGCCGCAGATCCTCGAAATCTATAGAACTAAATTGACCGCCTTGTTCAATAAAATAAAACCGTAAACGATTTAAATAGAGGGAATCCATGCCGCGAACAAGCGTTAAATTGAACTTTTTAGACCGCTACCTGACTTTGTGGATATTTCTAACCATGTTCCTGGGCGTCGGCGGGGGGTATCTGCTGTCCGGACTGGCAGGATTCTGGAACCATTTTCAGGTCGGAACCACCAATATTCCCATTGCCATCGGTTTAATCCTGATGATGTATCCGCCCCTGGCAAAAGTGAAATACGAAGAACTGGGCGATGTATTTAAAAATATTAAAATACTGGGCTTGTCCCTGCTGCAAAACTGGGTCATCGGTCCGATATTGATGTTTGTGCTAGCCATTGTTTTCCTGCACGATTACCCGGAATATATGGCGGGACTGATCATGATCGGCCTGGCGCGCTGTATCGCCATGGTACTTGTTTGGAACGATCTTGCCAAAGGGGATACGGAATACGCAGCCGGATTGGTAGCTTTCAATTCTATATTCCAGGTGCTGTTCTATTCCGTATATGCCTATATTTTTATCACAGTTTTGCCAAACTGGCTGGGACTGGAATCTTTTGTTGTAGATATTACAATAGGACAAATTGCCGAGAGTGTGTTTATTTACCTGGGTATTCCCTTTATTGCCGGAATGCTCACGCGACTGATTCTGGTCAAACACAAAGGCAAAGCGTGGTACGAACAAAAGTTTATCCCGCTTATTAGTCCCATCACCTTGATCGCCCTGCTGTTTACGATCTTTGTCATGTTCTCGTTAAAGGGTGAAGTGATTGTAAAAATTCCCCTCGACGTGGTTCGCATCGCTATTCCTCTGCTCATTTACTTTGTGGTGATGTTTTTTATCTCATTTTATATGAGCAAACGGGCCGGCGCGGATTATGCAAAATCCGCCACGCTCTCGTTTACGGCGGCATCGAATAACTTTGAGTTAGCCATAGCGGTTGCAGTAGCAGTATTTGGCATCAATTCCGGCGAAGCATTCGCGGCGGTTATCGGCCCGTTGGTGGAGGTGCCGGTGATGATCAGCCTGGTTAACGTGGCGTTGTGGATGAAAGGAAAATACTTTAAATCCTGATGTTTTAAAATAAGCTAATATAAAATGCCGGTTTTACGGTATAAAATAATAACACAATAAAATGAAAAAGGAAATAACAATGGATGTAAAAGTACTGGGCACGGGCTGCCCGAAATGCCAGGAACTGGAAAAGAGAGTAAAAACAGTGGCTGGAAATAATAATATCGATATTCAATTAGAAAAAGTAACGGACTTGCAAAAAATCATGTCCTACGGGATTATGATGACGCCGGGACTGGTGATCGATGGTGAAGTGAAAAGCGCCGGGAAATTACCGAGCGAAGCAGAGATATTGGCCTGGCTGCAAAAACAAGCATGAACATTACATTAGAATTACAATATTTTAAGGGATGTCCTCATGCTGAATACGCATTACAACTGGTGGATGCCTATCGCCAGGCGCATCAGGATGTCCTCGTGCAAATTATCGAGGTCCGTAATGAGCAGCAGGCGCAGGAAATATCTTTTCGCGGTTCGCCGACAATCCTAATTAACGGCCGGGATATGCTCGATGTCCCGGCCCCGGATGAACCACGTATGGCCTGCCGCTTTTACCCGGACGGCCTGCCAACATTGTTGGAGTTTGAAAAAATTATCGGAAATTCATTGTAAAAAAAAAAGAGAATCCCATGAAAAAAATTACACGAATAAGTTTTACCCTACTATTATTTTTAGCGTTATCCTGCCAATCCGCCCCCAAAGAAAAGGCGGATACGGCCAAAGCGGAAAAGAAAGAAAAAGCGCTGGTTACCTTTGTCGAACTGGGTTCGGTAAATTGTATCCCATGCAAAGCCATGCAGCCGGTCATGAAGGCTATTGAGGAACGATATGGCGACCAGGTTAAAGTGATCTTTTACGATGTGTGGAAAGAGGAATCCTGGGCGGAAAAGTATAAAATCCGCGTCATTCCCACTCAGGTATTTCTGGATTCCGCAGGTGTGGAATTTCATCGCCATGAAGGATTCTATGCCCAGGCGGAGATTGAAAAATTATTAACGGACAAGGGTCTTACCGCAGCAGAAGCTAAAAAGGATTAAGCATGTTTTTTGTCAATCTATTCACCGCTCTGAATAATTTCATGGAGCAATCCTTTTGGTTCGCCGCAGCCGGCGCGTTTATTTGGGGAATTTTGAGTATTCTGCTCAGTCCCTGCCATCTCTCCAGCATTCCCCTGGTGATCGGCGTCATTGTCGGGCAGCAGGATCGCTCCATCGGCAGGGCGTTTAAACTGTCGCTGGTGTTCTCGCTTGGTATTCTGGTTTCGGTGGCGATAATCGGAGTGATCACCGCCTCGCTGGGCAGACTGATGGGCGATGTCGGTCGTACCGGCAATATCCTCATCGCTATTCTATTCATTATTGTCGGCTTGTACCTGATGGATATCATCCCACTGAACTGGTCATTCATGCCGCGCCTGAGCAAGTCTGGTGGCTATCGGGCGGCATTATTGTTGGGATTATTATTTGGTGTGGCATTGGGACCCTGCACCTTTGCCTTTATCGCCCCTGTGTTGGGCATAATATTCAAAACCGCACAAACCAGTTACGTCGCGGCACTATTACTGGTGGGCGCGTTTGCCGCCGGACATTGCGGGGTGATCGTCCTGGCGGGGACGCTCACCGGCAAGGTGCAGTCCTGGCTGAACTGGACGCAGCGCAATAAAAGCGTACTCGTGCTGAAACGCATCTGCGGCGCGCTGGTGGTACTGGCGGGCGTGTATTATTTGCTGACCTGAGACTAACCCTTGATCGCGCCGGGATTCATATCCCGGTACGGGAAATGACCGGGGGTTTCAAACCCATATTGATTTACCACTGATTGATACAGATGAAAAACGGATTTATGATTTTATCTGTGTTCAATCCGAGTTTATCCGGGGCTCATTAATTTTATTACTTTTCCATTATATTAAAATTCATTTTTTTATTGCGAGTTTAAAAAAATATATGTAAGATAAAGTAATTAAAACAATGGATTTTATAATGGATGATTTAAAAATTGATAAAACCGCCTTTTCTGTTGCGGATTTGCATGATCCCGGGGACGAAAAAGCATACTGGCTCTCCAAAACCCCGCAGGAACGGCTTTTAGCTATGCAAATAATGAGGGAAATATTATATGGTCGCGACGCGGCTACCGGAAGACTTGAAAGAATTCTTGAGATTGCTGAAAGATAATGATGTTGACTACCTTTTGATTGGCGGGTATGCGGTCGGCTATTATGGTTACCCACGCGCAACAGTAGATATGGATATATGGGTGGCAACGGATCAAATGAATGCCAGCAAAATTGTTCAGGTTGTTAAAGAATTCGGGTTTGATACACCGGACTTGTCTGAACAATTGATTACCGTACAAAAAAAAATAATCCGTATGGGTATGCCGCCAATACGAATTGAAATTCTTTGTAATATCGATGGAGTTGATTTTCAGGAATGTTATGCCAAAAAAATTGTAGATTCTATTGATGGAGAGACTGTTAATATAATTGATCTTGAAAGTTTAAAAAAGAATAAACAAGCAAGCGGTCGGTCAAAAGATTTAGCCGATTTGGAAAATCTGCCTTAAAGTACTAGATCGCCCGGTATATCCATGCCGGGCGGTTGGGCAACGGGGATTTAAATCCCAATTTTAGGGAAAAAACAATGAAAAGATATAAAATTGATATGGAAAGTACTTTAATTTACTTTTGTACATGTACAATTGTTGAATGGCAATTTGTATTTAAAGAGGAAAAATATTTTAAAATTATAATCGACAGTCTGGGATATTGCCAACAACACAAAGGATTACTATTATATGGCTATGTTATTATGCCCAATCATTTACATTTACTTGTTGGTACGAAAGAAAATTTTCATTTGTCAAATATAATGAGGGATTTTAAAAGACATACATCAAAACAAATACATGGCTTATTGGAAAATGATAATGAAAAAATCATGTTACATTTATTTAGAAATTCCTTTGAAAAAAGAAATGATGAATTTAAGATATGGAAAGACGATTTTCACCCGGTAGCAATTCTTTCGGATGAGTGGTTTTACCAGAAATTAAATTATATTCATGACAATCCAATAAGAAAAGGTTTCGTAATAAAACAGGAAAACTGGAAATATAGCAGTGCAGCTAATTGGATTCTTGAAGATCATTCAATTATTAAACTGGATTTAGAATATTTAGGGTATTAAATATAAAGCAGGATGAATATCCTGCCTTACAGCCCGCACCGGACGAATGTCCGGCGCGATCCGACGTTTTTGATCGCCCGGTATATTCATGCCGGGCGGTTGGTAAACCGGGATATGTATCCCGAAAAGATAAATGAATTTGCAGGATAAATATCCTGCCTTACCGTCCGTATCGGACGAATGTCCGGCGCGATCCAACATTTTAGATCGCCCGGTATATTCATGCCGGGCGGTTGGTAAACCGGGATATGTATCCTGCTCTGCCGCCCGCACCGGACGTATGTCCGGCGCGATTAGTATTTTTTAGTATGTAACAGGTTATGAAACCCGGCGCAATCTGATGTTTTTTGATCGCCCGGTATATTCATGCCGGGCGGTTGGTAAGCCGGGATATATATCCTGTAAAAGCCAATGATTTGCAGGATACATATCCTGTTCTACAGCCCGCACCGGACGGATGTCCGGCGCGATCTTATTCTCCTCACACCCCCACCATCTCCACCACCTTCCCCTCCGCAACAAACCTCGCTAGCTCGGCAAGTTCGTCGGCCATAACCCGGTCGTGGGTGACCGGCGGAAAGATTTCCGCGACACGGGCCAGTATGTTCTCGCACACCGGGTTAAGTTTGCGCTGTTCCGGGGTTATGGGATAATGTTCGCGCACCTGGATTTCCAGGGTAAAGGGATTCTCCTGGCTTTGCAAATCCTTTTGTATAGTCCCCAGTTTCTGCTTGATCTCGTCAAAGATTGGCGCGACCGAGGGGATATACGGCAGTCGTTTGCGGATGGCCGCAGCCTGACTGATGTACGCCATCTCGATGGCCAGCAGGTTCGCCAGCTTCGGCAGACTGTGCATGACGCGCACGGCCAGACTCGTACCCATACTGACATGGTCTTCTTGTCCCGTATTAGTGGAAATATTGAACAAATGGCTAGGCATGGCCTCGCCCCAAATCGCATTGGTCAGCGCCGCCGAAGTGTATTCCAGCAGCATCATCCCGCTGGATACGGCGCGTTCGGCATTGGACAAGTCCGGCCATTTCAGGTCGCGCCCCAGACCCTTGTTCTGGTTGGCGTCCACATAACGGGCGCAACGACGGTTAACAAGACCCGCCATAATGCCCATTGCCTGGAACAGGTTGTACACGCGTACCGCTACCGGCATACCGTGAAACTGGCCGCCGGAGACTATATCCACAAATTGTCCGGCGTACTGCCCGGCGGGACGATGGGTGTTTTCCTCCACTAACGGCAGCAATACAGGATTATCGGTGACGCTGTTGGCTTCCAGCAGCAGGGCTTTTTCGCACTCGTCGATCAATTCCGCACAACTGCCCAGGATTTGCGCGGCGCAGCGAATATTGTAGGGATCCTGGATCTCGCCGTCGATGCGGTAATCGCGGTGCGCTTCGCGCAGGGGCGAGTCCTGCATCAGCGCATAAATCCACCCGGCCACCTTGAGCGCGCCGGGATGCGGGCGCAGCAGGTGCAGGTCGTGACGAAACGGCGTTTCCGGGGCCAGCATCACCTGGGCGGTCATGGCGGTTTCGATGGCGGCGGTTTTCAGCAGGATTTGCATTTGTCTACAGCAATGTAAACCAATAGCAGTCATGTACTGCACCCCGTTATTCAGCGCCAGACCCTCTTTCATTTCCAGCTTGAGCGGCTGCAAACCTGCCGCCCGCAGGGCATCGGCAGCATTGACAGTCTCACCATTAACCCGGACCTTACCCATACCGAGCATTCCCAAAGCAATGTGCGATAACGGCGCCAAATCGCCGCTGGCCCCGACCGAGCCCAGTTCCGGCACGACTGGCAAAATGTCGTTGTTAAGCATGTTCAGCAACTGTTCCACCACACAGGGACGCACGCCGCTATAGCCCTGCGCCAGGGATTGCGCGCGCAGCAGCATGGTGACGCGGACAATGGCGTCCGGGGCCGGTTCGCCCACCCCCACCGCGTGTGAGGTAATGAGATTCTCCTGCAGCGCCGCCAAATGCGCTTCGTCCACCGCCAGATCGACATTGTGCCCAAAGCCGCGGTTAAAGCCATACGCGGGGTACTTTTGTCCCGCCAGGTACTCTACCACCTGGCGACGGCGTTCTGCCAGCATGGTGCGGGTGGCTTCCGCCAGTGCAAAGCGGGCGTTACCGGCGCCGGCGGCGGCGATCTGTTCCAGGGTCAGTTTACGGGTATGGTCAATAGTGATAGTATGGCTCATAAGGATATGCTCCCAGGTTAAAACAGGATCAGCAAAAAATGGTATCTATTATCAGGCAAACAAATCTTTATGCGATTCGGCATCATCGGACTCTTCATCGAGATCGCCGCCAATATCCCAGGCCAGGCTGCGGTCATAGATAAATTGGCCTTTTTTCATCACCTGCTCGATCTGCGGTTCGGCGAAAAAGTAAATGAGATTTTGGTAATTATCGGAATCAAGGATCAGCACATCCGCCTGCCAGCCGGGTTCAAGACAACCGATCTTTTCAAGTCCCAGCGAATACGCGGCGTTTTGCGTAACGGCGGCAATGGCTTCTTCCATGCTAAAACCCATTTGTGTGCAGGCCAGGGTCAAAATCATCGGCATGGAGAGCGTCATACAACTGCCGGGATTGAAATCCGTAGCTAGTACCGGAATGCAGCCGGCGTCGAGGATTTTCCGTCCCGGTGCGTAGGGGATGTTCAAAAACAGCGATACCCCCGGCAGCAAGGTGGCGCACATATCCGTAGCGGCCAGCGCGGCGATTTCCGCATCGCTAAGGTGTTCGAGGTGATCGACCGAGGCCGCCCCGGCGTCGATGGCCGCCTGAATGCCGCCGATGCTGTGGAACTGGTTGGTATGCACGCGGGATTTCAATCCGAACCGGGCCGCCTCGCGCAGAATGTCGCGCGTTTCATCGGCAGTAAAATAATCCCTTTCGCAAAACACATCGCAGAACTGCGCCAGGGAGGCGACTTGAGGCAGCATCCGGTGCAGTTGTTCGAGATAATCCACTTTGGTAACGCCGGTGGGAACGGCGTGAGCGCCCAGAAAAGTGGCGATTAGTTCGACCGGCTGCTGAACGTGCAACTCTTTGATGACCTGCAATATTTTCAGTTCATTCGCTTCATCCAGGCCGTAGCCGCTCTTAATTTCCATAGTGGTAATGCCATGATGCACGGCTTTTTGCAGGTAAACCAATCCCTGGCGGATTAACTGCTCCTTGCTCATTTGTCGCGTGGCTCGCACCGTACTCATAATGCCGCCGCCCTGTTGCGCCAACTCCGCATAGCTGGCCCCGACGCAGCGGCGGGCAAATTCGTCCTCCCTGCTGCCGCCAAACACCAGGTGCGTGTGCGCATCGACAAATCCCGGCAGCAGACACTTGCCGCTCACATCGACGACGCGGGTCTGGAAGGCAATCCGCTCTTCCATCTGTTTGGCAGGCCCGATAGCCTGAATGACGCCATCTTCGATAAAGAGAGAGCTGTTCTTGTGCACCGAAAGCTGCTTTAATTCCGGGCCGCGCATTACTCCCGGCTTTGGAGAAACGATTTGCGCGGCATTGTGTAATAAAATCGAGTCCATATTACGAGCCGATTTTAGCGTTGACGATTTTCAATATCTCCCATTCCAGGGCAATGGCTTGCTTCTCCATTTCCCGGCCGCGGGTTAGCAGGTTGTTCACATATTCTTTATCATCCAGTCCCCCGGCATTGATTTTGACATTCAAAAATGCGCCGAGAACCGCAGAACGGGCCGCCAGCGCCGCTACTCCAGCGTCGGAAATGGAATTGGGATTGCCGGTTTCAGCCATGGCTTTGATAACGGTCATCGAGTCCAAAGCGACAGTCATTACCCGGAAGGGTATTTCTATAGCCTGGCGGGTAGCCTGTTGAATGGCTTGTTTGCGGGCTGCTTTTTCTGCCTCGGTATTTTTGGGCAGGGCAAAGGCCTGCATCAGATTATTGAATGCCAGTGTATCCTCATCGACAAGCCGTAACAATTGTTCATACGCGGTTTTGCCCTGTTCAGCCCAATCGGAAAATTCCTGCCAGCGTTCATCCCAGCCGCGCTTGTGCGCGGAGAGGTTGGCGACCATCGCCGCCAGCGCTGCGCCCAGCGAGCCCATACAAGCGGCTACGCTGCCGCCGCCGGGGGCCGGCGCTTCCGAACAGGTGAGAGCGATAAAATCAGCCACGGTCAGATCGGCCAGTCGTTTCCCTTTTTGGTCGCGCTGCATGGCATATTCGATAATTTTGTCATCGGGATTAAAAGGGGCGAGGTCATTCAAACCCAGCGATTTGACAGCGATTTTGATGATCTCCTTTTCCGGTATGCCGGTGGAGCGCTGCTGTTTTTTAAGAAAATATGTGCCGGCGTCGAGCATAGCTTGTAAGGGAATGAGTCCCACCAGTTCGGAACCGGTGACGCGCACACCACGTTCCTCAGCCTTTTGGCAGACCTCTTCAAAAACCACATGCACCGGGGTCTCCTGAATATTGGTCAGGTTGATGGAAATCTGCGCAATGCCATATTCCTCGATGTACCAACCAATAGCTTTAACGTTCTTTAGCGAACCGGGTATCATCACCGGCTTGCCGTCAGCATCTTTGATGATCTTGCCGGTGAGCGGATCGCCCTCCCGTTTGATGCGGCCCTTTTCGCGCACATCAAAAGCGATGGCATTGGCGCGGCGGGTTGAAGTTGTATTGAGGTTGACATTGTAGGCAACCAGAAAATCACGCGCGCCGACGGCCACAGCGCCGGATTTTTCGTTCAGGGTAGTGGGCCCGAAATCCGGTTTACCGTCCGGAGAGGCGAGCTTGTCGTGCAGTCCTTCATATTCCCCGGCGCGACAATAAGCCAGGTTTTTACGGCGTTCATCGTACGCGGCGTATTCATAGCAATACACATGAATGCCGAGTTCTTCACCAATGCGCTGCGCCAGCTTACGGGCCAGTATTACCGTCTCTTCCATTGTTATGCCGGAAATGGGCACCAGGGGACAGACATCTATAGCGCCGAAACGGGGATGCTCGCCCTTGTGCTTGCGCATGTCGATGACCTCGGCGGCTTTTTGCGCCGCCAGGAAAGCCGCTTCGCATACGGCGTCCGGCGGGCCGACAAAGGTAACGACCGTCCGGTTGGTGGATGCGCCGGGATCGACATTCAATAATTTAACTCCCTCTACGGTTTGGATGCGGTCGGTAATCTGTTTGATAACCGCCATATCCCGGCCTTCGCTAAAATTCGGTACGCATTCCAGAATTGCTGCCACTCTCTGCTCCTTGTACTAATATTCTACCTTAATTTCGACATTAAACCCAAAGAATTTAATATAATAATTTTGTTTCTATTGTTTTTAGTGGGTTACTTTGAAAATATGAACTCTATTCTTTTAAATAAATTGCAAATTTTTCTCTGCGTCCTCTGCGCCTCTGCGTTTTTCTTTTTAACGCAGAGACGCAGAGACCGCAGAGGGTAAACAAGTTATAATTATCTATTTGAGGGCAATATTAATTATAAACCCGGTTCAATACCCGAGTTTGTTTTCTTTCAATCATAATATTGTAATGAATTATTAACATGATTATTTTTTGTAACTACTTGATTAAGTTTTAATAATAAATTCACTATAAACAATATATTACCTTTTTAATTATCGAATATTCTTCATAATGTTTTTATTTTAACAGGACATCGCTCATCCTATCCGTTATTCCATGCAAAAATAATCTCTATCTACTTTTTTGCATTACGGATTGTTTTTTCAATCAATTCATCATCAGCCAGGAACGGCAGGGTAATGTGATCCGCCTCCTGCTGCTGACTGTTATATTGCATAACGGTGGTGATGGAATTGGCGTTGCCAGCCCAGGCGCGCCGGGCCACTCCGCCCATCACATCCCAGGGAATAGCGCTTTTGATGACCTCATCCACCCTGGCACTGCCGTCCAGCATCAGCCCAAACCCGCCGTTGATGGCTTTGCCGATGCCGACGCCGCCGCCGTTGTGCAGAGCGACAAGACTCATGCCGCGCGCGGCGTTCCCGGCGTAACATTGCACGGCCATATCCGCCATGATGTTGCTGCCGTCTTTGATATTCGCGGTTTCGCGGAATGGTGAATCCGTACCGCCGGTATCGTGATGATCGCGCCCGATCATCACCGGGCCGATGGCGCCATCGCGTACCAGTTTGTTGAATTGCAGGGCAATATTCATGCGTCCGGCCGCATCCTGGTAGAGAATGCGCGCCTGCGTGCCGACCACCAGCTTGTTTTTGCCGGCGTCGCGGATCCAGTTGTAATTATCCCGATCCTGGAAGCGGCGGGTCGGGTCGATGCAGGACATGGCGGCGCGGTCGGTCTTTTCCAAATCCGCCGCTTTGCCGCTCAAACACACCCAGCGGAAGGGCCCGTAACCGTAATCGAACAGCATCGGTCCCATTATATCTTCAACATACGAGGGGAAAATAAAGCCGTCGTTGGTATTTCGACCGTTCTTGCAGACCTCAGTAATCCCGGCGTCAAACACGGATTTTAAAAAGCTGTTGCCGTAATCGAAAAAGTAAGCGCCGCAGCCGGCCAGGATTTTAATCTGTTCATAATGCACGCGCAGACTGGCGTCCACCCTTTTGCGGAAAGCAGCGGGATCGGTTTGCAGCAACTGCGTGCGCGCCGCATAATCGAGTCCCTGCGGACAATAGCCGCCATCGTACACGGCGTGACAGGAAGTCTGGTCGGACAGCAGATCGATGTGTTCCTGGTGCTGCACTGCATATTCCAATAGATCGACAATATTGCCATAAAAAGCAATAGCGCAGCCTTTTTTCTGTTTTCGGAAATCGCGGGCGATGTTGAACGCTTCGGCGGCGGATTCGGTAACGCATTTAACCCAGCCCTGCGCATAGCGGGTCTGGATGCGGGACGGATCGACTTCGGCGATGATCGCCACGCCGTTGGCTATTTCCACAGCGCGTCCCTGCGCGCCGCTCATGCCGCCCAGTCCCGAAGAGACGAATAACACGCCGGACAGATCGGCGTCACTATGAAGTCCGAGTTTGAGCCGGGCGGCGTTGAGAATGGTATTGTAGGTGCCGTGTACAATGCCTTGCGGGCCGATATACATCCAGCCCCCGGCAGTCATTTGTCCGTAATTGGCGACGCCCAGCGCGGCGGCGCGATTAAAGCTCTCCTGGTTATCGGCAAATCCCACCATCAGTCCATTGGTGATGATAACGCGCGGCGCACCCGGTGAGGAGTGGAACAGTCCCAGCGGATGGCCGGATTCCACCACCAGGGTTTGCTCGCGGGTGAGCGTTTCGAGGTACTTTTTAATCAGCCGGTACTGCATCCAGTTCTGGCACACCTGGCCGGTTTCGCCGTAGGTCACCAGTTCGTAGGGATACAAGGCTACGTCGAAATCGAGATTATTGTCGATCATCACCTGGAAAGCGCGGCCCTTGAGACATTTGCCGATATATTCGTCCACAGGTTTAGCGGTGATTTTGCCCGTGGGACGAAAGCGGTAGCCGTAGATGCGTCCGGTGGATTGCAATTCATCCAAAAATTCCGGGGCCAGTTGCGCGTGCCATGGTTGCGGGATATAGCGCAGGGCGTTGCGTAAGGCCAGTTTTATATCATTCGGGGAAAGGTTGGCGCTGCGTTTCGGGGCGCGGCGAATGCCGGGTATAAAATCAGGTTTTTCCGGTAATTTGTTGAATAGCTGACCGAGGTGGATGGTCATGGCGTGGGAAATATCATTATTATCGATCATCGTGTCCTCCTGTGGAAGGTGAGATGATTTGTGTAAATTGGCGCAAATAATATAATATTCATACAAGAATATAATGGCGATAAGAACCAAAGTCAAGGAAATTTGATGTCACGGAGGGGCATCCCTTGCGGATGCCCACCTTGCGGTTGCCCATTTGCGGATGCTCCTATAAAATAAGGGCAGGGGCGAGCTCTGCCCTTACATATCCCGGTATAGGAAATGTAGGTTGGGATAAAATCCCACCCTGAGGATTAATTTTTTATGCTATGAAAATTCAAAAAATTATTGATTTATAATTATTGTTTTCATATTATTAAGCGTGTCTAGTTGATAATATAACGGAACCATTTACATGATTGAAGAGATTTTTACCAGAAAAGAAGTCATTGATCTTTTAAAGAAAAACAATGTCGCTATGTTGGGCTTGTTTGGCTCGTATGCTCGGGGAGAACAAACGGAAACAAGTGATATTGATTTTGTAATCCGGTTTTCGCAAAGTAACGGTTTGTTAGCTCTTATCCGGCTTAAAAGAGAATTAAGCGAAATTCTTGGGAAAAAAGTCGACCTGGTCACCGAAAGGTCGATAAGCCCTTACATACGAAAAAATATCATGGATGACTTGAAGGTGATTTATAATGCCAATTGACAAAGTCGTTTATTTTCATCATTAATTGGATGCCATCACTTTTATTGAATCTTATATCCTTAATTCTGGTAAGGATGAGTTTATGAAGAATCATTTAATCCAGGATGGTGTTATTCGTCAATTGGAAATTATTGGTGAAGCCGTAAAATCTGTATCCGATACCACCCGAAATAAATACCAACAAATTCCCTGGCGAGACTTTGCCGGATTGAGAGACATTTTAATTCATCAATATTTTGGGGTGGATTTGGATGAAATCTGGACCACAATCCATAAAGACATTCCTTTATTAAAGGAAAATTTGCTAAACATTGTTTCCGATTTATAACCTGGATCACTTTTAATCTATCCAATTTTGACAGAGCTCCCGCCCTTTCATTCTTTCCCAAAAACAACTTGACTCTTTATACGAATTCATGTAATATTATCATTATTATCACCTGCTATTATTGGAGTGACCTCGTATGGAAAAACACGTGCTCTTGCTGCTCAGCTTACTGTTAACAAGCAGTTTTGCTCAAGCCCAACCGGATCCCAAGTTCGACGCCTACCTGGCCGCAGAACGGCTCAATCTCCCGGTTGATGGAGAATTACTTTTCGATTGCTCCCGGTTAACCGGCTACTCGTTTGGTTCGGACAACGGGACGACCAGAAAGACTGTTACTGTAGATTCCCTGCTGCCGTTTAGCAAAGCCCAGCAACTGGATATTAAAAAAGCCGGGACAAACTCCTGGGAACCGCAACTGCAAACACCGCGCAACACCGAAACAGTGTACAAAGATGATTACCTGTTTTATATTTTCTACATCCGCGTCCTGGAATCCGAAGCGGATGACGGCAACGGCGAAGCATTCCTGTATATACAAAAAGCCGGACCGCCCTATAACGGACTCGGCAGCAAATCACTAACAATACGTCCGGCATGGACAAAACATTATCTTATCGCCCGGGCGGATCAGCAATATGATCCCGGTCAAATGGAAGCGACCTTTCACCTCGGCTTTATGAAACAAAAAATTGAAGTAGGCGGTATCATCGCCCTAAATCTTGGAGCGGATATTGATCTCGATGATCTGCCAACCACGCCGATCTATTATGACGGCATGGAAGCAAATGCGCCGTGGCGCGCTGCTGCCGCCGCCCGGATCGAACAATACCGCAAGGGCGATATAACAGTACTGGTAAAAAATAGCAACGGCCAGGCGGTGAAAAATGCATCCGTGACTGTTAAAATGACCAACCACGCTTTCGGGTTTGGTACCTTTATCGAAGACCTCGTGCTTAAAAACGATCAAACGGCAATAAAATACAAAGCGGCGTTGAAACAGTTATTCAACCGGGCAACGACTCCATTTTATATGGGCGGTAACAGCGACGACTGGGGCTGGTATTCGTCCCAAGATGTGCGTAATACCTACACACAAATGGCGGCATGGCTGGATGAGAATAATATTATAACCAAAGGTCATGTGCTTGTTTGGCCGGGCTGGCAATGGATGCCCTCCTTTTACGAGGGATTGAAAGATGACCCGGTTGCCCTGGACGATGCTATTAAAGTGCATCTGGATGAGGTGGTTCCCATTGGTCAGGAATTTGGGCTGGCGGAATGGGATGTCGTTAATGAACCCTACATGAATCATGATGTTATGGATGCTTTGGGTGAAGACGTTCTTATCGACTGGTACAACTATGTGCACGAGATCGATTCCCTGCCCAGGTTGATCCTCAATGAATATAATATACTGGCCGGTGGCGGAGTCAAGGGCTTTCAGGATAACCTGGCGCGCGTGATAGAATTATTGCAGGCCGGCAATGCGCCACTGGGTGGGATTGGCATGCAATGCCATTTTGATGAAAATCTCACCGGTATTCCGGAAATCGTTTCTATTCTGGACAGATTCGGGCAATATAACATCCCCATTCAGGTCACTGAATTTGATTTTAGTACCCGCGATGAAGCAGCGCAGGCGGCTTTTACCAGGGACTTTATAACGGCAATTTTCAGTCACCCCGCGACCAACAAATTCGTAATGTGGGGATTCTGGGAAGGCATGATGTGGCGGCCTACCGGCGCCATGATCCGCACGGACTGGTCCTTCAAACCGAATTATTACGCCTATACCGACCTGGTGTTTAACCAATGGTGGACGGATGTTGCCGGAGTGACCAACCGCGATGGTCAATACCAGGTGCGCGGTTTTCTGGGCGATTATACCATCAGCGCCTCGCTGGAAGGTGCGTCCGTTTCGAGCGACGCTGTGCTGACCAGTGAGGGCCTGGTTGTGGAACTGACTCTGCCCATTACGGGGACGGAAATTGGGGAACAAAACAATGTCCCTGTAGAGTTTGGCTTGCAGCAGAATTATCCCAATCCATTTAATGCGACCACCACTATAAAATTCACTTCCCCGCAAACCGGTCAGGCTCGTTTTTCGGTTTTTGATGTGACAGGAACGCTGGTATATTCCCGTGCAGTACAGGTCCGTGAAGGTGTTGAATACAAGGAAGAATTTACTGCGGAAAAGCTGGCCAGCGGTGTATACTTTTATACAGTAGAATTTCCGGATGGTTCACGACAGATTTGTAAAATGATTCTGTTGAAATGATTTTAATGATCCATTATTTGAGGTTTAACAATGCCCCCGTAGAGACAAGGCATGCCTTGTCTCTACACAAAATAACCAATATTAAAAAATGATAATCAGAACAAGGGGCTTTTGCCCCTTGCATTCACGGGCAGGAGCGAGTGCAGAAAATGTAGGGTGGGATTCTATCCCACCATATACATTAATAAAAACAATATGTTACACAACTATTAAATGGTGGGTCAAGACCCACCCTACTCTTCCCTATTCTTCCCAAACCTTGTCAATTACCCTTTTAATTTTATCTTCATATATTTTTATCAACTCGTAGCATTTATTAATAATATTCCTCTCTGTTTCTAACTTAAGAACGATTTCTTGTTGTACAGCCAGAGGCGGCAATTGGATGGGCAGTATTTTCAGTTCTTCGCGGTTAAATAAGCCATTTACATTTTGCCTCATAAATGATTGATATTTTCCATCAATACGGTAGATGTTAAGTAAATACCAAAGATATCGGTTGTCAAAAAATTGTGGTTTAGGTCTAATACCAAGACAGAAAGATGCAAATACATAATCTCCATCCCAATCAAAATAACCCGTCTTACCTACTAAATGTTTGCTCCCATTACGCCAATTAAAAAGCAAATCTCCTTTTTGAAGGTAGTGTATTCCACTTTTCTTTGGGATATCAATAAATCGAAGACCTTCTTTTACCAATGTGCCATCTTCTAGAATATTATTCATTGAAATTATTGGAATACCATTTTCTGCTTCACATTCTGGAATCGAGAGTGTCAATCCACTAACAAAATCAATGTATTCTTCCAGTAAAACCATCGGCCATTGCGGATCAATTTCTATCTGCGGTTTCCAGCTATCTACCACTTGCCGCGCGCCATCGATGAGTTTCTGGTAGCCTTCAATCTCCGCTACAATTTCGCGTTGAACTTCGAGAGGTGGGAGAGGAATTGCTTTTAAATAAGCATCATTTCTATTTAAACCAGGAATTCCTGCACCCCCACTTAATTTGGTTAAATCTAAACTTTTGAGAATATAATAAAACCACTTTAGATTTATTCGCTTTGTATCAACTTTTATATAATATGTTGTATCTATGGGATAACAATTTTGTTCTTCCCAAACAACTTCACCAGAAGATCCTTTTCTACCTATAATTATTACAGGGCCTTCAACTAGACATTCATTATGAAAACCCGTTCGTCCATTAGACCCCATTACTGGATAAGGCCCTGATATTCTATTCTTCTCCGGTAAACTTTTACCATATTCAAAAGAACATACGTCCCCCAACTTCACCAAAGGCCACTTCTGTTGCCCCCTTTTTTGTGTCGTTCGATACCTGTCCCCGGTCAAATTATATTCCCCATTTTCCGCCAGCATCACTTTTTTCACCGGCAAAGCCAGGCCGCTCTCCAGAAATGAATTAAACATGGATGAGCAGGATATACAGGATATTTTTTCCTCTTTATCCTGTCCATCCTGTTTATCCATGTTGATGGCTTTTTTCCATTCGGCAAGCGCACTTACCGCATTGGGCAAGTCGCTACCGGCCTGTTCCCTCCTTTGCGCACCCAAACCAAAGCCGTCATTCTCTATTTTGACAAACAGAATCGAATCAGTCTTTTTTGCTATCTGTCTGTCCATTAAAAGAATAGAGGTTTTTACGCCTGAATAGGGATTAAAGATACCGGCCGGCAGCGAAACAACAGCATAAAGATAATTTTCCACCAGCATTTTACGTAGTTGCTTGTACGCCCCGGCGCTTTGAAAGATAATACCTTCGGGAACGATCACTGCGGCGCGGCCGGTGGGCGTCAGGTGTTCGGCGATATAATCCACAAACAACACTTCGCTGCGGTTACTCTGCACCGAAAATCTTTTATGCGGCTTGATCCCTCCTTTCGGCGACATGAACGGCGGATTGGCCATAATGACATCGGCATATTCGTTCCAGCGTTCTTCGCTGGTCAACGTGTCGTATTCAATAATTTGCGGCTGGGCAAAACCGTGCAGGTACAAATTTACCAGTGACAAGCGCACCATATCCGGTGAAATATCATAACCTTTAAAATTGCTATACAATTTTTTGGCTTCATCGCCGGTTAACAAGTCACCGGGGTACTTTTGTGTGTTTTCTTTGAGAATGTGCTTGTAGGACGATATAAGAAATCCGGCCGTTCCGCAGGCCGGGTCCAGCACAGTTTCATGTTTTTGCGGATTGACTACCTGCACCATAAAATCGATAATATGGCGCGGCGTGCGGAATTGCCCGGCGTCGCCCTGGCTGCCAAGCACCGATAATAAATATTCAAACGCATCGCCCAGTCGTTCGGAATGGTCATAGCTGAATTCGTTTATGGTTTTTAAAAATAGTTTCAGTGTTTCCGGGTCACGATATGGTAAAAAAGCATTCTTGAATATATCACGGAACAGTTGCGGAATATTCGGGTTTTGGTTCAGCTTGATTATGGCTTCACTATACAGCGCCAGCATTTCAAAACCGCCCAGGCGGGGATCGAAAATTTTCGACCAGGCATAGCGTTCATAATCGCCGGTAAAAAAGCTGGCTTTGCCGCCCATCGCCACAGATTCCTTGTCCATGTCATCCATGAACTTGTAAATCAGCGCAATGGTTATTTGTTCAACCTGACTTTTGGGATCGGGAACTTTACCTACAAGGATATCGCGGGCCGTATCTATGCGTCGTTTGGTGTCGGTGTCTAGCATTTTATCCGTATATTTAAAACATTGATTGACAGGATATACAGGATGGAAATATATATTCCCAAAATCCTGTTAATCCATTTCACTTTAACTTTTTAAATATCTTTATATCTTGTTAGTCTTTTATATTCAATTTTGGGTGTCCCAAAATTAATTAACAGACCGACTTCATAGCCGGTTGCTTTTAAATAGTTTATAACTTGCGCCTGGTGTTCGGGAAGAATTGCTTTTACCGCTTTTAATTCGATAATTACTTTATCCTCAACCAATATATCGGCATAAAAATCACCCACATTTTGGTTATGAAAAATAACACTAATCGGTTTTTGGATTTCAACATTCAAATGTTTTTCCTTTAAAGCAACGACCATAGCCTTTTCATAAACCGATTCGAGAAATCCCGCACCCAATTCATTTGCTACCATAAATGCAGAATCTAAAATACTTCCGGTTATTTCTTCATATAACATCGTTCAATCCTGTTTATCTTGTTTATCCATGTTAAAAAACAGTTATGCCGCAAATTTGTTCAACGATACAAAGTCTTTAATGTATTCCGGTATTGCCTTGCGCAGTTCAGGAGTTAATTTTTTAAACGCTTCGGCATAAGGGGTCACATTCAACAGAGCAAAAGCGCCGGTATCAATAATATTTCTAAATTCAACATCGTTAATATACGCCTTGAATACTGTTTTTGCATAATTAAAATATTGTTCTTTCGGCAGGTAACGGCTGTCGAATTTATCAAATTCTTCATCGAGTAATTCATTTTTGGTCTTGAAATAAGGGATCATACCGAATATTTTTTCAATCATTTCCCGCATGGTAATGCGCCGGTCAATATGCAGCGAGGAACGCAGTTTTTCCAGGGTAAAAAATTCTTCCGGTTTGTCGAGTATATTCTTTTCAATATAATCCAACAGTTCTTCCCATTTACCGGCTTCCGCTTTCTCTTTGATAATCGGATGTTCAATGATTTTCTTTTCAAATTTTTCAAAGAACATCCGGTCGATTTTCATTCCTTCCGGTCCGATACTGATTTCATTTTTATAAATAACTGAATCATCTTTAACAGAATTATAACCTTCCGGCGTTGGGGGAGGCGGTGGTGGAAATACATTTGTAGCGCTACTAACAGAGGGCAATTTTATTATTTCATCATAGTTGAACTTTTCCTCAAAATATTCACAATTGGCAAAGAAATCGAATATTTTATAATGTACTTTTTGTCTGGGGCCAAGTTGAGTCTTGCTCTTTTCATCAATGACATCCTGAGTAAAATTATATTTTCTGGTACCCCGTCCCTTGATTTGAATAAAATCCGTTGGCGAAAAAATCGGCCGCATTAAACAAAGATTTAAAACATCGGGACAATCATAGCCCGTCGTCATCATGCCAACGGTGACACAAACACGGGTCTTACTAGTTTTATAAACAGGATCAAAGTTACAATTTCCGGATAACTTGTTATTGGTAAAATTGAGAGTAAATTGCTGCGCATCCATTATTCTGGATGTTACCTGTATAGCAAAATCCGATTTGTATTTTTCAGGGAACTTTAAATGCGCCATTTCATTAAGGATTTGGGTAATTTTAGCCGCATGATTTTGCGATACACAAAACACAATGGTTTTGCCAATTTCGCCGCTGATAGGGTCTCGTAAAGCATTTTCCAGAAAAGCATGGCAAAAAGCGCGATTGGTATTTTCTGAAAAAAAACTTTTTTCAAAATCCCTATGCATAAATACTTCTTCTACGGGTTCGCCGTCATCGTTTAAAACGAGTACTGAATAACCCTGGTCCGATAACAGTTGGGTAGTAATTTCGGTTCTTGCATCAACAACTATGGGATTGACCAGAAAACCATCTTTAACGCCATCGAGGAGAGAGTAACGAAAAGTTGGTTCGCCGTTTTCACAACCAAAAGTCTTGTAAGAATCTAAGAGTAAACGTCTTTCCAGTTCGCGCGGGTCGTTTTCGCCAAGCTCGGCAATATCGATATGTTTTAAATAATCTTTAGGGGTTGCAGTTAGTCCCAATTTATAACCAATAAAATATTCAAAAACAGCGCGACTGTTGCCGCCAATGCTGCGATGCGCTTCATCGGAAATGACCAAATCAAAATCATCCGGGGAAAATTTTCTCTTGTATCGGTTTTTGGCAAGGAAGGTTTGGATAGTAGATACAACAATTTCCGCTTTACGCCAGTCGTCACGGTTTTGTTTATAAATAAGGGTTTTATAATCATTTTTCAAATAATTAACAAAAGCTTTGTATGCCTGGTCTTCGAGTTCGAGCCTGTCAACCAGGAATAAAACACGGCGGGCATTACCGGTGCGTAAGAATAACTTTATAACCGCCGCGGATACCAGGGTTTTCCCGGTTCCGGTTGCCATTTCAAAAAGAAAACGATCCTTGTCATTTTTCACAGCGGTTTGAATAGCGTTTACCGCCCTCACCTGGTAATTTCGCAAAAAGCGTAATTTATTCATTTCAATATATGATGGTCGGATTTGTTCATTTTTAAAAGAAGGATCGGTTTTATAATCCGGTTTTTGGGTCAGGACAATATAGTCATCATTAATGATTTCATTAACGAGACTTTGTCGGTCGGGTTTAAACATGGAACAACCTGAAACAAATTCCGGGGAGGGGAATTTTTGGATATTTTGCGGATTCCCCCTTTCAAGGTCCCAAAAGTAATGAGAATCGCCATTGGATAAAATTACAAACCGGCAATGTTGAGAGTTGGCATATTGGCGTGCCTGTTCTTTGGCAAATAGAGGATTTTTATCTTCGGATTTAGCTTCCAAAACAATAAAAGGAAAGCCTTTGTCGTCTAATAAAAGAAAGTCAATATAACCATTTTTTGTTTTATCAAAATCATCCCCTAGTTCATTTAAACAAGTTGCAGTTATCTTTACATTATTTTCCAAAAGAATGTTGGCTTTACCTTCTTTTGAATCAAAAAAACGCCATCCCGCTTCTTCGAGGTATTTGTTTATTTTAATCCGCGCTTTTGCTTCTTTTTCTGCCATATTGGGCCCCTGTTTTGGTTTACAAAAACATGTTTTGCTCATGTAATTATTTGTCAAAAACCAAAGTCGAATGCAAAATTTTTCTTAATATAAATATAATTTTTGAAAAATATGGTATAAAAAATGGTGAGCTTTTCCTTTCCATCCAAGTATTTTTACCGGACGAATGTCCGACGCGATCAAACGTAGAAACCTCTTCTCACATCACGCACCGTGGAAGGAAACCCGGCGCGATCTCGATATAAAGTTTTTAGAAATTAATCCCCTAGCGCCGGGCTTTGCGATACCACTTTTCCTGCTCTTCCGCGCGAAAAGCCCCGGAGCGGCGATTGTCCCGCCCGTTATTCTGCTGCATTTTTTTAAAATTGCGCAGCCGTTCCGCATCCAGTTCGCCGTTATCCACCGCCTGCTTGACCGCGCAGCCGGGCTCGCTGTCGTGCCGGCAATCGTTAAAACGGCAGTGTTGCGCCAAATCGTCAATATCCTGAAACGCGCCGGCCACATCCTCGTCATCGGCCAGCAGGTCTATTTCGCGCATACCGGGATTATCGACAATGATGCCGCCTTCCGGCATAAAGATCAGTTCCCGGTTCGAGGTGGTGTGCTGCCCCTTGTTCACCGCCTCGCTGATGGGATTGGTTTTTTGCCGCTCAAATCCCAGCAGCTTGTTAATAATAGTCGATTTGCCCACCCCGGAAGAACCGAGCAGCGATACGGTATGCCCTTTTTTAAAATATGGCAGTAATTCCTGCAGATCATCATCACCCCTGGCGGTAATGGCATGAACCGGCACGCCGATGGCGATGGATTCGATTTCCAGGATCTTTTCCTCATAATCATCGCACAAATCTTTTTTATTTAAAATGATCACCGGTGATGCGCCGCTGTTATAAACCAGCGTCAGGTACCGTTCCAGGCGGCGGAGATTATAATCCCGGTCCAAACCGGTGACAATAAATATGACATCGATATTGGCGCCCAGCACCTGCACTTCATTTTGTCCGACCAGCTTTTTACGAAACCCGGTAGTGAGACGGGAAACCGTGATTTTACGCGGCAGCAGCGCTTCGATAAGCGCCGAGCCGTCCGGCAGCAAGCGCAGCGCCACCCAGTCGCCTGTGACCGGCAAATTGCTGTTTGATTCGGCATTGTAACGGATCTTGCCGGCTATTTTAGCCGTAAAATTCCCCTTTTCACTAAATACCTGCAATTCCGATTTGTGCGCCAGCAGTACACGCCCCGGTACCAACCCTTTATCCCGGTGGGATTTAAAATGTTCCGCAAAAAAAGGCGACCAGCCTAGTTCTTCCAATGTCATAGCTTGTCCGGTTTTTTATGTTGGTTTTTGCGATAAGATTGCGCCAGGCCGCCCGAGGAGGTTTCGCGGTAGAGCGACGGTAGATTGTGGCCGGTCTCCTGCATCACTTTAACGACCTGGTCAAAATCGATCAGATGCGTGCCGTCGGAAAACAGGGCGTAATCGGCGCAGCTCAGGGCGCGGGTGGCGGCATGGGCATTGCGCTCGATGCAGGGGATCTGCACCAGTCCCTTCACCGGGTCACAGGTGAGACCGAGATGATGTTCCAGGCCCATTTCCGCGGCGTATTCGATTTGGCGATTAGTGCCACCCAGCAACTGCGTGGCCGCAGCCGCGGCCATGGCGCAGGCCACGCCCACTTCGCCCTGGCAGCCCACTTCAGCGCCGGAGATGGAAGCGTTTTCCTTGACCAGGTTGCCAACGAGTCCCGCCGTTGCCAGGGCGCGTAAAATATGGACATGTTTGCAGGTAATAGTCTCTTTTAAATAACGCAACACCGCCGGCAAAACCCCGCAGGAACCGCAGGTTGGGGCGGTGACGATCATCTTGCCGGAGGCATTTTCCTCGGTAACCGCCAGCGCATAGGCGGAAAGCAACGCATTCTGTTTAACCTGCGGGCCGGACAAGGTGGCTTTGCGGTAATAAGCGCAGGCCTTTCTCGCCAGACCCAATCCGCCGGGCAACACCCCTTCCTCGACTATACCCCGATCAATGGCAGCGCTCATAACCGACCACACCTGTTCCAGGTAGTCCCAAATTGCCATCCCTTCCACAGCTTGCACATATTCCCAAAACGTCTCGCCGGAAGCGGCGACACGCTGCATAATAGCGGACATGGTGGTTAAATCATACACCCGCTTGCGGTCATAAAAGGCTTCAGCGGTGCGCAGGGCGCCGCCGCCAACACTGTAAAACTCGCGGGCGCCGGTCAGTTGTTTTTCCGCATTGTAAGCCTCAAAGCGCATACCGTTGGGATGGAGCGGCAGGGTTTCTTGCGGGCGCCAGTCTATGTGTAATTTACCGGAGAGCGCCTCCTGCAGCGCTCTATCGGTATAATGACCTTTGCCGGTGGCGGCCAGGCTGCCGTATAAAACCACATGATAACTTGCTGCCGCAGGGAATTCCTGCAAGAAAAGTTCAGCGGCGCGGCGCGGCGCCATGGTATGGCTGCTGGACGGCCCATAGCCGATGCGAAATAATTCCTTAATCGACTCCATTAATTACTCCCGAAAACATAGCGAGCGACCAATGCAGAAAAAGTGCAGCCATCCCCTGTTGCTATACTGTTACGATGACAATTCATAGCCAAGTCAGATCAAAATGCCGGACACAAATTATAACTGGATTTGCTATATTTAAAAAAAACAATTTATTAAATAAATTTATCATACAATAGAGAGAAAGGCAAGCATTATTTTATCGAATGTTTAAAAAGCGGGCCATTGGGGGTTCTGAAAGAGTGAATTTTATCCTGTGGAAAAGCGGATAGAACTTTAAAGCCGATCATTTTATAGATCAGTTTGGCAATGGCAAACGGGGAATTATCATCGCCCTCGCGGGCGGAGAGCTCTACAACATCAAAGCCCACAACATTTTTGCGGGCAAATATCTTTTGCAGTAAATCCATGGTTTCATCCCACAGCAGACCGCCGGGTTCGGGGGTACCGGTGCTGGATATGATACTCCAGTCGAACACATCCACATCAAAAGTAATGAATACGGGGTCGGGCAGGTTGTGCAGGGCTTTATCAATATCAAACAACCCCTTGCGATACTGGTGCATGGTACAGACCGGAATCTTTTCAGCTTTGATCTGTTCCGCTTCCTCAACACACATGCTGCGGATGCCGATTTGCAAAGTATGCGGCGTCATTTCGCGGATGCGCGACATGACCGAAGCATGACTCAACTTGCTGCCCTCGTAGGACTCGCGCAGATCCGAGTGCGCATCGAGTTGAATGCACGATAGCGTATCGTATTTTTCGTGTAATGCTTTAAAATATCCTGAACTGATGGAATGATCCCCGCCGATGACGATGACAAATTTATCCTGATCCAGCAACTCTTTGCTGGCGCTATATATTTGTTGAAACATTGCCTCATGGTTTACTGAAAGAACCGGCGGTTGAACAGTCGTAATGCCGACCCGGTACATCTCGGCGTCGATCACTTCGTCATAAAGTTCCACAAACGCGGAAGCATCAATAACAACATCCGGCGCCCCGGCGGTGCCTTTGCCATACGAAACGCCCCCTTCGTAAGGAAACGGCAGGATGCAAAATGCCGATGTTTCCGGCCTGGTAAATTCAGGCTCTATACCTAAATACTGTTTGGCATACAGCTTCATTGCGCGTCTTTCAGCTTTTGAATAAAATCCGGCATGGCGGCGACAATATTTTTATAGGTTCGCGGTTTGCACAATTCCAGGGTATATACTGCCAACATGGGGAAAATGATACTATAATCGCCCCAAATTTGCACCAGCTTATCTTCATCGGTGCTACGGTATTTGCCCCAGGTTACCGCTTCGCCGAATGTACAACCGGACAAGCTGCCTTCCCGTTCCAAAGCCGTACCGATTTGCAGGCCGCGGTCGGCTCCTTCATAATCCACCGCTAATATCTGGCTGATGGTCGGCCCGGTCTGCTGAATAAAGTTTTTCGGACCGCCGCCGCCCAGTTCAACAAATCCGGTAGTTTGCGCTGAATAGTTGATTGCGGCAGAATCGAAAATATCCCGCTGCCCGGAAAGCTGCACCGGGAATCCTTCCCGGTCGGTGCGGGCCAGATTCATGGCAATGGAATGATTGGACAGGGAATCCCAAAATATCGGCACACCCAATTTAGCAGCAGTAGCGACAAAACTGCGTTCGGGATGTTTAGCGTTTTCCAATACCCATAACCCAAGCTGGTAATTAAATTCCCAACTGGCCAGGGTATGTTGTCCAAGCGCCTGATGCTTTTCCTTTACAAACCTGCGGACAATTTCATCCTGGGCTTCCAGGGTTTCTTTTTCGCGAATGCCAATATCATAGATACGGGTATCGCCATGTTTGCGCAGCAGATCATCATCCCAGTGCGGACTGATCGACTTGACCGGTAATCCAAAAGCAAAATGTAAATCGTGATAAGTCTGTGCTCCGGTAGAACAGATAACATCAATAAAACCAGCATTAAGCAGATCGATTACCAGTCCGCCCATGCCGCCGGCAATACCGGCGCCGGCAATACCCAGCCAGATCGTATCATTATCCTGCGCCATGCGTTTGAATAATTCGGCGCCGCGATAGACATTACGGGCTTCAAAACAGGTACTACCGATCTTTTTAATAAATTCAGGAATGCTGCTTTTGCCCTGAAATGATACAGGTATCAGATCAGGCATTTCATGAAACAATGAACCTGGCATATATTATCCAAATAAGAAATTATTCAATCAACATAACTGCGCAAGCCAGGACGGTTGTCCATAAACCATCTTTATGGCCTTTGGCAGATTTGGCAATGCTGGTGCTGGTGAACTGTTTGGTGCCGACAACGTACATTTCTTTACGTTCGTCCCATGCGGTATCGGGGTCGAGTTCAATACCCAAAGTCGAAGCCAGCATGGTGGCGGCAAGGTCTTCGGCAAAATCACCGGTTTTTTTAGTGGTTTCGCCAAAGCCATGATGTTCGCTGATATAACCATATTGTTTCTTGTCTTTGGGCTGCGCCAGGCCGATAGCCGCCGAAATCAAACGATCCGGTTCATTGGTACATTCGCGGGCCATAACAACAAAGGTAATCTGCCCGGGAACAAGTTGGGTAATTCCTTCGGCTTTGGTGATAATTTTACATTTAGGCGGGAATATACTGGATACAGTAACCAGATTACACATTTCTATATCGGCATCGCGTAAAGCCAATTCAAAGCTCTGTAATTTATTTTTGTGATAGCCAACCCCCTTGGTAAAGAACATCCGTTTGGGAACAATATTGATCAATTCATTTCCCTCCACAGGTTAAGTTAATAATTGCTATTTACTAAAGACAATAAAATAATGAGGATAAATGAAAATTGCAATAAATAATTTCTTTGCTGCTAGTATTTTCAAATTTAATAAAAAAACCCGTTTGCAGTAAATATTACTCCAAACGGGTTTTAGTTATTTTAACATAAAAAACTACTTATTTGAGTCTAACAAACTCTATGCGGCGGTTCCTGGCGCGGCCGGCTTCAGTATCATTGGTATCGATCGGTTCATCGGGACCAATACCTGCTGTCTCCAGACGCTGACTTGATACTCCTCTGCCTACCAGGTAGGCTTTGACTGATTCCGCGCGCAATTTCGATAACTTGATATTGTAAGCGCGGTTGCCTTTACTATCCGTATGGCCGCGAACCAGCACGGTCAAATCGGGATAATCGGTCATGGTACGAACTACAGCATCGAGCACGATTTTGGCGTTTTCGGTGAGTTCGCTGCTGCCGGTATTAAAGGTAACACCTTCGAGCACCATCGGCTTTTTATCGAGCATAACTTCCGGTTTTTTATCCGGGCAGCCGTCTTCATCTTCAAAACCGTTTTTAGTTTCGGCTTCATTCGGGCATTTGTCCTTGTCGTCAGCTATGCCATCATTATCATTATCCAGATCCGGGCAGCCATCGGTATCTTCGAATCCATCTTTATCTTCGGCTTTATTCGGGCATTTATCCTTGGCATCGGGAATGCCATCATTGTCGTTATCTAAATCGGGTTTGCCGTCATTATCCTGGAAACCGTCAATATCTTCGGCTTCATTAACGGCGGCATCGGCAGTATCCGGCACGCCATCATTATCATTATCCAGATCAGGACAACCATCCAAATCCTGGAAACCATCAATATCTTCGGCTTCTTTCGGGCATTTATCCAATTTATCTTCTACGCCATCATTATCTGTATCTTTCCAACCAGCCAGATACCAGTTTAAGCCCAATCGCGCTTCGATATTACCGGTCTGCACATCGCCAAACCCGGACATATCTAAATCCTGGCCAAGTAATTGCTGATAGCGCAGACTGAGATCAAAAGCAAAATTATTGGTAACAAAAAATTCGGATCCAAAACCCAAATTGATCAGGAAATTATTTTCAACGCCGTGAACCTGTTCACCTTTGGGAGTAAGCGGTAGAATACTGTCTTTATCGGAAATATCCCGCAAATCCCAGAATAGAAATCCCAAACCGCCAACAAAATAAGGATTGATGGATTTTTCAGGTAGCAGGTTATATTTGAGATTAAGTACCAATGGGTACAAATAGGTACGATAAGCCGGGGTTCCGGGACGGGTTTTAAAGTATTTTCCAATATTATCCTTGCTGCTGTCATAAGGACGATTCCAGCCCATTGCCCAATCAAGGTTCATGCCGATACGGGGAGTAAAAGTATAGCCCAGGCTAATCCCGAACCATGGACTTATACCGCTGTCATCCCGATCATCACCAACCTGTTTTTCAGCGCTGCCAAAAATCCCGATCTGGGTTTTTCCCTGCGACTGTTGAGCATACATCACTTGTGTCAAGCATAACATAACAATTACAAACAGGAATAAATTTTTCATTTGTTCCTCCTCTTATAAAATGATTTAATTTATTATTTATAACCTGTTATTTATTAATTTTCGTTCTACTTGTTCTATTTCAGCACAGATAATATAAATATCTCCCTTATCGGGATTAAGAAAAAAAGGTAAACATGATTCGATTTAACCTTACATTAAATGTTAACTTTAAAACAAATTATATTAAAACATTATTGCTCATCATCTTCTTTTTGGTCATTTTTTTTCCTCAAAATAGAAATTATTTCCGAAGCAATTTCCTCAATAGGTTTATTGGTAACATCAATGACTGCCCACCGGGGATGGCGGGTAAAGATCTTGCCGGCATATTCCAATTCCATTTGTACATGGTTCAACTTGGCATAACTACCGGTAGTGCCGCCCAGATGCGCTTCCCGGTTTTGCCGCAACACCGCCAGTTTTGTGGCAGAAGTTGTCAAACAAAAAACCCGTTCCGGGGGCATTTTAAATATTTCTTCCGGTGGCTCAATCCCAAGTACGATCGGTACATTGGCAGTCATCCAGCCTTTAAAAGCCAGGTAAATACTCAAGGGTGTTTTAAAAGTTCGGGAAACGCCAACCAGAATGATCTCCGCCTTGTTCAATTCCTCAGGCCTCAACCCATCGTCATGACGGATAGCATACTCCATTGTTTCAATGCGCTTGAAATACGAAATATTTAACTTGCGAAATAAACCGGGTTTACGCGCCGGTAAAAGATCAAACAACAAAGAGAGTTGCGCCAGCAGCGGTCCCATCAGATCGATGGTTTCAACATTATACAACTTGCCGGTATCTTCAAGCGCCTGGCGTAACTCATCAGAAACTACAGTATGAACAATAAATCCGTTTGCATGAGAGGCTTCGGCAATTACTTGCTTCACTTGCTCCACAGTTAATATCTCCGGCCGTTTGATCAATTCCACTTCGCGATCCGGGAATTGGGTCAGGGCCGCCTTGATTGCCATTTCCGCAGTTTTGCCGCTGCCGTCCGATAAAATATAAACTGAGTACATCAGCTATCTTTCATTGATCACATTATGAATTACATTATAAAACACTTGTTAAAGGTTATAAATTCTCTTCAAATGTATTTTAGAATATCCCGTTAAAATTTACGGTGTGCTAATTTTTTATCAAATTCAGCAACAATCCTTTTTTATTTATGATATAACAAAAGCGAGTAATCGCTGCCTGGTTTTCGCAGGGTATGGTTAGACAATACCAACAGGATTCCATTTTTATTTTCAAATTAATTTGGTTATATTTACATACCCGGATAAAGCAACCCGCAGATCTGGAAAATAAACGGTTATTGATAAACAAGTTAACAGTTGAAAATTAAATTATCTATAAAGACTGGTTATGAATCTGGTTGTTCTTGATGGTTATACATTGAATCCCGGCGATCTCAGCTGGGATAAATTACAAGAGTTGGCTACTTGCGTAATTTATGATCGTACTGCACCTGGTGAAATTATCGACCGCTGCCGGGAGGCGGATATTGTGTTATTAAATAAAGTCCCTTTTTCTGCCGGGACGATTGCAGCATTGCCGCAATTAAAGTTTATAAACGTTATGGCGACCGGTTTTAATATTGTCGATATTGATGCGGCAGCTAAACGAAAAATCCCCGTCGCCAATGTGCCGGCATACAGCACCAATTCCGTAGCGCAACTGGTCTTTGCCCACATATTAAATTTTACTCACCGGGTTGCTCACCATGCCCATAATACTGCTTATGGACGGTGGTCCGCTAATAAAGATTTCAGCTACTGGGATTATCCCCTCATAGAACTAGCCGGTCAGACGTTGGGGATACTCGGTTTTGGTAAAATCGGTCGTACGGTAGCCACTATCGCATCGGCATTTGGAATGAACATCATCTATTATGACATAACAGGCCCGCAAGAGGATCTGCCCGGTATAAGACGGGTTTACACTCTGGAGGAGTTGTTCCAACAAAGTGATATTCTCAGCCTGCATTGCCCGCTGACCAAAGATACTGAAAAAATTGTCAATAAAGAACATTTGCACTTGATGAAAAAAACGGCCCTGCTCATCAATACCAGCCGGGGACAATTGATAGATGAAGATGCGCTGGCCGAGGCGTTGATGAGCGGTCGCATCGCCGGCGTCGGCCTGGATGTGCTGTGCCAGGAACCACCGGCATTTGAGAATATGTTGCTAAGCGCCAGGAATTGCTACATTACTCCCCATTTTGCTTGGGCAACCACCGCCGCACGGCAACGGTTGATGGATGCAATAACCGGGAATGTTCGCGCCTTTCTTGCCGGTAAACCACAGAATGTGGTCAATTCCTGGTAAACTGTTATGCAAGAAGAAAAAAAAATACTGGTGCATACCTGTTGCGCGCCTTGCGCAGCGCCAAGCGGGGAACGATTAATGCTGCATGGCTACCAGGTTACCCTGTATTTCAGCAATTCCAATATCTTTCCCCGGGAAGAATATGAAAAGAGATTGTTTTATGCCCGCAAACTGGCGCAAATTTGGCATGTGGTTATTGAAGAAGATACGTATGACCATGATACCTGGGGGCAAACGATAAGCGGCCTGGAAAATGAGCCGGAAAAAGGCAAGCGCTGCATGAAATGCTTTGATTTCAGCCTGGCCAGAACCGCACAAATGGCAGAACGCCTGGGTATTCCGGCTTTTACAACAACCCTGACATTGAGTCCTCACAAAATCTCCACAATGATCTTTCAAATCGGCGCCAAATACAAGGGGTATTTACCGTTCGATTTTAAAAAAGAAGACGGATTTTTAAAAAGTCTACAGCTTTCCAAAAAATATGATCTGTACCGCCAGGCCTATTGCGGATGTGAATTTAGTATAAGAGCTGATAAAAAATCCCGACATATTCCAAACTTGACTTCTTGAAGAGATTTGTTTTGTTGTGTTAATCATGGTATTGTTGATTAAAATTTCTGACAATTACATTCACTGGTGTTGCCATAATGCCACACAAGCAAAAAGAAAAGGTGACATTTTTAAATACGCTTCAGCCTCTATCACTTGACACTTGTACTGCATAAAAATAACTTTTCAAGCGACTCTTATAAATTAATAATAATATTATACTTGTACAAATCATACCAGTAAGGGTAAAATACAATGTTTTTAAAAATAAAAAAATAATCCATATTTATTCATGGCACTATTATTGAAATATTGATCGGGATTATACAAGAAATCTGTTTTTTGGCTAGCGGAGATGTGAATGACTTTAACAACGTATCGGTTGTATTATACTAATATTTTATTAACACTATTTTTCATTTTAATAACCAATGCCAAAGCCACTATTACTGTTTCCTTGCCGGCAGCCATAGGGTATCCCGGCAGCACGGTGCTGGTGCCCATACATGTTACTGATGTGACAGGAGAAGAGATTTATTCTGCCGGTACAAAAATTACCTTTGATGCGGCATTACTTGAAGCGACCGCGATAGTGATTGATGGCTGCCTGTTGCAAGAGTGGGGCGCTCCAACCAGTAATATCGGCGATGGTTCCGTTTTACTGGGCGCCGCCGGGTCTGCCCCGCTGTCCGGAAGCGGGGTGTTATTTTTTATCAGGTTCATGGTTACCGGTTCGTCAGGGTTGGTAACGCCTTTGACTTTTGAATCCCTGGAATTCAATGAAGGTACCCCTGCGGCTGAAACACATAACGGGGAATTCCGGGTTGTCGATGTAACTTACGGTTCGGTTCTGGCAGTCGCTCCCGATTCCATCGATTACTCCGTAACATACGGAGAAGTAAATCCTGCTACTAGTTTGATACACATAGACAATGCCGGAACAGGGACGCTTGACTGGACGGCGGTAGAATCGGCAGAGTGGCTGACGCTATCGCGTTATTCAGGCCAGGGTCCCGATTCAATTACAGTCATTTTCGATATTACTGAATTAGCGGTTGGTGTTTATTCGGACAGCATTGTTGTTACCGCTGCCGGCGCCGAATCCAGTCCCCAAACAGTTTATATTACATTAAATATCGAGCCCAAAGCGTCAATCATTATCAGTATTCCCGATTCAAATGTTGTCCCCATGGCTCATTTTACATTACCGGTTTTAATAAATGACATGACCGGATGGGGATTCACCTCGGCACGTTTCACCCTTGTTTTCAATCCGCTCATCCTGGAGTGCAGCGGCGTTTATACTAAAGGAGCTTTGACAGAAATATGGGGAGCGCCGAACGTAACAATTTCACCCGGACAGGTCCATGCCGACATCAGTGGTTCAGCACCTCTTACCGGCAGCGGTGTTCTGTTCTGGATTGATTTTCGCGTACTGGGCGCGTGCGGCAGCAGTTGTGATATTGAGATCGATGAATTTCTGTTCGACAATGTAATTCATGCCGATTCAACCCGGTCGAGTCATATATATATAAAAATACCGGATAATATACCAAAAGAGCAAGCGCCGGCACATTTTTATCTTTGGCAAAACTATCCCAACCCGTTCAATCCGGTAACGCAAATCAAATATCATGTAGCTGCGCCATCATTTGTTAAAATTAATATTTATGACATCGGCGGCAAACTGGTCAGGAACTTGATCCACAAATATCACTCTGCCGGTGTTTACGAAATAACCTGGAATGGTGTTGATAATTTTACCGGTAAAGTAGCCAGCGGAATTTATTATTGCCGCTTTGAATGCGATAATTTCTGTCAGTCAAGAGTTATGACTATCGTAAAATAATTATACAATTGTCAATGTGTACAGGAGTGAACTAGTGATAAATATGAAATATAATATACATATCTTTCTTTTCCTCTTTACTTTAATACTCTTGTCAACAGTGCAAGTAAACGCGGACGCCAATCCCGTTCCTGAAATCATTACGGATGATTCCGGTTTATCCGGCGTATGCGGTTTTCATATTCTTGACCAGAAAGCGCGGCAGATGGGCATTAAACGAACCGAGCCGACCTTTGAGCGTCTGCGCGCCAGGGGCAAACAGGACGAGCAAGGTAAAACGATTGATGATTATGTCGGGCAGCAAGTAGATTTTTGGACCTATGATTTTTATGCAAAAACTGATGAACTCATCACCGCCACCTGTAAGAGCGTTGGCGATCATTGTTATGTTTATGTAGCGGATTCGGAAACCATCGACCAGGGAACCATTGACGCTATTGCCAACGAATTCGATCTCAACATTTATAATACGGATCGGGACTGTTTCGGCAGCGAATGGAAACCGGGTATAGATGGCGATAATAGAATAACCATCCTGATCTTTAACATTAAAGATAATCGTTATTACAACCCGGCGGTTACCGTGTATACAGCCGGGTACTTTTATTCGCTGGACGAAACCAGTTATACCCATAGCAACCAGCGAGAAATGTTTTATATGGATTGCAACCCGGCGACTCCAGGCTCGAACAATTTCTATCGTACCCTGGCGCATGAATTTCAGCACATGATCCATTGGAATGAAGATGATGATGAAGATACCTGGGTGAATGAAGGATGTTCAGGTTATGCGGAATTTATTTGCGGTTACGGCTGGAGAACTCCGACCCATTTTTTCAGCAATCCCGATGACAAACTCACCACCTGGAGTCAGCAATTGACCGATTATGAACAATGCTTTTTATTCATATTATATTTGTATGAACAATTCGGCGGAGCAAATACCATAAAAAGCATTGTTCAGGAACAAAGCGATGGCAGCCAGGGCATTATGGATGTGCTGCAAGCGCTGGGTCATTCCTTAACGTTCAACCAGATTTTCCAGAACTGGCTAGCCGCCAATTACCTGGATGATACTGGAATAGACGACGGGCAATACGGGTATTATAACATTAACCTGGCTTCCTATCCTGTTACACCGGCGCAAAGCTGGATCGGCTACCCGGCCTCCGGCTCCGGATCGGTGAATATATACGCCGCTGATTATATTAAATTTTCCAACGGCAGCAACATGGATTTTACCTTTACGGGTTCCAATCCGGGTTTGTTGCTAAAAAAAGGCGCCGCCGGTAACGAGGTAGAAAGTATCTCCGGTTCAAAAAATGTAGCCGATTTTGGATCCACATTTAATGAAATTATCCTGGTTGCCAATGGTTACAGCAGTTCCATATCATACTCGTATTCCGCCCGGGCGGCGGTAACGGAAGAGACCGATCTGGCAGTTTATACCGGCAGTGGTTCCAATAATTATTGCAGTTATAATTCAACCACGCATACCTGCACATTCAACATCAGTGTGGAAAATACCGGAGACCTGCCGGTTTCATCCTTCCGTGTGGGTTTCTATTTATCGGCCGATGCCACGATCAATACCGGCGATTACCGGCTTACCTATACAACTGCCACAAACCTCGCCGCCGGCGCATATGTTAACCTGAGCGACAACGCTGATCTTGATGATTTCAGCATCACCCAACTTCCTGCAGGAGTATACTATTCAGGCGCATTGATTGATTATAACAATGCCATCACCGAATCGAGTGAGAACGATAACAGTCATGTTTATAGCGGCACAATTAACTGGACCGGTCCCCCTCCCGCTGCTCCGGATCTGGTTATATATAGCGGCGACAATGCCATTAACACATTTAATTATAATGCAATGACCCGCGTTTGCAATTTTCAATCCACAATAAAAAATGTAACTGAAGGGACTGCCGGCAGCTTCCGCATTGGTTGGTATTTATCTGCCGACCAAACCATTACCACAGCCGACAAGCTGCTTACCTTTACCCAGCATTCCGGGTTGGCGGCAAACAGCATAATTATTCTTGCCGGCGCCCAGAATCTTGAAGAAATTTGTGATCAATTGGTTCCGGGAATCTATTATGCAGGGGCTATTGTCGATTATAATAATGCGGTTGCAGAAAGCAATGAAATTAATAATGATTATACCTGGCAATCACCCCAGGTGTCATGGAACGGCTGCCGAACCCCGGTCGCTGTAACGATCGGGCCCAATTTGCATTGCGGGATTGATACCGGTGATAGCTGTACAGCAATTGTGACTGTTGATGACGTTACCGGCAAAGAAATCTATGCTTATGGCTTTGATTTGCAATTCAACACCGCCGATCTCCAGGTAACAGCAGTGCAGTCCCTAAATACACTAACCTCGGGCTGGGTAGAACCGGTATATAACAACACGTTAAGCGGTGTACGTATAAGTGGAGCCGGAGCATCACCCCTGAAAGGCGTCGGCGCTTTACTCAAGATCACCTTTAGCGCTGCAAAAAATCATGCGCATGGTGAAACAACCGCGCTGAACATGCAAAATTTTATATTCAATGAAGGCTCGCCTGCGGCCACGGTAACAAATGGACAAATAACCTATATCGGCGTTCTGGCGATATCCGGCTATACCAGGTATTATATGAACGACAGTCCGGTTAGTAATGTAACTGTTGCATTATCCGGCAACGCTCAGGATAGCATAATGACCAATGCGGAAGGTTATTTTTCTTTCAACAATTTGCAACATGGTCTTAGTTATGAACTGACAGCCGTGAAATCCCAAAACACTGAAAAGGAACCTGCCATTTCTACCTACGACGCGGCATGCATTCTGCGCTATTATGTCGGCTCACTCGCTCTGAATGAGGAACAAAAGCTCGCCGCCGATGTCAGCAACAATGGCGAGATCGGTCCCTTTGACGCCTCCATTATTCTGCGCTATTATGTGGAACAGGATGTATCTCAATATGCAATCGCTTCATGGAAATTTATCATTCCCTCGTTAAGCAACTGGTTAAAGCCGGATACAATTTATAATTACACAACATTGAATTCAAATCAAACTGATCAGAATCTTACCGGTATTTTAATTGGCGATGTAACAGCCAACTGGGCCGGCGCCGCATTGAACAGGGAAACAACCGGACTAGTCAGGGCAGGTAATATCACAATCAAAGATCAAAATAGTCTGGAATTACCGGTTACGGTGCAGGAAGCAGCCGGTTACTATTCACTTGGCATCGACCTGACGATTGATACAGAGAAATACCGGGTTGATGATGTTAGTCGCGCCGATGGTCTGGAAAATGTTATGCTTGTCTGGCAGGAAAATAACGGACGTTTACGAATTGCCGCCATCAGTGCTCAGGCAATGAAATCATCTGTACCGGTTACAATTATTTTGAAAAGTTTTACCGGCGAATTACACAACACCAGGGTTACGGTGAACAACTGTGAAATCGACACCAGGCGCAATGATACGCCCCAGGAGTGGGATGTTACTCTGGCACAACTCCCGGCGCGTTTTGCTATGCAGCAGAATTATCCCAATCCTTTTAATCCATCTACCCGCATTACTTATTCTCTGGCCGGTACGGTTCCGGTAAAACTGGTCATCTATAATACCCTGGGACAAAAAATATGTGAACTTGTTGACGAAACTCAGAATGCCGGCGTTTATAACAAGGAATGGAACGGCCGCGACCTCTCCGGCCTGGACGCGCCAAGCGGCGTGTACCTGGCCCGGCTTGCAGCAGGTAATTATCAAAAGACAATTAAAATTGTAAAAACGAAATGATCCAAGGTTGCGTTTAATAATAAACAGCATAAAAATCTAAAGCATGCAAATGTAAAAAAGCCCTGTCTTCCACTCGGAATACAGGGCTTAAACTTGATAATTATTGTTTGGGTTGTTCTTTATTGGTATTGATTTTTAGCGGGATATACAAAGGGCAAAATCTGATCAAAGCGGTTACTACCAGCAAGACGCCGATCAAATCCAGCCAGCTATTGGTAAATATCCCGATAACAATCAACAACACCCCGACAACCAGACGGATCATACGATCCTTACTACCAATATTTTTGGTCATAATCAAACTCCTCTGTTGGTTTTCATATCATTAAACACACTCCCTCAAAAAAAATTCCTACAAAAAATTTAGTTAGAGGAAATATATTGAATAATTCCGGGAGGGGATCCAGATTCAGTAGACTAACTTTTGTTTAACCGGTTTTCCAGGTATAAAACAAACGGGTAAAGGGCCGCAACAGGTCATTTCGAAATACCGACAAGCTTTTGCAAACAAAAAATCAACCTTAATCAGACATTTATATAAATTTAGTGTTTATGAACGGAAAAATAATTATATTGAACTTTTTAAAGGAACAACATAATTATGCCGGAATTGTTCAAATTAATTTTATTATTTGCCGCCGGATTGGCGGCGGGTTTCATTAATGTTATGGCGGGCGGCGGTTCTTCCATTACCCTGCCGCTGCTGATCTTTATGGGACTCGATAGCTCGCTGGCTAACGGCACCAACCGTCTCGCAGTGTTTATTCAAAACATTACCGCCGTTATTGCCTTTCGGCGTGAAAAATATTCGGATTTTAAAACCGGCCTGAAACTGGCCGCTTTTACCCTGCCCGGCGCTATTATTGGAGCTATTGTGGCTGTTCGTATTGAAAACGACCTGTTCCAGAAAATCCTCGGAGTGGTAATGATCGGAATAATGATCACCATACTACTGCCGAAAAAATCTGTTGCTGCAGGAGAAAAAGCGCATCCCAATCCCTGGTTGGTGGCGCTGGCTATGCTGGGTACCGGTTTTTACGGCGGTTTTTTGCAAATCGGCGTCGGTTTTATTATGATGGCTATTTTACAAAACATGTTGAAACTGGACCTTATCCGGGTTAATATGCACAAGGTATTTATTGTGTTCTTTTTTACCTTGCCGGCATTGTTGATCTTTATTTTTACCGGGAACGTGAACTGGTTCTATGGTCTGGCGTTGGCCGGTGGCAATGCCCTCGGCGCCTGGTGGGGAGTAAAAATTGCGGTAAAAAAAGGCGAAAAAGTAATCCGTATTGTTCTGACCATTGCAATATTTATCATGGCGGCCAAGTTGCTGGGAGTTTTCTAGCTTTGAATAATATTTATCAATCGCAACGCATAAAGGCGTTGCACTCCATGTATCGCTAAACCGGAGCGTTTTCTCTTTATAGAATGCCCTATTGAATGTTAATAATAAATCGCAACGCATAAAGGCGTTGCACTCCACATGCCGATTTACCGGAGCGTTTCTCTTTATGAAATGCTGTGAGCCGCAGATTCGCTCAACCGGATGCAGCCGCCTCTCACTCAAACCAGGTCGCCCGGGCCGGATCGTGGTAATGCGCCAGTATTTCTACAAGATGGTCTTCGTTTGTACGGTTACTGGACAATGGTGGCAAATCCTCAAAATCAAAAAATTGCACATCATTGGTTTCTTCGCTTGGCGTTGCCTCGCCCCCGGTTATTACACACATAAATATGATCTTGACAGCATGGAACAGTTCCAATGGTCGGCCGCTGCGGTTAGCGTCATAGACGCCAACTACCTTTTCGGGGCGAACGATAAAACCGCTCTCTTCCCGTACTTCCCTGGCAACGGCATGTGAGGGACCCTCGCCAATATCCGCCCAGCCGCCGGGTAAACACCACAAACCGTCCGATTTTTCCTGCACCAGGAGTATTTTGCCGTCATTAAAGACCGCACCGCGGATATCCACTTTGGGCGTGGCATACCCGGGTTGAACCAGCAGGGTTTCCAGCAGCGGCTCTTTTTCCAGATCGGTATGCCGGGCAATGATCTCGGCGGCGATCTCCATCAGGCGGGTAAATCGCTGCGTGTCAAAAACGGACTGGCTGAATGCCAGCCCGGTCTGGCTTAACGCCTGAATTTCCCGGGCCCATAATAGCCATTGTGGTTCGCTCTTAACTTGCATATTTCTCCTGGTCAAAATAAAGAATACAGAATAGTGTGGTTGCTACTCACAAACGTATGCCGGAATTATCCGACTTGACAGGTTTTGCTAAACTTTACCCTTGATGACCAAACGCAGTGAATCCAGCCGCAATTGCGCGGTTTTAACATATTTTTCTGCGGTTGCTATCTCCCGTTCCGCCATGACAATTTCTTCGGCATGGATATGGTCATTGACCTTTTGTAATGCACGCAGCCGGTCTAGCTCAGGGCCTAACCGGCTGGATAGATCATTTAAAGCCGCAGTAACTATATGCCCGGCATGTTTTTTTGCGCCGGCCAGACAATGTTTGAGCATTGCGGGCAGGAGCTCTGTCTTGACTTCTTCATTTTCCAAAAGCTCGGAGGCGTGTATATGACCGCGAATATATTTCTGCATAAATTCTTCAGAATAAATTGCCGAACAATCCTGCAGGTCTTCATTGACAACGATCCGCACCGGCGTTGCCGGTAAAAAGCGGCCGATATGTAAAGTAGGCGGGGCGATGCACTCTAAAAGATAAACAGCTTCCAGCAGCAGTTCCTGTTCTCCGCTATCCGGCAGAACCGCAAAGGCGCAGTTACCCTGTTCGGAACCCAATAACAGATCGATACTGCCTGTTACCATAGGATGGTCGATTGTGATAAAATCAATATCCTCACGGGCCATAGCTTTGGCGCGGTCAAATGTAATGGACATTTCCTCGCCGCGGAATCCCGGAAAAGCGTCTACTTTCAGATCACCCGGCATGAGATGGTAGGTGCGGCTTTGCACATCTTCGCTGACAATCCCGTAAAAATCAAATATTTTCTGCATAAAATCATCGAGGGCGACATTCCGGTCAATATCATCGATTGAGTTGGTAATTATTTCAGCCGGACCAGTGCGGCAGGAATGTAGTTCCAGCAGCCGGTCGCGACCGCTTTCCAGCTGCCGTGTTAATGCGTCACAAAAAATCCTGCTATCGGCGATCAATTGCTCCACACGAATATCCGCCGTTGTAACTGAATTTTCCATACTTTTTAAAATTTCCCAGAGTTGCGGCTTGAATTTTTCATATACCTGTTGCGCGCCGGGAACATTTTTTTCAAAAGCGTTCAGGCCCTCGTGATACCACCGGAACAGAACGGCATAGGGAGTATCGGGGATATAGGGGATATGGATATGTATAGTAGATTTTTGACCGATACGATCCAACCGGCCAATGCGTTGTTCCAGGAGTTCGGGATTTACCGGCAGGTCGAACAAAACCAGGTGGTGGGCAAACTGAAAATTACGACCCTCACTGCCGATCTCGGAGCATATCAGTATCCGGGCGCCGTCTTTTTCGGAAAACCAGGCGGCATTACGATCGCGTTGGATCAGCGTCAGGTTCTCATGGAACAGGGCGGCTTTGATATGGATCTTTAATTGCAAGGCATCGAAAATAGCCTGTGCTTTGCGCCGTGTGCGGCAGATGAGTAACACCTTATCGCTGCGATGCTCTTTTAACACATGCGCCAGCCATTCCAGGCGGGGATCAGTGTTGAAATCGTATTCCGCCTTGTATTGCTGCCGCCCGCCATCGCCGGAAAATTCTTCAACCAGGCTCTGGCAGAGTTCAGGATTCATGGCTGATTCCAGCTTTACCGGGTGTGCTTTACGTTTGGGGAAATTCTGCATGGCGGTACGGGTATTGCGGAACATCACCCGCCCGAGGCCATGCCGGTCAAGCAGATCATTGAGCAGGCTTTGCCGCGCCTGTTGCTGACCGGAACGTATCTCCTGCACACGTTGATGCAAACGCTCGTTATCGTTGGCAAATAATACCGCCAGGATCTGTTCATCTTCGGGGGTCAATTTTTTTTCATCTAATAATTTTCCGGCAATGATTGCAACATCATGGTACTTGTCCGATTCGCGGCGGAATTGTTCATAATCATAATAACGGCTGCGATCCAGTAATTTCAAGCGTTCAAAATGGCTGTGCAATCCGAGTTGTTCCGGGGTAGCCGTTAACAACAGCAATCCCGGGGTCTGTTTGGCTAATTCCTCGACCAGGGCATAAGACCCGCCCCCTTCCTGAAGGTGGTGGGCTTCATCGACAATCAGCATATCCCACCCGGATGTAATAGCCTGTTGCCGCCGGTCTTCATCGGCAGCCAGAAAATCGACGCTGCACAGGATCAGGGCATCGTCGGCAAATGGATTAATATCGGGATCGTTCTCCAGCACATCAAAGCAATAATCTTCATCGATTATTCGGAACATCAGGTTAAAACGGCGCAACAGTTCCACAAACCATTGATTAACCAGCGCATCGGGAACCAGGATCAACACCCGGTTAATGCGCCCGCTAATAAGCAAGCGGTGCATAATGAGGCAGGCTTCAATGGTTTTACCCAACCCCACTTCATCGGCCAGCAGGGCGCGGAAAATGTGCCGGTTGACGATTTCATGTACGATGTATAACTGGTGGGGGATTAAATCAATGCGGGCGCCCACCAGGCCGCGCACCGGGGATTTTAATATATCGTGCCGTAATTTAAGGGTTTGCTGGCGCAGGTTAAAAATGGGGTTCGGGTCGCCCTGCCCATGCATCAGGCGTTCTTCCGGCCCGGTAAAAGAGATGGAATCGTTTAAATCGGTTTCGATCAGGGTAATGTTATTACAAATATAAATTAACCGGTTATCCTTTTCTTCGATGCGGATTATGGTAAATTCCTGACTGTCGCGGCTGCGTATTTTATCGCCGGGATGAAAGCGTACCCGCCGGATTGGCGCCGTATCGGTAGCATACATGCGTTCACATTGCGCCGCCTCGAACCTGATCAAAACCCGCCGGTGTTCAACCGCTTTTACAACCCCTAAACCCAGTTCCGGTTCCATTTCACTCATCCACCGTTGTCCGGGGACAATTATCTCGCTCACATGCACTCCATGAAAAGATCATCACAAAAGTTCGAATAAAAAAGGTATGTAAAGAGGAACTGATAGTTCCTGAACCGGTTCGTATCAAAACCGGTTAAACAGGGGTTTGCACCCTTTTGTTTACCTTGACAATAATGCTAGTTTACTTTATGATATCAATTCCAGTTCCCAAAATTTTAGTTTATTGTCATTATAAACACACTGCCGGATTTTACAATAAAAATTCCAGTTCAATTTCATCCCTGACCGGAATATTATCAACCCCGCATAACGGGTAATCGGGGTCGATGTGCCGGGTAAAATCGACGGCATTTTTATAGAACTGGCACATTGAAAAACCAAGTTTTTGCAATAAAGCCAGGCAGGGAGTGTTGTCATTGGTAAGAATAACCCATACCCGACAGCAATGATTATTCCTGGCCATCGTAATAACCTGCCCGACCAGGGTGCTTTTAATGTCCTCGTTATCATCAATACTACTCAGGGTAACAATTTCAATTTGCTGCCCGTCGTCATAAATTGTGATCAGTCCGGTTATCTCTTCATTTTGCACTGCCACAAAGCCGGGTAATTCATCAGCCTGGTGAATTCGTTCTTTTTTAATAATAACACAAGAACCCCAGGCTTTTTTCAATGCTTTGTGTACGCGGTTTTTATCATTCCGGCTAATCGGTAAGATTTTAAATTTCGTTTCCATAATGCACTTCTGTCCCCAATATTTGAATTACAAACCAAGTAAATCGGTGGCGTCAAAATCATATAAATCCGATGGTATATTTTTATTGGTACTGTTTGGTTTTTCAGGTTTATCCGGTTTTGGAGATTGTGACTGTTCATCCGCAGTATTCGGTACAGCTGTTCTGGCTTCCTTATTAAATATACTTTTTAACTGCATGGTGCGGACATTCACTTTGAAAAGTTGCAACAAGTCATTACGCTGGGTATGCAGAAATTTGATCAGGTCGATACTGCGGATTACCATAATTTCCAGCGGGCTAAGAGCTTGCAATATAACGGTAGAATCGGGGTCAAAACTTTCCGCAATAAATTCATGCCCGATAGATTCTCCTACTTTCAATATTCCCAATTTGCGATTACGATAAAAACAAACCGCGGAACCGGATAGAACTGTGGCGATATATTCAGTAAAATTCAAGACATGTTTGTCGTTTTGCGCCAGGCGGGAAATTTCTCCATGCTTGATAATTTCTTCTACCAGGGTTGTCGGAAAACCACTGAATATTTCCGGTATTTTCCCGGACTCTTCTTTCACTTCCTCTTTTGCCGTTGTTATCGGCGTTACCATTTTTTTATTCACCAGAGCCAGGTTGTGAACGGCAGTTAATAATTCTTCCGGTTTGAATGGTTTCAGCACAAACATATCGGCGCCGGCCCGTTGGGCAATTCGGGTATGGGTTTGATTCCCATAGGAAGAGCAGGCAATAATTTTAGTTTTGGGCGAATGTTTTTTAATCTCTTTTATTAAATTAATCCCATTCATTGGACCCGGTAACACAAGATCTACAATCGCAATGATATAATTATTTTGCTTTATGTAATTAATTGCCTGGTAGGCGTCGGAAGTAATATCTATCTGGTATCTTGTGGAACCCAATAATTTGGAAACGATTCGTTGGGTTATCTGGTCATCTTCAACAACTAGTATCATTTCAACACCTGAAAAATCTACTACTTGGCCATTATTCCCACATTTTCTATAACAAAATTTAAGTAGAAATTAAGCCTAAATCAAGTGCTTTATTTTCAAAAACGGCTAACTTTTTGCTCGGAAACAACCCTGAAATACTAATTTAAACACTGTTTATTGTAAAATGGGAACAACATTACCATTCGGTGACCAGGCCGTCCCTGGCAATGGTAACAAAATGACAGGTGCGGCAGAATTCATTCAGTTCATCATGAACAGATGGGTCGATGTGAGTAAATATCAGTCTATTTACTTGCCGATCAAAAGCCAGCCGGACAACCGCCCGGTAATCGATATGAGTGGCCTCGCTTATCAGGGTTGTCCCAGGGAGTATTTCAGAAGTAAAACACTGAATAGTTGCCACATCAGCGGTATAAACCAGGCGTTTTAGACCGGATTCGATAGTAAAGCCAAAAGCCGGCCGGGGTGTATTGCCGGTTATGTTGTCCTTGGTAAAATGATCGGAAGGCCAGGCATGAACAGTCATTTCCTGGTTTTGCCAAACGCTTCCGGATGTTAAAGAAAAAAAACGGCAGGTAAAAATTTTCTTTTTGACTTCCGGGCCAAGATACATTGCCGATAGCATGTTACGAATTGGTTCGATTCCCTCAACCGGCAGGTAAATATCAAGCGGTTCGATCCGGTTTGCCATATACATATTCTGCACAACCGAAAACAGACCGGCAACATGATCCGGGTGCAGGTGGGATATAAATATGGCGGAAAATTTTTCTGCGAGTGTGTAATAATTTATCCAACCGGCAATCCCCTCGCCGCAATCCAGTAAAATTGCTGTATCTGCGGTTTCCACAATACAGGCGGAACCGCCGCGTCCGGGTTCGGCATGACCTGAACCTGTGCAGGCGGTGATGATTCTATGCTTGTTTTCGAGACCATCTTTCATAAACTGAAAATAAAGATTTTAATTGGTAAACTCAATATAAATATATAAACCGGAATTCGATTTATTGAAAAGCACATTACAAAATGGCCCTTTTCTTGCATAACGGAAACCAGTAATAAATACTTTAGTAATGCATCTCTTGTTTTTTCTATTTACAGTTTTTATTTTTTTACTTGCCAAAGTTTGGTAAAAATAATGATCCACAGTCATTAGCTCATATAGTTATATTTAGTAAAAATAATTAATTAACAAGATATATCCGGTTTTAAAACAACAATTCAGCTTTCCATCTCATTTTGATATGGAGCAAGATAATTAACGAAATGAGGAATTACGAGATGAACAAAACTACATACTGTTTATTTCAGATACTTTTTGTGGCAGGTGTTTTTTTATCACAAGGGGAAATTTTTGCCGGCAAAGAGCGTCCGGAGAACTTTTGGGAACATTCAACCAGTCTGTTTACAGAGGGTGATGATGTTGTAGAATTAATGATTGGTGGATACAAAACCAAGGAATACGAGTATACCGACATTGATGGTATTAAACATTACAAAATTTCAAAAATTGACCGTTCAGATGAAATTTGGAAACATAATCGCGAAACCGGCGAATGGGTGCAGCTAAAACCTTATGATGAATCCTGGCGTAAAGTGCCGCCAATGGCCGGGCACCAGGCTTTGCAAAACAAGCTGGACGGCTACGTTTACTGTTTTGGCGGCCGTAATGCTAATGGCGACAGTAGTGTTTACATGCTTAATTTACAAAAAGGTGAATGGCGCCAGCTTGGATTTCATAAATTTTATGGTCATGAAAAAACAGCCGTTGCTGTCGATTTCAGCCCATTCGGCAGCCCTGATTCGTTGCAGACCGGCAAGGCGGTTTTCCATGGCGGAATTGTCAATGGACTGGTCTCTAACGAATTACATAAAGTATCTTTCTCTGCAGCGGGGCTGTCAATTGAAAGCCAAACCACACCGCGGGCATTATATGGGCATTCCGCCATTTATGATAAATCTGCCGATGTCTGGCATTTCTGGGGCGGCCAAAATGAAAACGGTTATAATTATGATAATTTCCAGTATAGCAGCGCTTCCGGGTTTGAGTGGGGCCCGCAAATGCAGGGGCAATTTATTATGCCGCGCAGTTCCGGCGCTACTCTGACATCGGATAATACACTTTTTGTCTGGGGTGGAAAGAGCTACTCTTATTTACGCAAAGCAGCCGATGGTGGAGATGAAATCCGCACCGACCTGTGTGCAATTACCGCTAAAAACGGCCAACTGTATGGCAGGATCATTGCAACCGGCCTGCCGCCTGTGTCACATACGGCGCTTTCAATGGATGTTGTCGACGGCGATACGCTCTTTTATGTCTCAGGAGGCATCTCCACCATCTGGACTGAGGGCGACACCTCAATCAGCGACAATATCTATCGCTACAATATAAACAAAAACATTATTCAGCAATACGATACAACTGCGGCGCAATGGGGTGAACTAATAACCACTGTCGAGGAAGAGCATTTCCCGGTTTCACCCGAATTACATGTGGATGTACCGGTCTGGCCGAATCCGGCCGGCGGGATGGTCTCATATCAACTACAGAAAGGCATCAAAGCCAAATCTGTTAAATTATATAATCAACTGGGACAAATGGTAATGCACATAAACAATCCCCGTGACAACCGATTTGATCTGAGCGCCTATGCGCCAGGTATTTATTTTATGCGGATCGATACAGATACCAAGCCCTGCTTTGCCAGGATTGTGAAAATCACAAAATGAGGAAAAATGAAATGAACAGAACTTTACACTATGTTTTTACCTGCCTGTTTGTGGCAGTATTATTATTTCCAACGGTGGAAAGCCAGGCCCAGCAGTTAGAAGCTCCGAAAGACTTTTATGCCTTTTCCACCAGCTATCTTAAAGAAGGTGATGATCATGTTGCCATAATGATCGGGGGGTTCAAAGCCAAGCAATATTCATTTACTGATGAGTATGGAGTAGTCCATTATGAATATTTTGACATTGACCGCTCAAATGAAATATGGAAGTATAAATATCGAACCCATGAATGGGTACAGCTAAAACCCTACGATGAATCCTGGCTCAAGGTGCCGCCGATGGCCGGCCACCAGGCAATTCAAAACCAAAAGGATGGCTATATTTACTGCTTTGGCGGCCGCAGCGCTAATGGCGATAGTAGCGTCTATATGCTCAATATGCAAAAAAGAGAATGGCGCCAGCTCTGTTTTCATAAATTCTATAATCATGAAAAAACTGCCGCGGCGGCAGATTTAAGGGCATCTGCCAATCCGGACCTGTTGCCCACTGGCAAGGCGGTTTTCCACGGCGGCATCCATGACGGTATCGTCTCTAATGAACTCTATGAGGTGACCTTTACAGAGGATGGTATTGATATACAAAGCAAAACAACACCGCGGGCGTTGTATGGTCATTCCGCTATTTATGACAATTCCGCCGATGTATGGCACTTTTGGGGCGGTAAAACTGAAAATGGCTTTAATTATGAAAATTTCACCTATAGCAGCGCTGCCGGATTTGGCTGGGGCCCGCAAATACAGGGCCCCTTTGTAATGCCCCGCGAGGGAGGCGCTACATTATTACTTGATAATTCTCTCTATGTGTGGGGCGGCCGGAGCTATTCTCCCCTGCGTAAATCAGCAGGCGACGGCGAAGAGATCCGCACCGATCTGTGCGTAATAACTGCAAAAGACGGCCAGCTTTACAGCAAGATACTGGCCACCAATTTACCGCCGGTCTCTGAAGTTCCCCTCTCGGTAGATATTGTCGATGGCGATACGCTCTTTTATGTTTTCGGCGGTATTTCAACGATCTGGACTGATGGCGATACCTCGATAAGCAACAATGTCTACCGGTATAATATGACGAAAAGCATTATCCAGCAATACGACACAACCACTTCTCAATGGGGAGATCCGCAAACCAGCGTTGACGAAGAACATTTCCCGGTTTCACATGAATTGCAACTGGACGTTCCGGTTTGGCCTAATCCTGCCGCCGGTGTGGTTTCATATCAACTGCAGGAAGGAATCAAAGCCAAATCTGTTAAAATATACAATCAACTGGGACAGATGGTATTGCACATTAACAATCCCCACGATAATCGCTTTGATTTGAATGGTTATGCCCCCGGCATCTATTTTGTGCGGGTCGATACAAATACCAGACCCTGCTTTGCCAGGATTGTTAAAATATCGCAACGCTAATGGTGTTGTACAAGAGGAACAGGTACGAATAAAAAAGGCGGCTTTTCAGCCGCCTTTTTTTTGTAATATAATTCAGGTTATTAACCAGGTACTTTAAAGGCCCAAACCAGATGCTCAGGTTTAGTTTGCCCGAAAGGTTCTTTCCATGATCATTAATAACCATTCATCAACCGGAATATCATTTTTATAATATTCATAACGGGAAAACGCTACCAGTAAAGTTTTTTGTACCAGCGCTTCCGCATCGACGGTATCATGGGTTAAACATATTGCTTCCGTATATAATATATCCAGATTCTGCATCACATCCTGCTCAAATCGCACCCGTTTGGTCGGATCAAGCAATATTTTTAATATATCTAATGACTGATCATTATCGCCGGATTTGGTTTTAACCAGCGTATCCTCATTCTCAGACATACCTGTGCCTCCTTCCTGTTCATCCCTGCCTTAATTTAGTAAATACCGCATTCTAGTCCTTGATGCAGATCAAGAATTGGTGATTATTTGTGTTTTGACCCACTTTTTCGGTCTCTTTTTTTTGCTTGTTTGCCGTAAAATACAATATTTAGATCATTACATTATAAAACAATCAATATATGGGAATATATATACTAAACCTGTGGTTAAACCACGTTACCAAACTATTGTACACAACTGGCGTGCCAGTCCCGTATAATTTAAAAAATCCGACTTTCACCAGGAAAAAGTTAAATAAATCAATCCGGTAAACAAGGAGTAATAATTATGCAGCAATCCGGTCTTATAGGTAAAACCTCGGTTCGCGATAATATCATCATCAGCGATAATCCCCGTTACCCGATATTTAAAGAATTGTACATCAAGCAGAAAAAAGCCATCTGGTTCCCTGAAGAACTGAATATTCAGCAGGATGTGCTGGATTACAAGGCGCTCACCCCGGTGGAAAAAGAAGTGTTCGATATGGCGGTCGGCTATTTTTCCTCCTCGGAACTGCTGGTCGGCAATGTGCTGGTGAACGGGTTCTTTCCCCTGCTGATCGATCCGTATGCAAAAATGTCCTTTACTACGCAAATGTTTGTGGAAAATATTCACAGTGATTTTTTCGAAAGCATCATGCAGTCCTTTGCCATGGATCGGGACAAGCTGTACCGGATCACCCAGACCGATCCCCTGTTGTACAAAAAACAGGATATCATCATCCGTGAAGTGGACAAGCTGACCTACGGCAAGGGCGATCCCTATACAGTGGCCGGACGCAAGCTCATCTTGAAAAGCATTTTGCTGAACAACATAGTCATGGAAGGGATTTTCTTTTACTCCACCTTTGCGCATTTCTTTGCCATGAAAGACACCGGTAAAATGAAGAATGTGGTCTCAGGCGTGGAACTGGTATTGATCGACGAAAGTCTGCACCTGCAAAACGGCATCGAGGCGATCCTGATTCTGCTGGACGAAACCCCGGAAATCGTGCAGGATGAAGAGTTTGTGCAAGAGATTCAGACGGTCATTATTGACAGCGCCAGTCTGGAATTCGAATACCTGGAACGCATGTTCGGCGGCAAAACCATCTATGGTCTTACCTTCCGGGAATTAAAGCGTTACCTGCAATACATCACCGATCGCCGCATGGAAGAACTCGGCTTTGAACCGGCTTTTCATGTTGATGAGAATCCACTTAAATTCCTGCAAAAAGAGGACTTTAAAAAACTGACCAACTTTTTTGAAGTTTCCTCCACCGAATATACCAATTACTAGAGACCGGGAGAATTAATATGAATAGAATTGTTGTGAAAAGAGACGGCGCGGAAGAAAAATTTCAAACCCGTAAAATCGTTAACGCCGTGTTTTGGCTGCTGGAAGGATTGGATGTTAAAGACGATTACGACCTGGTCTACCGGATCATGAAAGAGGTGGATTTAAAGGTGCCGGAGCGGGTGACCACCGAAGAACTGGATTACCTGGTGCTGAAGGCCATCGAACAACTCATTCCGCGCAATACTATTTATGACCGGCTCGCCGCCCGGCAATTGTTAAAGATCATCACCCGCAAACTGGATTTGCGTTTTAAAAGCTTTGCCGAATTCATCCATTTCGGCGTGCAGGAAAAAATCCTCAAAAAAGAATTACTCAATTTTGATCTGATGGTATTGGAAAAAGCCGTGGATGAGAGCCGCAACGACACGCTGGATTATTTCGGCCTCTCGGTACTGCAAGACCGCTATTTTTGCCGCGACCGTAATTTTGAACTGATTGAAAAACCACAGTGGTTCTTTATGCGCGTGGCGATGGGCATTGCCGATGACGAAACCCAGGCTGTTAAAATCTATCACAAACTGTCCGCTTTGGAATACCTCCACTCTACCCCGACGCTGTACAATTCCGGCACCACCACCAGTCAATACAGCAGCTGCTATATTAACGTGGTGGAAGACGACCTGCTTTCTATAATGGATAAAGTGCGGGAAACCTCGCTGCTGGCCAAATACGCCGGCGGCGTCGGAACGGACGTCACCCGGATTCGCGCAACCGGTTCGCGCATCCATTCGCTGAACGCCAAGTCTTCGGGTATCATCCCCTTTATCAAAATATTTGACAGCACGGTAAACGCCATTCAGCAGGGCGGGCGGCGGCGCAGTTCGCAGGTGGTGTATATCCAGCCCTGGCATGTCGATATTGAAGCGTTCCTGGATTTGAAAGAAACCACCGGCAACGCCTATTTGCGCACGCCCTCGCTGAACACGGCGCTGTGGATGCCGGATGAAATGATGCGCCGCATCGACAAAGGCGAAATGCTGTACTTTTTCGATCCCGCCGAATGTTCCGGACTGGTGGAAGCGCACGGCGAGGCGTTTACTAAATTGTACAAAGAGTACATCAAACAAGCCGAAGCCGGCAAGCTGCGGCTGTGGAAGAAAATGGACGGTCGCGAGTTCTATAAAAAGTACCTGTTCAAGCTGGCCAAGACCGGCCATCCCTGGCTCACCTTCAAGGATGCGCATAACCGGCAGAATCCGTGTCCCGCTTACAGTGTAATCAACAGTTCCAACCTGTGTACGGAAATATCCATTCCCAATTCATCGCAATCCACAGCGGTGTGCACCCTGGCCTCGATTAATTTGGCCAAACATGTGAATGCCGGCAAGACCGACCTGGATTGGGAAAAATTGCACGATACCATTGCCACCGCCGTGAAAGCGCTGGATAATATTATGGACAGGAATTTCTATCCTTCGGAAGAATCGAAAAAGAATACGATGGATTTGCGGCCAATGGGACTGGGCGTGATGGGTTTTGCCGAAGCGCTGCTGGATTTGGGCATCAGTTACGATTCCGACCGGGCTGTAACGCTGGCAGGACAAATCGGTGAATTTATGAAAAATACCGCTTATAGTAAATCCGCACAAATGGCGAAGGAACGCGGTGCATTCCCGCATTACCTGGAAATGCAACAACAAGGCAAGCCGTATCCATACAAACCGCGCCGCAACGCCGTGCTGCTGGCTATTGCGCCGACCGCTTCTATCTCTATCATTGCCGGCACAACTTCAACAATCGACAGCTATTTCAGCAATATTTACGCGCGCGATACGCTGTCCGGCAAGTTTATCGTGGTGAACAAAAAGCTGATGGCGCAACTGGAAGCTGCGGATCAGTGGAGCGACGAGATGTACGAGACCATCAAAACCTGGAACGGCTCGGTGCAGCACATTGCGGAACTGGAAGGCGTTATCGACCGGGAACTGTACAAAAGCGCCTACGAAATTGCCCCGGCGCGACAAGTTGATATTGCTGCGGCTTTCCAACGCTCGGTTGACCAGGCGGTTTCGAAATCCATTTATATCGACGAGGATTTGCGGGACAAGATGGAGGATATTTACCTGTACGCCTGGAATCAGGGCCTCAAATCCACCTATTACTGTTTTATCGACAAGACGGTTAAGGGCGAGAAATACACCACCCAGGTAAACAAACGCGGCGCGCGGCGGGGATTCGGCAGTCGTTCACCGGTGAGCGCCGCAGCGGAACCGGAAACCGGTAGCGTTGTGGAAACAGTTGCGATAGAAAATGATGTACAAGCACTAGAAGCGCAGGCGCGACAACAGTTCGGCGATGCGGTGGTGGATAAAGTACTGAGCGGCAATATGGATAGCTGTCCCACCGACCCGCTGCTGGCGAAAATTTGCCCGAGTTGTGAATGACCCGTAGGGACACCCCTCGCGGGTGTCCTTTTACAAAAAAAAATGATCGCCCGGTACATCCGTGCCGGGTGAAGGACACACCGGGTTTTAATCCCGGTAAACCTTCCAGATTGCCGAATAAATATTCTTCCCTATCCTCCGCACCGGACGAATGTCCGGCGCACCTCCCAAACATGTCAGATTTTCGTAGGGGCGATGCATTCGTTCCAGATGTTCTGAAATTACAATTGTTTCTTTGCAAGAATGCATCGCCCTTTTAAATTTTTCATGTTCCGGCCAGGGCGTTACATTGTTTTTGGTTCAATCTCTAAAAGGGCGAAGCATTCATGGCAGGTTTTGTTCACATTTTTAAGATCAGTGTGTTAGAATGCTTCGCCCCTACGAAAAATTCAATTAATTGACAAATATTTTAAACTAGTTAATTTTCCTCACCTGTTTCCCATCCCGATGGATTATTCAGATCGCCCGGTACGTACAGCAATTTGCAGGATAATATCCTGCCCAACCATCCACATCGGACGGATGCCCGGTGCGGACAATGGGTAGGATGGGGCCTCTGCCCCATCATTTAGGTTGTATTTATTTTTTGATGGGGTAAGACCCCATCCTACACCTCAAAAAAATGGGTTAGAAACCCATAGCCATCCTGCGCACCGGGTTAGAAAACCCGGTGCGATCTTGTTATAATGGCCTGCAAAAATTAAGGTGCGTAGCACATGTGTTAAAAAATACCTCTTGCATTTTTTTGCGAAATTAAGTAAATACCAACATAGAAATCGGCAAGATAAAACCGAATAAAATATATAAGGATTAAATCCATGAAAAACGGCCAAAAAATTTTTACTGGGATGATTCTATGTGGAATCATTATTCTGTTATTATGCTTAACCGGTACACTCCCGGCCCAGGTAACGGTAACTGAAGATTCCCTCACCCTGCCCACCTATATTGCCGATCCGCCAAATCCTATGCCGCGCTTTTACGAAGGGAGATCGCACCAGGGCGTGCAGAGGCATATCTATCCCTACCCGTACAATGATAACCTGACCCGCAACAAGCAAGACAAAAAGTACAATATGATCACTCTTGAAAACGATTACATCAAGATCGGTATCATGCCGGGTATGGGCGGCAGAATATTTGAAGGTATTGATAAAACCAACGGCTATAACTTTTTTTATCGCCAGCATGTCATCAAACCCACGCTCATCGGTATGCTCGGTTACTGGATATCCGGCAGCCTGGCCTGGGGGTATCCGCATCACCACGGCGCAACCACAGTTGAACCGGTGGATTATGTTATAGAAAAAAATAACGACGGCAGTGTAACGGTTTGGTTGTCGGTTACGGAGTACCTGCATCGACTGCGCGCTTTGATTGGTTATACTATTTTCCCAAATTCATCTCTTATTAAAATGACAATCCGGCCCAGCAATCCCACGCCGTTTGTCGATTCATTCCTGTTCTGGGCCAATCCCTCCGTTCATGCCGATACCAACTACCAGGTTATTTTTCCGCCCTCTGTGGAATATATCACCGGGCATCATAAAACAGAGATGAATACCTGGCCGATTGCCGACCGGCGCTATATGAATTACGATTTCCAGGGGCTGGATTTGAGTTTATGGAAGAATACCGGCGTGCCGTCATCGTTCTTTTCATGGGATCCGCAGGAAGACTTTTTTGGCGGTTATGACCATGCCAAACAGGCCGGCACCGCCTGGATCGGCAACCACTATACTTGTCCCGGTATGAAATATTGGGCGGACGGCAATAATCCCGCCGGGGAAATGATCAACAATGGCCTCACCGATAATGACGGCCGTTATATTGAACTGATGGCCGGCGCTTTTACGGATAACCAGCCGGATTATAGTTGGTTGCAGCCCGATGAAAGCAAAGACGTCACCATGACCTGGTATCCTATTCGATTACTGGGCGGCCTGAAAGCGGCCAATACCGATGCGGCGCTAAATATGAAAATAAAAGCAAACGGGGAAACAACAATTAATATCAACACCACCCGGTTGTTTAAAAACGCCCAAGTGGTTTTGACACTTGACGGCAAAGAAAAAATGCGCCAAAAGGTTGATACTAGTCCGGCCCAACCGTATAGTCATACCATTAAACTGGATAAAAATATCAATGAAAAAGATGTCAAGATTGCCTTGTACGATTCGGAAGGGAATATCATCCTCAGTTATCAGCCCCAGGACCCGCTGGGCAAACCCATGCCGGAGCCGTTAAAAACACCCCCACAGCCAAAGGATGTAAAAACGAACGAAGAATTATACCTGATCGGCCTGCGAATATGCCAGTTCCATAATGCCTTTTCCGATCCCTATGCCTACTTTAATGAAGCGCTGCAACGCGATCCGGGCGATTATCGCGTCAACACACAAATGGGTATTCTGTATAGTAAACGAAAACTATGGCAAGACGCCGAAAAATACTTGCAAACCGCTGTCGACCGGATCACCATGATGTATACCCGGCCAAAGGACAGCGATGCCTTGTATTACCTCGGCCTGGTCCAAAGAAGGCTTGGAAAAACCAAAGCGGCTTACGATAATTTGTACGATGCCACCTGGAACGCCGGCTGGCACACCCCCGCTTACCACCAGTTGGCGGAAATGGATTGCGAAAAAGGCGATTATGTAACCGCATTGGATCATACCAATCGCGCATTATCGACCAATATCAATAACCAGATGCTGTTGAGCCTCAAAACCGTTCTGTTGAGAAAACTGGGCATGACCGAAGAAGTGACAAGCCTGGCGGCAAAAATTCTGGATGATGATCCCCTCAGTTACCAGGCCCTGAATGAATTATATCTGATTGCTAAACAAAAAAAAGACGACAAGAAAGCAAACAGTTATTTGCAGGAATTACAGCGCATGATGCAGGGCAAAGTGCAATCCTATCTTGAATTTGCTACTTTTTATGCCAATTGCGGATTTTATCAAGAAGCGGTGGATATTTTACTGCGGGCCGATAATATGGGCATAAATTACCCGATGCTGCATTATTCCCTGGGTTACTATTATACAAAACTGGGCAATACGGATAAAGCCAGGCAATATTTTATAAAAGCGCAAAAAGACCCGTCGCTCTATTGCTTCCCCTCGCGGGATGAAGAAGTTTCGGCGCTCGAGGAAGCAATTAAATGCTTCCCGGATGACGCAATGGCTTATTATTACCTGGGCAATTTGTATTTTGAACCCCAGCCTGAAAAAGCAATTACATTATGGGAAAAATCCCATTCCCTGAACAATAGTTTTTATATTGTCCAACGCAATTTGGGATGGGCCGCCCTGCACAATCAACATGACCTGCCCAAAGCTTTAGAATATTATGAAAAAGCTTTTGCCAATTGCCAGGATGATTCCCGGCTGATGTATGAATTTGACCTGGTCTGTCAAAGCTCCGGCGTGACGCCGCAAGAAAGGTATGATAAAATATTCAGGAACAATCGTCATAACAGTCAACAACGCAGTGAAACCTATATTCAAGAGTTGGCTTTGCTCAATAATCTGGGGAGATATGACGAGGTCATAGATATTCTTGCCACCGCTAACCTGGTGGAAAGCGAGGGCGCTACGCAACTCCGGGACATTTATTTGAATGCCTATACCCTGAAATCGCTTGCCGAGTTTAAAGCAGGACAAACACATAATGCTATCAAGTTGCTCATTAAAGCGCTCGATTACCCATTGGGAAGGGCCCAACAGCGCAAGGCGCAAATGTACTATCTGTTAGGCTTATATCACACCAAAGGTGGGGATGATAAAGCGGCGACAATCGACTTTACAAAAGCCACAGAAGTTAACGCAGAAAGATCGGAATACTTTTATTACAAAGGTCTTGCCTACCTGAAACTGGCGCAAAAAGACAAGGCCGAAGAACAGTTCAATGCCTTGTCGGAATTGGCGAACCGCAGTGGTGAAGGTGATTTTTTCAGATCATTTGAAGCCGGAAGCAGAGGCAATATTTACCAGGCAAACCGGTTATACCAGAAAGGCCTGGCGTTGCTTGCAGTGCAAAAAGTAAAGGAAGCCAAAGAGGAATTTGCTCAAGCGCTAAAACTAGACCCCAGTAATATCTGGGCGCAGTACTATTTAAATGAATAAGGGAAAAAATAAAAAATTAAGTGATCGCCCGGTACATCCGTGCCGGGCGCATTATACCATTCATGCCATTCCGAGGAGCGTAGCGACGAGGAATCTTTTATATTTAACATATTGTAAAAGCAAGATTTCTCGCTTCGCTCGAAATGACAATTTTGTTTTGTGTGCTTTAGTGTTTTAAATTACCTTTCTCAAATTGGAGCTTTTGAAGCAGCCCCACGCACGGCCAATGGCAGAGTACACATCCTGCCCTGCCATCCGCACCGGACAATTATCCGGCGCAATCTGAACTTGAAACAAAAACATGATCGCCCGGTATATTTATGCCGAAACAAGTAAAACCAAATCGAGATCGCCCGGTATATTTATGCCGGGCGCATTATACCATTCTTGTCATTCCGCGGAGCGTAGCGACGAGGAATCTTTTATATTTAACATATTGTAAAAGCAAGATTTCTCGCTTCGCTCGAAATGACAATTTTGTTTTGTGTGCTTTAGTGTTTTAAATGACCTTTCTCAAATTGGAGCTTTTGAAGCAGCCCCACGCACGGCAATTTGCAGGATAAACATCCTGTCCTGCCATCCGCACCGGACGAATGTCCGGCGCGATCTGTTCATAAAAAAAATCACATGATCGCCCGGTATATTTATGCCGGGCGTATTATAAGCAGGGATATTCATCCCGGTATTGGAAGCAAAAAGCAGGATAAATATCCTGTCCTACCACCCGCACCGGACGAATGCTCGGCGCGATCAGAGTTTACAAAATACACATTTATATTTAGCCACTGATTGACACGGATGAAACACGGATAGTATATGATGACTAGCTTTTATCCGTGCTCAATCCGTGTTTCATCTGTGGCTAAATCATTTTTACCTGCTCATCCAGGAAATTCAGTCCTGCATAGCAAACAAAATAACGGATAATTATCTTATACTTGCTTGTAATTAAAATTATTTCTATAATATCTAATATGTCCTGCATTTTTCGGCAGGACGCAACATTAAACAGATTGCCCCGTATACTAACAATAAAATTTTTAAACCATATTCACTCAAAGAACTAATAATTTATGATCATATAATGAGGAGGATTTTATGAAAACTACAAAACTGGATATTGTGAGAGATCTTTTGGCAGCGAATACACATAAATCCGAACAACAAATGCTAGCACATGGAGAAAACAATGTCAACGATACAAGAAGGTCCAAAAGATATAAACAATATTTCTGAAAATAATAATCAAGACTCTATAAATAACCCGGCAATCATTTCAATTGAACAACTCGGCTATGATGAATGGTTTAAAAGCAGAAACACATTCGAAATAACTGATAATTTTTCAATTGCCCGGGTTATGGAAGTCAATAAAAACAACTACCAGGTCAGTACCGGTCAGCATGAAATGTATGCTGAAGTATCCGGCAAGTTTCTGTTTAATGTCGAAAGCAGTATCGATTTGCCGACAGTAGGCGACTGGGTGGTTGTGCAATGCTTTGACGACTATACCCTGGCAATTATTCACCACATTTTGCCCCGTAAAACCTTATTAAAACGCAAAGACCCCGGTAAAACTGTCGAGTTTCAATTAATTGCCGCAAATATCGACTATGCCTTAATTATGCAGTCCGCCGATGCAAATTTTAATTTGAATCGCCTGGAAAGATACCTGGTCATGATCAATGATAGTAACATTCAGCCCATTATCATATTGAGTAAAACGGACCTAGCGACTGCCGAGGTTCTTGCCGAAATTAATGACAAGATCAGCCAATTCAATAGCAAATACCTGTTTTTACCAATTAGTAATTTAAACGGCAATGGCTTGAAAACCCTGCAGGACCAACTCTTACCGGGCAAAACCTACTGTCTTTTAGGTTCTTCCGGCGTGGGTAAATCCTCATTACTGAATAATTTGCTAGGCGAAAAGTTATTGGCGGTGAATGCAGTCAAAGATAAGGACAGCAAAGGCAAACATACAACCACGAGAAGACAACTCATCCGGCTGGAATCGGGTAGTATATTTATCGATACTCCCGGTATGCGTGAACTGGGTAATTTCTCGGTCGAAGCCGGTCTCGAGGAAACCTTTGATGAAATTGCCGCCTATAAAGGGCAATGCCATTATAAGGATTGTACCCACACCCATGAAGACGGCTGCGCAGTCCTGGCGGCAGTTGAACAGGGAATTATTAAAGAGGAAAGATACAATAACTATTTAAAGATACAAAAAGAAGCTGCCTTTTATGAGATGTCTAAACTGGAGAGACGCAAAAAAGATAAATCCTTTGGTAAAATGATCAAGAATTATCAAAAGTCAATGCGGAAAAAATAATCGCATATAACTATGGTCTAACAGGGGCAACAAGGATGATAACAAATCCGCGCGCCCCTGCAACCTGAATGATAACGTGATCGCCCGGTATGTATATGCCGGGCGCATTATACCATTCTTGTCATTCCGCGGAGCGAAGCGACGAGGAATCTTTTATATTTAACATATTGTAAAAGCATGATTTCTCGCTTCGCTCGAAATGACAATTTTGTTTTGTGTGCTTTAGTGTTTTAAATTACCTTTCTCAAATTGGAGCTTTTGAAGCAGCCCCACGCACAGCAATTTGCAGAATACACATCCTGGCCTACCACCCGTAGCGGACGAATGCTCGGCGCGATTTGTGTTTAATTCTAATCAATACTGACACTCTCATGCTTGTTCTTTTGCAACTGGATCGTAAAAATGACAAGAGTAATAAACAGAAAAGCATTCCACAGAATTGAAAAAAACGCTTCCGCTTCCGACAGATTACCAGCCATTGCAGGACTTGAATTTTTGACAAGAAACATGAGAGAAAAGAACTTTCCGGACAAGATGAACAAATAAAATCCCAATAAAATAAAAACAAATTTATAACCCACTTTCAATCCTGTGAAAAAATGGAAAAACCTGAATCTTTTTCCGGGGACAATATCTTTCTGGGTTGCAATGATCATCAAAACCGCGCCGGCAACAAACAAAACAAAAATAAACAGTGAAACAGGCAAAAAGTAGTGTACGTTAAACGTGTATGCTTGAGTTGAAAGCCATGGCAGACTGATGAAATGAATTGGCAGAGCGCAGAATTTTGCCAAATAGGATATAGTAGTTACCAGAAAATAACCGGATAACAACCAGAATATCCTCTTGCGCCACAGTAAAGCCCGATTTACATGTGCAAATTCATTGACTAACATTGTGGTATCACCCAAACGTTGCCTGGCCACCCAGAATGATTCCTCCGGCGATAATCCTTTTTTCTGTAATTCCGCAATACTGTCGCGCAAATGGGATTCGAGTTCATCAATATCAGAGTTCTGCATGGATTGATTGGCTTTAAATTCATTCACCCAATTCTCAATATTTTTATCTAACTCAAACATGGCTTTTTCTCCATTAATAAATTAAAAACAGAGTTGACAACATTCCATTGTTTCCTTTGTGTTTCCAGCAATTTTGTGCCTTCAGATTTGATCCGATAGTATTTACGCTTACGACCGGTTTCGGAGATCTTGACAAAAGATTCTATACATCCCTCCTTTTCCAGTTTGTGTAAAACCGGGTACAACATACCATCCTTCCACTGAATTTCATCATTGGAAAGCTCATGGATTTTTTTAATAATCTCATATCCATAGCTTTCATGCTGGGAAAGAATAGTCAGTATCAAAGGACGGGATGAGGCGGCCATTAAATCCTTATCAATCATATTTAACTCCTGTCTTTTATTACATAGAACTATTATGTATAATAAATATACATAATAGTTCTATGTAAGTCAAGAATTTTTTAAACTATTCTCAAAATTTTTTTATTCAGGATTTATATTTAACGCTATAATTTAATTGCATCTTTAATAAAAAATTACCATAATTATATATTCCCAGCAAGGGATATAACTAAACCATCAGCATCAATCAAAAACCGGAGGAAATCTAATGAAAAGATCTGCACCCAAACAAGCAACTTGGACGATTTCGCTCATTCTCGCAATTGTGGGATTATTAGGCGCGCTGGTTGTTATTCCTATTTTGAGTCCATTGGCCTTCTGGCTGGTATTTGCGGCTTATTTTATTCTCTTTTTGGGAACCAGTATCAAAGGATTCTAGTTCTATCTATTGCAGTGGCAAAAATTTTCGCTGAAAGACCGGCTTGTTGATGAAATAACAAGCCGGTCTTTTTTTACATGTCGGTTTGGGCATTCTTCTTGTCAAACCAACTGTAAACTGCCGGAATGATCAATAAGGTCAGCGCTGTTGAAGTTATCAAACCGCCGACAACCACTGTTGCTAACGGTTTTTGAATTTCCGAGCCGGTTCCGCTGGCAATCAACATTGGCATTAAACTAAAAATTGCTATTAATGCAGTCATCAATACCGGTCGCAATCGATCCAGACTGCCTTCCATAACCGCATCCTGCAATGCCATACCCTTTTCACGTAATTGGGAAATATGTGAAACCAATACCAGCCCGTTTAACACGGCCACCCCAAACAAAACAATAAATCCGACTGAAGCGGGTACGGATAAGTATTGTCCTGAGATAAACAGCGCCAAAACTCCGCCTATAAGCGCAAAGGGTAAATTGGTAATCACCAGCAACGCCAGGCGAACCGATCTGAAGGTGACGAACAGGAGCAGTAAAATTAATCCGACGGCGGCTGGGCCAATAACCATCATTCGTTTCATCGCTCTTTGCTGGTTTTCAAATTGTCCGCCCCAGGTTATATAATAACCGGCCGGAAGTTGAACATTTTCTTTTATCTTTTGCTTTGCTTCCGCAACAAAGCTGCCGATATCCCGGCCGCTAATATTCATTTCAATACCAATACGACGGATACCGTCCTCCCTGCTGATTTGCACCGGACCTTCTACCATTTTAACATCGGCTAATTGTGCAATCGGGATATTCATTCCCGAATTAGTAGGTACAACTATATTCTCAATCGCTGCAATGGAATTTCTTTTCTCTTCCGGTAAACGGACGGTAATATCAAAACTTTTATTTTCTTCATAAAAGCGGGAAGCGGTTTTTCCGGCAATAGCAATTTCAATGACATTTTGCACATCGCTGATGTTTAATCCATAGCGCGCTATTCTCGAGCGGTCGATGTCTATTGTCAGGTATGGCTGTCCGGAAACTTTTTCCGTCATTAAATCGGTTCCCCCTTTAATGTGGGCAAGAACCTGGGCGATGTCATCAGCCTTGCCGGTCAAGATATCTATATCCTCCCCAAACAATTTAAGGATCAATTGCGCTTTGGTGCCGGCAACAAGTTCATCGATTCGGCATTGAATCGGTTGGCTGAATCCAAAGGCAATTCCCGGTATTGTTTCCAGGGATTCGCGCATTTCATTGGCCAATTCTTCCCGGGAAATATTCCGTTGCCATTCCTTTTTGGGTTTTAATATTCCCACGTAACCGGTCTTATCCGCGCCCCTGGTATCCAGGGCAACCCCGGTTTGCCCGGTTCGAGATACCAGCACATCCAGTTCATCAAATTCTTTCATTTTTTGCGCAGCGAGTTGATTTATTTCCATAGCTTTAGTAAGAGAGACGCCCGGCAGTAAAGCAATATCCATATCGAACGCTCCTTCATCCATAATTGGAATGAACTCTGTTCCCAATCTGGTGAATAAAAATAAGGCAATTACCAGAAATATTCCGGCGACACCTAAAAGAATTAGCCTCTTTTTCATCACATAATGCAAAAGCGCCATATAATACTTTTTTGCATATTTGATGATCATACTTTCACTGTCCGGCTGCGGTTTTAAAAATATAGAACACAGAACCGGAATAACCAAGATGGAAAGCAACAAGGACGAAAGCAATGCAATAGCAACTGTTACTGCAAGCGGCCCAAACATCTTGCCCTCGATTCCTTCCAGGGAAAGAATCGGCAAAAATGTAATGGCAATGATCAGTTCGCCAAAGATACTCGGTTTTCGTACTTCTAACACCGATTTGAGTACAGTTAAAAGCTTGGTCTGCTGACCTTTCTCGCTTAAATGCCTCTGCACATTTTCTACCTGGATGATTGTGGCATCGATTATCATCCCGATTGAAATTGCAAGCCCGCCAAGCGACATGAGGTTAGCGCTCAATCCGACAATCTTCATTACACAGAAAGTTACAAGCAGGGATAGCGGTAAAGCAAACAGCACGACAATACTTGCCCTGAAGCTTTTTAATAATAAATACAAAACAATGAGCACCAAAAGCGCACCTTCGAGTAATGCTTTGTTAACCGTATTAACGCTCGCTTTAACAATGTCGCTGCGATCATAATAAGGAACGATTTTGATCCCGTCGGGAAGAATGTTGTTTTCGTTAATTTCATTGACTTTATTTTCAACCCGCTTGACAACCTGGCGGCTGTTCTCACCCCGCAGCATCATTACTATTCCGCCGACGGCTTCATTTTGTCCATTCTTCATAGATGCGCCCATCCGTACCGCTTCACCAATTTTTACCTGGGCAACATCTTTAATAAAAGTTGGAACTCCTTCGTGAGATTTCAGCACAATGTTTTCAATATCCGCGATACTTTTAATCAAACCAACACCGCGCACGATATACTGATCGGAATTCTTTTCGAGTATATTGCCGCCAACATTTTGATTATTGTTTTCTATTGCGGTATATACATCGTTTGGGGTTAAAGAGTATTTTAATAATTTTTCCGGTGATAAAATGACCTGGTATTGCTTAAAATAACCGCCGAAAGAATTTATTTCGTTCACTCCGGCGACGTTTTTTAATTGCGGAGTGATGATCCATTCCTGAAGTGTTCGCAGATTTGTTAAATAAGCAACGTTTTGCAGAGAATCCTTGGGTATTTCTCCTTCAAGGGTGTATTGATAGATTTCACCCATGACCGTGGCAATCGGTCCCATTTCAATTTCAACACCTTTGGGGACGCTTTCTTTTGCCTCGTTCAATCTCTCAAACACCAACTGACGGGCAAAATAGATATCGACATTATCTTTAAAGATAATAGTTACAATTGAAAGACCGAATTTGGTTACCGAGCGCATTTGTTCAACATCCGGTAAACCGCGCATTGCCATCTCAATGGGATACGTTACATCGCGTTCAATTTCCAGGGCGGAAAGCCCATCAGCATGGCTAACAATTTCGACCTGAATGTTTGTCACATCCGGGAAAGCGTCAATTGGCAGGGTGAGATAAGAATACAATCCAAAGGCGACAATAAGAAGGGAAAGAAAAATGATCATTCCTTTCTGTTGCAGTGTAAATGATATGATTTTTTCCAGCATCAATGCTCATCTCCTGAAAATTCATCTTTTTTCAATTCGCTTTTTAAATAAAAAACACCCTGCGATATAACTCGCTCACCTTCACTCAAACCGTCTTTGATTTCGATCCTGTTATTTGCTGCTGTCCCGGTTATAACAGTTCGCCTCTCAAAGGTTGTATCGCTGGTTTGCACAAACACATAATCCTGTCCGTTTTCATTAACTACGGCTTCATCAGGAATCATTAATGCTTTTGAATTTACGCCGACCGGTATTTGCAATTCACCAAACATATTTGGTTTCAGTTTATTATGGGGATTGTTAAACTCGCCACGCACAACCAGCGTTCGGGTTTGTTCATCGACTGTTTGACCAATGTAAATAATTTGTCCGGGAAATTTCTCGTTCGGATATGGGGTTGTGGTGAATAGTACATTGGTTTTTTGGTTTATCTTATCCAAATCTTTTTCATACATCTGCCCGTCAATCCATACCGATTGAATATTCATAATTTTAAAAGCGGTCGTTGTCGCGTCGATATATTCACCAATGACAACATTCCGTTCGACCACAATACCATTAATTGGCGATTTAATAGCGAGTGTGCCGGAAGTATGCTCATCACCATTCAGGGCGCCGAGCACATCCTCATCACTTAAACTAATGGAGTGAATTTTTTTATCTTCCGCTTTATATTCAGCGAGGGCTTTATCATAATCCGCCTGGCTTTCCAGCAATGCTTTTTGTGATCCGATTTGTTCATCGAATAATTTTTTTTGTCGCGCATAAGCAGCATTTGCAAAATCAAAAGCAGCTTTGGCTTTCAGGAATCCGGCTTTGATCGCGCCGATTTCAAGACTTTCAACCGTCATTAATGGTTGTCCGGTGGTTACCTGGTCTCCAGCCTGGACAAAAACCTGGTGAACCCGGCCGGGAACCAGCGAACCGATGTGCGCTTCATTATCCTGATCGGTGATTACCCTGGCAGGTAATGTAAAATAACCGATAACAGGCTGTAAGGAGACCGCCTCCGTTGCCAGGTTTATTTGTTGAATAGACTCGAACGATAATTTTACTATTTGTTTATTTTCATTATGAGATTCTTCCTCATGGATTTCCTGTTTACTGTTACAACCAGAAAGCACAAAAAAGAAAATACAAATGGCGCATAATAATTTACTTCTTGTAATCATCTATTCCTCCGATCCTGTTCCGGTTATAGTATTTTGGCCAACAATTTCCTCAATCCGGAAAACCGATTGATAATAATTGAGCAATGTACTCATGTAATTGTTGCGGGAATTGATCAATGTTTGTTTGGCCTGAAGAAATTCCAGGTAGGACAATTCTCCGGCGTCAAAACTTTTTGTCGCAATTCTGTAAATCTCCCCGGCTTGCGGAAGAATTTCATCCAGGTAAAGTTTAACTTGCCGGAGATTATTTTCGTAATCTGCACAGGCGCTCTTTAACTGGAGTTCGGTCTCGATCTTTACAAATTGCAGTTCAGATGCTGAAATTGACTGGTTAGCGACCGCTTCCTGAATTTGTCCTCTTTGCTCAAACAGGAACCATAACGGCACAGAAATGCCAAATGATGCGCCATAGAAGCCATTACTACCTTTAATATTTTGTCTGAAATAAGCAAGGCTCATATTTGGTAATAATGAAGATAGCGCAAGATTTTTATCAACTGAGGTTATGCCATGATTCAATTCTGCATTTTTGATCAGCGGACTTTTCTCCTCCAATAATTTACAGATGATTTTATAATCCAGTTTATATTCAATAAAAGCCAGGGAATCCGTTAAAAAGAAATTTGAACCATAATTTTCCTTCCCGAACCCAAGCGCAAAAGCGAGTTCGGCGAATGCTATCGAAAGTTCATTCTTTACCATTTGCAGGTTGTTATATGCTTCAGTATACTGAACCCTGGCGGTAAGTCTTTCCAGATTCGTTCCCTCGCCAACATTCAGCCGGATCTCGGTCTTCTTGTCAAAATCTTTTGAAATTTTAAGATTCTCCTCGGCGAATTTTACCTGGTTCTGTTTAGCTAAAACTTGGTAGTAACTGGTTTTAATTTGCCTGGTAACACTTTGTTTAATCATATCGAGTTGATTGATAGCGATCTCTTCCATTATATTAAATTTACGCCCCCGCAAAAAATAATTGGTCGGAAATTCAAGCGTCTGGCTAACTTCCAGGGTTCTTTCTCCAAAGTTATGCAAACTACTGTGCAACGGCGCATATTCATAACTAACTCCAACTTCCGGTTGCGGCAACGAAATACCGCTCCAGAACCTTGCTTTTGCGGCAGCAATGTTTTTTGATGCAGCCTTTATTTCAGGATTGTTCTTTAATCCTGTTTCAATTGCTTCATTTAAACTGAGTCTTTTAACTTCAGATTGACCGTAAACAATTATTGCATACATTATGGATATGAATAAAATTAAAAATTTTTTCATATATGCTCCACACATAAATAATATGAAATTTATAAGGATTTGTTGATATTGAAAAAACAGATAGGAAATTAAATCAGCAAGATGTTATTGTAAAGATAAACCTTGCGAGTCTGGGAGGGATAGTGAAAATCCTGGTACTCTAAATATACTATTAATTGACTTGTTGCCCCATGTTGATCAGAACAAATATTTAAAAAGGAGATTACAAAATTACGGGATAAAAAATTCAGGTTGGAAATGCTTGTTTTCTCGATAATTATATTTTGTAAAATTTCACAACAGTCATGTAAATGATGCTCTGTTTCCGACTCTGTCAGTGAACAATGTTCAGAGTGAAATAATAAAATTGATAAAGGCAATAAAACAATAGCAAATGTTATAAACACCCGATATTTTGAAAAGCCCTTAATCATTTATTACTAAACTCTCATTATATAAAATTCTAAACAATTATCACAAAATATAACTACATTTGCACAAGCAAACAAGTGATAATTTTTTATTACAATTTAGTTTGACATAAAATGCTTTAATTTCCAGTTTATTCATGCCGTGTGGTTTATGAACAGTAAAAATCATTCCGACACAACCAGCAATTAGTATAATAAATACTCTGCTTTATCTCCTGCCACGCCGGTTAAGCAATTATATGCACATAAATAATTCTTGGATTTTTGGTAAATATTATTTACTGTGTAGAATATAAATCACCATAAATATGCGCTACACACTTGACAAACAGGTATTGAGTATTCTGCAAGGCTGAACCGGTAATGAATGAACGCGAAAAAATACAGGTCTGGATTGCCACATGGCAAATGGCAGATGCCGCTCTTGATAAACTTAAAAAGCAGGAATTGCAGGACAAGGATTATTACCTGAAAAACCGGGACCTGCTCAACAGTATGCTGCAATACGCTTATGACCACCGCACTGTTCGTAATGACAGCGGACTGGTCATTATGCAAAAATATTTTAAACAGTACTATTTACAACAATTGAAAAAAACCAATGAATAACAACAACAATCCCAATCCCCTTTTTTATCGCCGCGCTTGAATTCCAGGATTTTTAGCAAACAAAATATGTATACTGATATGTTAATGCCCGCACTGTACATTATATCACTGCGGGCATTCAAGTTTTTTTACTTTACCAGCATAACCTTTTCTGCAGCAGTATAGTCTCCCGCTTTTAAAACAACCAGGTACATACCAGTCGGACAAACCAAACCGTTATCATTGTGTCCGGTCCAGCTTACAGAATATTCACCTGCTGTCTGGGCTCTATCCCTGATTATATGTGCAATTACGCGGCCCAACAGATCGACTACTGTAATATTTACATTGGCATTTTGCGCTAACTGATAAGTTATCTGCGTTTCCGGATTAAATGGATTCGGAAATGCCGGTAACAGAGCGGTAGTATTGGGTAAACTATTACCGCTAACTGTAATTTCTACAGTGGCAAGAATATTTACAACACCCTTTACATTCACATCGGATAAACGGTATTGGTAGGTTTCGCCGCTTTTACAGGTTTTATCGAACCAGGAATAGGTTGTTGCCGAAGTGGAATTGCCTTTACCCTGTAATTCAGTATTGGCATTATAAGAAGCAATTGAAATCCATTGTGACTGTGAACCTGTATTACGTTCCAGAATGTAACCCAGGTTATCGGTTTCACTCTCGCTCTTCCATATCAGGTTAACGGTATTATATTCAATAACAGCTTTAAAATATGACAACTCAACCGGCAGGGATACTTCGCCGCCATCCTGCCAATATAAATAGGGATAGCCATTGTTAATTGTTCCGGTCAAATCAAAATCCCAAAAATCACCGTCAGCGGCATCGTCATTGGGATTGGTTTCAAAATCCCAGGCGGTGGTCAGGCCTGCAGTTGTTTCATCCGTAAAAGTAGCCAGGGTTTTCATTTCCGCGGTGGTTTTACCGGTGCCGCCGCCTTCGCTGGTAGCCAAGCCGGAGGTTTGCGTGTCCCAAAAGCAATCAGTTACTGTGCCAGAATAAGTACTGCCAATCAAACCGCTCTCAAAATCCGAATAATCGGCATTAGCGTTGCCGGTACTGTAGCAATTGACAACAGTACCGCTCCATAATTCGCCCAACAGCCCGCCAACAGTAGATTCGGCATCATCAACACTAGCATGACTGTAACAATTACTGATTGTGGCAGTATTGGTGCAGTACCCGACTAAACCGCCGCCGTCGTAACCTCCATCAATGACTGATATTTGTCCTGTGGTATAGCATAGACTTATTATAGAATTGCCAAGAATTGCTCCAGCCAGGCCGCCGACATTATATTGACCGGTAACATCTGCATTAATTACTCCCAGCTTTGTTATAGTCGCGTTGGATATTCTGCCAAACAAACCGGCGTACCCATCTTCAAGATAAACATACAAGTTGCTAATAGTATGTCCACCGCCGTCATAATTACCGGTAAAAACCGTACTACTATTGCCAATCGGCGCCCAGCCTTCCCCGGTATTATAGGGTGCAATATTCAAATCAATATTGGCAGTCTGAATAAAATGGCTGCTCATATAATCGCGGACACTATTCAATTGCGCTGCATTAGCTACCTGGTAAGGACTACCTGGCGAGCCGTCGCCACCGGCGAACTGGGCCGATGCGATAGTATACATTAAAAGTCCTATTGTTAATGTAATTAATCGTATCATGATTACCTCATTTTTTTTAATACTTTTCGTTTAACTGATAAATATTAATATATTTCAAGGTAACAATCATATCATTTAATGGCAAGGAATTATTTCATTTCACTATGTATTTTTACAATTATTTAATCAAACAAGTAAAACTTGACATCCACTGGCACAATACATGCTGCTTGCATTACGGCAATTTTCATAAGATTTTTCATTTAAATACTTTACTTCTATGGAGCTTCTATGAAAACCGGTTTCACCCGCCGCGAATTTATCAAATCCACTACTATGACAACCCTGGCCGGGCTGGCTATGGCTCATAACAGTTATTCCAAAGCTGTCCTCCCTGAAAAGCCCAATATAATATTAATCCTCACCGACCAGGAACGCTATATACAGCATTTTCCGTCCGGGTGGGAAGAACAGAATTTACCGAATATGACTCGCCTTAAAACCAACGGACTGTCATTCACCAATGCTTTTTGCAACAGCGCCATGTGCTCGCCGAGCCGCGCCACGCTGTTCACGGGACTCTATCCCGCGCAGCATGGCGTTACCGATACCCTGCCGGAAGCGGCCGGCAAGGAAGGAGAAGCGCAGGAAAACCCCCTGCTGCCCGACTTGCAAAATATGGCGAAAATGCTCAAATCCGCCGGTTACAATGTGGTATACAAAGGCAAGTGGCACCTCAGTCGCCCGGTCGGCAGCGAGTGGGTCAGCGAAGATCTGGCGCCATTCGGCTTTGACGGCTGGGACCCGCCCGACGGCGGCGAAGATGTCAGTCCCGAAAACTTTGGCGGCGGCCGCGCCGGGCATGACCAGCGTTATACCAACGATGCCGTGCAATTTTTACAGACTGTGGATACCGGTCAGCCCTTTGCCCTGGTCATCTCGTTAATCAATCCCCACGATGTGGCGGGCTATCCCGATACCTATACGGAAGATTATGCCGACAGCTATTTGCAGGGGACAATCGACTTACCGCCCACGTTGGATGAAGACCTGACCAACAACTATAAACCCAAAGCCCATGCGGAATTGCTCAACCGTCTGGCAGTCGGCATGGGTGTGCTTATTACAGACAAACGCCGTCGCGAGTATCTCAATTTTTACGGCAACCTGTTAAAAGATGTGGATGCGCAAATCGGCGCGGTTTTAGATGCATTGTATGCGCGCAACGACGGGCAAAGCTCATTGGCGGATAATACCCTGGTGTTACGCACCGCCGATCACGGTGAAATGGGCCTGGCGCACGGCGGGTTGCGTCAAAAAATGTTCGTTACTTATGAAGAAGCCATCCACCTGCCGCTGGTGGTCTCCAATCCCCTGCTCTTCCCTGCCCCGCTCACCTGCGATGCCCTGGTATCGTTGATCGATATTATGCCGACCCTGGCGAGCATTGCCAATGTACCCGAGCGGAATAAATGGACCTTCCGCGGGGTAGATTTTTCCCCGCTGCTCTATAATTCGGCGGCCAGCGTGCAGGATGAGATCATGTTCACCTTTGACGACATAAAAGCCGGCCAGGAAAATATCGAGCAGATGGTTTCACCGCCCAATCGCATTCGCTACGTACGGGAAAAGAACTGGAAATACGCGCGCTATTTTGACCAGGCAGGCGTAGAAGCGCCGGAATATGAAATGTACGATCTGGTCAACGACCCACTGGAAATGCAAAACCTGGCGCATCCGTTACACCCGCGCTTTAATGAAACGGCGGTAGTACAGGAACGCAATCGCTTGGCGGCCAAGCTGGCGCTTATGGAAGCGGAAAAACTGACGCCGCTGGCAACAGGAATAGCTGACCGGTCGGATACCCGGATGGACTTTCACCTGGTCCAGAATTATCCCAATCCCTTTAACGGCTCGACAACTATCGAATATGTATTACAAAGAGATATGGAAATCCGCCTGGAAATATATAATATGTTCGGCCAAAAAACAGCTACCCTGTTCCAGGGACAGCAAACCGGCGGCGCTCATATCGCTCGCTGGGATGGGAAAAACAGCAGCGGCCTGCCGGTGGCCAGTGGCATGTATGAATGCGTATTGACTATGGGAATGCAGAGGATTACACGGCAGATGAATTATGTAAAATAAATATTGATTTCGACAAATAAGAATAAAATTCAAGTAAGACTCATTTTAATACAAATCGGATAGTAAAATGAGTCTTTACTTTTAATAATTACTTTATTGGTCTTTCTCAAACCTATGGAATTATTTTGCTTTTATATTAATAATTTATTACTTTTAAACGACATAAGAACCCACAGTTTAGCAATTATTTACATTCTCATTTTTATCAGATTTTTTCGTTATACAACCTATAATGATTAACAAATAAAGGGATATTCCTATGCAATACCAATCATTACATATAAATAACTTTAGGGGAATTGAAGAGCTTGAAATAAATGACATGAGACAACTGAATCTATTGGTAGGAAGAAATAATTGTGGAAAATCGAGTATCCTTGAGGCTCTGTTTTTATTATCCGGTATGTCAAATCCCCAACTTCCAGTTAATATACATAATTTCCGAAACATTTTACTAATTAAGGATGATGATTTTAGATATATTTTTCGTGACCAAAATTTTTCTTATCCAGTTGAGATTAAAGGTATCATAGAAAACGAAAGTCGTTCATTAACTATTTCACCAATCCTTGATAGTAATCAACAACAGCTTTTTGAAGATTTAATTCCACAAAATTCAATTAGTAAGAATGAAGATATTAGTAGATCTACATATTTTGATAAGCAAGTAAAAGGATTGAATTTAGTTTTTCAAAATCAATTAGATGAATCTTATGAAGCTCAAATAAGTCTGAATGAAGGAAAAGTTCGATTTATAAAAAAATACATAGAAAAATTAAAATGTACATATCTTAATAATCAAACCATTATGAATGGTTTGGATTTAAGAATGGAATCGTTAATTGTGGATAAAAAAATAAATGATCTCATTACAACCCTTAAAAAAATTGAACCTAATATTATAGATATCAGAATGGGCCCGGGAGATATCATATATATTGATCTTGGCAAAGAAAAGTTATTCCCGGTAAATATAATGGGAGACGGAATAAGACGTATAATGGCTATGGTTGCAGCTATCTATGAATTAAAAAATGCCGTGCTATTAATTGATGAAATTGAAAACGGTTTACATTATTCATCATTAATGATAATGTGGAAAGCCATATTTGCGGCATGTAAACAATATAATGTTCAACTTTTTGCTACCACTCATTCTTATGAATGTATTGAAACATTCTCAAAAATTTACAATCAGGAAAATCCAACTGGCGATGATATCAGACTTTACAGAATAGATAAAGATGTAAATAAACACAAAGCTTATATCTATACACCGCAAGTATTGATTGAGGCTCAAAAAAGTAATTTTGAGGTTAGGTAATGCTTGAGAAAATAGAAAAGACTAAATTACTTTTAGTTGAAGGCAAGGATGAATTGAATTTCTTTAATAAGTTACTGCAACTTATTGAAGTTATAGAAGTTCAGACTATTAATGTTGAAGGAAAAGACAATTTTAAAAATAAAATGCATGCTTTATACAATCAAGAGGGTTTCAATAAAGTAATAAGACTCGGTTTTATTAGAGATGCGGAGATGGAAAAAGCGAACTCTGCTTTTGACAGTATATGCTCTATATTAAAATCTTTTAATTTACCAGAACCAAATCAAAGTAATAATATCACAAAGAATACTTACCCGACAATCGGTATTTACATAGTTCCCGATAATTCAGGCGCCGGGATGCTGGAAAACCTCTGTCTTAAAACAATTGAAAGACAAAAAAAATATATATGTGTTGAACAATTTATCAAGTGTTGTGAAAATTATCTAACAGATGAAGAAAAAAAGATATACAATGCACCGAAAGCCCATGTGCAAAGTTATCTGGCTTCCTGTGTGCCTATTGCAAATAACCTGGGGATAGGGGCATTAAGAGGACACTGGGATTTTAATCATGAAGCTTTGAATGATATAAAACACTTTTTACAATCTTTATTTCAGTAAATTCTTTCTTCCTGGTAAATATTCAGATTAATGTTGCAAATTTTGGATTAGTATTTATGTATAAAATCTCTTTCTCTGCTCTTGACTGGGAAACGCCCATCCAGGGAGTGCGGCATAAAAAATACTGCGAGGGGAACCGTATGTTACGGCTGGTGGAATACACCCCGGCCATGCCGTTGCACTGGTGCGAAAAAGGTCATATCGGTTATGTGCTGGAAGGCAAGTTGAAGATTGAATTTGATAATGAAACAGTTATATACCAAGCTGGGGACGGAGTATTTATTCCGAACGGCAAACTAATTGTTTCAGACAAAAAGTTTTCATTTGAAAAAATTATAGTTTAGGGTTTCATGCTGCGTTTGATTTTTGATGTTGGTTTGTGTTCTTAAAGCGTTCAATATTAATTTTTATCCTTTGTTCTTT
>Ga0209311_1000150_pt1 | contig 77405 bp, 59 predicted proteins | sample AD_UKC045_MetaG_FD_184417 | JGI IMG/M metagenome (GOLD analysis project Ga0209311, IMG submission 184417) | Active sludge microbial communities of municipal wastewater-treating anaerobic digesters from USA - AD_UKC045_MetaG (SPAdes) (version 2) | ecosystem: Engineered > Bioreactor > Anaerobic >...
TTTAAGTCTGAGTTTTATGTTTTTGAAAATTTTGTTTCCGTAAATGATGCTTATCTGAAAATCTTTGATTATATTGATATATTCTATAATCATAAACGGATTCATTCAAGTTTAAAATATATGTCACCTGTTAACTTTGAAAAACAATTCTATCAACAATGAACTTTTCTTCGTGTCCATAAATTCTGGTAAAGCTCAAATTGAGTATATAAAAGTACGTATCAACGTGGAGCGCACCTCTCCGCAACGGTCATCTCGATACGTCCCGAAAGATAAAGCAACGGGACTACTCGATGACCGGGGTTATCCATTCGTAGAGCAAAGAGAACAAAAGTGCTACGCACCTCAACCCTGCGCGATTCTAAAAAAATACTGAATAGTAAAGAGTATGCCGTATTTTGAAAACTACGAATTCCAGGTGCGTAGCACTTTTCTAATGCGACCGGGCTATTCGTTCATTGACCCGCATTTGGGTGGTTTTTCATGTAACCGGCTAAAGCCGGGACTACAAACAAGTTCCCAAGTAGACCCCACTTTTTTCAAAACGAACAGCCTCTAACTTTTTGTCATTCCGAGGAGCGAAGCGACGAGGAATTTTTCTTTGTTAAAACTATAAAAAACAAGATTTCTCGCTTCACTCGAAATGACAAGAACGTGCTTTGTATTGACATACAAAACCTGTAAAATTAAAATTTTACTCTGAAATGGTTTTATTTCAGGCAATACTCAATTTTTTTCGACCTTTTGATACAGCCCCGCATCTGATAACAAAAAGCCCGGCGCTAACCGGGCTTGTTTATACATAATACTTATTTAATATCTTTCAGATATTTCAAATAATCTGAATCGGTGCTAAAAATGATCGTGCTTTTGCTGTCAATTGTATTGCGATAGGTTTGCAGGGATTGCAGGAATGAATAGAATTCCGGATCGCGCGAAAAGGCTTTGGCGTAAATATCGGTCGCCTGGGCGTCGGCTTTACCTTTGATCTCTTCGGCGGTGCGGTAGGCTTCGGAATTGATGCGATTCAACTCTTTCAGCATTTGTCCCTCGATTTCGGCTTTTTTACCCTGGCCTTCGGAGCGGTACAACTGGGCAATGCGCTTGCGTTCCGAGATCATCCGGTCGAATACCTTGCTGCGCACTTCTTCAATATAATTAACCTGGTGAATGCGAATGTCCTCCACAGCAATACCATACTGCGGCACAATTTCCTGTACCTTGGCTAAAATTCCCTGAGTAATTGCCATCCTGCCATGTGCAATTTTCAAGGAATCGGCGTCAATCAGCACAGCTTCTTCCGCTTCTGTGGAAATGACCATTATACGGTTGGAATTACGCACCACTTCGATGAGATCATTTTCGCTGATAAAATCGCGGGTTACGCCGTCGATAATATCATCCAGCCGTCCCAGGGCATTGCGTTCGTTGTTAACGGACTGGTAGAATTTAAGGGGGTCGACAATCCGCCAGCGGGCAAAGGTATTGACAACCAGGTACTTTTTGTCTTTGGTGGGAATCTGATTGGAATCGCCATCCCATTCCATAATACGTTTTTCAAACAGGCTGACTTTTTGTATAAAAGGAACCTTGATATGCAGTCCGGCTTTGGTAATGGGCTGGCCGACCGGTTCGCCAAACTGGGTGATGATAGCCTGCCGGGTCTCATCAACAATAAACAGGGCATTGATCAATACAATCAACAGCGCCAGCGCAAGTACTAAATAGAGGAGTAGTTTTTTATTGTTTTTCATTGGCGGTCTCCTTTCCGAGTTGCATCAGGGGGAGAAACGTTTTCATCTGCTCGTCCACAATGATCTTTTGGTCAATTTTAGGTAGTACATCATTCATCATTTCAATGTACAAGCGACGCCGGGTAACATCTTTGGCGTTGGCGTATTCTTTCCACACGGCGATGAACCGATCGGCGTCGCCGCGGGCGCGGTTGATACGGTTGGTGGCATACCCTTCGGCCTCAAGGACCAACTGTTCGGCGCCGCCTTTAGCTCTGGGAATAGCCGCATTATAAGCCTCGCGCGCTTCATTGATGATCCGTTCTTTTTCCTGCCGCGCTTCGTTCACCTCGTTAAAGGCCGGCTGTACCGGCACCGGCGGGTTGACATCCTGCAAATTGATCGTTACAATATCAATTCCCGTTTCATAATTGTCCAGCAAACTCTGCATCATGTCAGTTACATCCTGGGCGATTTGCTTGCGGCTGAGAATGATCACTTCATCGACGCTGTGATCGCCAACCACCTGGCGCATGACCGCTTCGGAGACATAACGCAGGGTAGCCTCAACATTGCGAACCCGGAACAAGTATTTGACCGGGTCTTTGATACGGTATTGCACAACCCATTCTACCAGGGCGGAGTTCAAATCTCCGGTGAGCATTAAAGATTCAGTGGAAAAATCCGCGTCCGAATATACTGTATTTACCCCTGGGGTAACCGTGCGGAAGCCGAATTCTTCCTTGAAAACTCTTTGCACCCTGACCTTTTTAACAGTTTCAATACCCCAGGGCATTTTTAAATGCAGCCCGGGTTGCGTGGTTACAATATATTTTCCAAAACGCTGTACTACTCCCACTTCATCGGCTTCAATTGTATAAAAAGTAGTAAAAATCAACCATAGCCCTAAAAATCCGACAATGATATAAAGTAAAATCCGCTTGTTCATGGCCGGAATTTTTATTTGTTCATTGCCAATATTTATAGTCCTGCCCTCCATAGAATTATCCTTTCGGTTATTCTGATTGTTTATTAATGATACCCATACATGATAAAAATATTCAAAAAATTAAATAATCGTATTATCGGGGATCGTGGCATTTTTTGTAATTATAACAATGCCGTCGCGAATCCAGAAACCGTCCTTGTCGCGTTCTACCTCGGTAATGTTGTCACGATTGATTATTTTAACATTTTGACCGATCCTGGCATTCTTGTCGACTATGGCTTTTTTAATGATGGTATTTTTACCGATGCCGACTGGAACCCGTCCTTTTTCCAATAAATGGAGGCGCTGTTCATGCGACTCAAAATAATCGGCGCCTAAAATCAGCGTATCCTCGATCTGCACATTCTCCGCTATATAAGAGCGAACGCCAATAACCGATCGCCGTATTTTAGCGCTTTCAATAATACATCCTTCCGAAACCATGGATTCGGTAATTTCCGTGTTGACAATTTTACAGGGTGGCAAAAACCTCTGCCGGGTATAGATGGGCGCTTTGACATCATAAAAGCTGAAATTGGGTTTATCATATTTTGTTAAACTCATATTGCATTGATAAAATGCGCCGATGGTTCCAATGTCTTCCCAGTAATCATTGAACAAATAGGCTTTAACATTGTATTTGCCGAGGGCATTGGGAATGATTTCCTTGCCGAAATCCTGGTGGTTGATATAATTGGTTAATAATTCGATTAACGTTTCGCGTTTGAACACATAAATTCCCATCGAAGCAAGAAATGGTTTACGTTTTGCTTCCTCTGCCGACAAACCCAACGTGGTGGTATCAACGCGCATGGCCTCCAGGGCGGCGCCTTTGGGCTTTTCTGAAAATTCCAGGATGTTGCCGCCCGCATCAATTTTCATTAAACCAAAATCCGAGGCATTTTCCGGAGGCAATGGTATGCCGGATATGGTCAGGTCGGCGCCATTTTTACGGTGGTATTCAACAAAGGGGCGATAATCCATACGGTAAAGATGATCGCCGGATAATATCAGGTATTCATTAACATCCAGTTCTTTTATGGAATGCAGGTATTGTCTTACGGCGTCGGCAGTTCCCTGAAACCAGTCCGATCTTTCCGGGGTTCGCTGAGCCGCAAGTATTTCCACAAATCCTTCCGAGAATGGGGAAAAATGATAAGTGAGGCTGACATGCCGGTTGAGTGATGCCGAATTGAATTGGGTCAATACATAGATCTTTTGAATTCCGGAATTGATACAATTACTGATCGGTATATCAATAAGCCGATATTTACCCGCCAGCGGTACCGCAGGTTTTGCCCTTAACTTGGTCAAGGGATATAATCGAGTACCCTGGCCTCCGCCCAGGATAATTCCCAACACTCTTCTCATAAGCTGTCTCCAACCTTTATAGAACTGTGACCTGTAAACTAATGGTTAACATTATTAATTAAATATAATTACAGACACTCTAATAACACCGGAACAAAATCGGTTTATTCACTTTTACGATTTATTTTTTTGGAAAAGAACCTGAACATAATGTATAACCATCAGTATAATTAAAAGAAATATAGAAAGTATCTGTTATAAAAGCTATTACTTTTTGGTAAATTGAAAATAAATCATCAATAAATAATTAATCGCGCCCCGGTTATTTACAATTTACAGCTTTAATAGCCGTTTTATCATGGCATAATAAAAAAGGCCGTCTATAGAGGCGGCCTTGACTTTTCATTTAATCCTGGGTTGACCCATCGGAAGTTATCCATCGGGTCCATTCCTGGTCATACAACTCTCCCCGCGCTGTGGAATGCACCAACTCCATGTCGCCCATATTCCTGCGGTCGACAAAAATAAAGATCACGCCGCCCTGGATAGCAAAATAGTGCCAGATTTCGTAAGGACGGTTTTCATTACTAAAGGGGAATCTTTCAATTTCATCAGGCTTTCCGTAAACCATTAAAATACGGCCGCGATCGCTTTTCCAGCCCACCCGGAAAGCGGCTTTATAGTTATAATTTGCCATATCGATCCTGCCGAGGTAATCCTGCTTGTATTCATTATCCGGAGTAGCGGGGGTTTGGTCGCGTTTCGCCCAGAATTCTTTGATAAACGCGCGTTTTCCTTCCAGGTTAAGTTTTTTATAGGTAGAACGTTCTTCTTTGGTAGAAATATAAGTGGTATATTCAAACTCCTGATCGATCTCTTTTTCAGTCATGACATCATAACGGTTGGCATCCAGGCCGGCGCTGCCGTCGCCTGTAAGCACTTCCTGGCTCTTGAACAAGGCGCCGCCTTCGGCAAAGTCGCCTTCCCGGTAAACATAAAATTTACGCTGCCCGCTGGTTTTCTGTCCAGTGGCAACATCTTCCACGTCCATAACCAGGGTATAAGCGCCCGAAACCATGGTAACTACATTTATACCGTTCACCTCGACCGACGAGACGCCCGGTTTAACTTTTTCTTTAACCGGCAGGGTTTTAACAACTCTGCCGTCTTTATTCAATATGGAATAAGATACTTTATATTTGTTACCGCTATCGGCGGCTACGGTGGCCAGGTTATAGATTTCCGCATAGCAATAAAGAATGGGTAAGCCGATACCATAAAGCGAAGTGGGATTTGGCATGATCCGGTAGCCGTTTTTTACATATAAATTTTTGCTGGTGTCTTTTTCGATAGATGTAGCCAGTTGAATATCACTTAACATTAATTGATTTGACAAGAAATCGCCGATCTGTATGGGATACATTTCTGTAGCTTCACGGCCTTCCGTATTGGGGTCGGAAATATGCATTCTGAAATTATAATTACCCGGTTTTAGAATAAAGCTGTTGACACAATAAAGACGCTGGCTGTCATTGATCTCGGCCAGGCTGTCCACTACATTCACATTGAGCCAATGATGTCTGGCAATGACCGAATCGGCAACCAGAATATCTGCGGTTACCAAAAATTTGGCGCTATAGGTATTGTTTTCGGCCGGCAGATATTTAAGCAGGGAACGATAGAGTGTTGCTGTAAATTCAAAATAAGTCAGGCTGTCGGAATAACGAAACCTGTTCCAATCCATTCCGAAATTGAATTTAATCGCGGCGCTGTCCGCTTGTTGTTGCGCTAAAGATTCGGAAACCGGTAAGGTAAAAAAAACAGCGAGTAATACAAAAACAATTAAACGCGCTGTAAAATGTTTTTTGGGATGCATTGAATTTCTCCTTATTTATTCTCCCGCAGGGATTTGCCCTTCATTTGCATATTCCATAGCTTTATCAAATTTAACTGATACAACTCTGGAAACACCTTTTTCCTCCATGGTTACACCATAAAGCTGGTTGGCTGCGCGCATGGTAAGTTTATTATGGGTAACAACAATGAATTGTGTGTTTTGCGAATATTCCTGCAATGCCCGGGAAAATCTTTCAACATTAACATCGTCGAGAGGCGCGTCCACTTCATCAAAAATACAAAATGGGCTTGGTTTTACCAGGTATATCGCAAACAACAATGAAACGGCAGTTAACGATTTTTCACCCCCGGACATTAACGGCAAGGACGATAACTTTTTCCCGCCGGGTGTGGCAAAAATATCAATTTCCGCCTCCAGGGGATCCTCTTCCTCGCGCAGAACGAGACTCGCTCGGCCGCCTTCAAAAAAGGTTTTGAATACTTCGGAAAAATTCTTTTGGATCTCTTGAAAGGTTGAAATAAATTTTTCCCGCGCTGTTTTATTGATGATGTTGATAGTGTCTTTCAGGTCCTGCCGTGCTTTGACCAGGTCGTCACGCTGCGCCTGTAAAAAGTCCAGTCGTTCCTTTTCCTGGTTATATTCTTTCAGCGCCAGTAAATTTACCAATCCAAAACTCTTGAGTTTTTCCCGATAGTCCTCAATTTCCTTTTTAATTTCATCATAGTTTATACTATCATCAATGGCTTTTCGTTCAATAATATATTCAAAATCACCGGCCATTTTATTTTTTAAATTTTCTATACTCATCGTCAGTTCGGAAATCCGTAACTCATGCTGATGCACGGTTTCGGATATTGCTTCCGCTTTGCCCCGGATACTGCGAATACCCTTTTCAAACTCATCAACTTTAACATTAACCTGGTACTGTTCTTCTTTTAGCGAGTCCAGGGTCTTTTGAATGACAGCGCGCTGGTCTTTGAGTTCCTGGATTTTTTCGTTATAAGTATCATTGATTTCGGCCAGTTCGGCAATCTCTTCGGAAGCGCGTTTGGTTTCCTGATCGCGGAGTTCGATCATACGTTTGGCTTCGTGGATCTGGTTGCGTAAAGAATCGCTTTCCCGCTGCCGCGATTCATAACTGCCCTGCAGTTTGGCTACAGCCACCTGGGCTTCCTGAACCTGGGTGGCAAGTTCAGCTAATTTTATTTCCAGGCTCTTGAGTTCTTCGTTATAGGTTTTGGTTTTTTCCGCCAGGGCCTGGCGTTTTTCCTGTAAATCACGGGTATCAAAACTTTTAGATTTCAGGTTCTCATCCAGGGTGCCCATTTGCTGAACCAGACGGTTTTTTTCCTGTTCGCGTTCCTTGCAGGTTTCGCGGATGGACTGTTCTTCGTATTGTAATTGACCCAATTCCAGCTTTTTGGCAGATACCAGGTCTTCCAGGTTCTGGATGGAAACCAGTAATGCCTCGGCTTCGGAATTATAGCTGCCAACCTGTTCGCTGCGCTGCGCCATGATCCGGCGGCGTTGTTCGACAGCATTTTTAACCTGGTCAATTTCTTTTAACATTTCATCATACTGTTCCTGGCGGCCGACAAAGTCGTTTTGTTTTTTATTATGGCTGCCGCCTTTGATCAATCCCCAATGCGCCAGCACTTCACCGCTGAGGGTAACAAAATTGATCTTGCGGGTTTTTAAACTGTCATATAAGCGGTGTGCGGTTTCCATATCCTGGACGATCAAATATGAGCCAAGCACTAAATCGGTTATGGTTCTGTAGCGTTCTTCGCATTGAATAATTTCATTAGCCCAGCCAATAACGCCCAGGTCTTCAACTTTGGGTTGTTCCGGCCGGTGGGCGGCAATCTGTTTAAGCGGTAAAAACGCAACGCTGCCCTTTTTTTCCTGTTGCAATAAACCGATACCTGTGAATGCTGTTTTATTATCTTCAACGACCAGGTAAGTTGCCAGTTCGCCAAGAGCCGCGGCAATTGCCGGGCGATATTCAGTATCAACATGCAGTAAATTGGCCAAAGCGCCAAAAGTTTTAAAATTTTCTACTTCATTGGTAGCCAGGTAACGAACCCCGGCCGGGTAATCCTGGTAACTTTCCAGCAGTCTTTTAACCATTTCCGCCTGGTTTTCCAGAACTTCGATGCGGTTACGTTCCTGCATTTCTGCCTTTTGCAGGCTTTCCAAAGAAACTTTAGCTTCTCCGGCTTTTTTAGTTATCTCTTCATGTTTTTGGCGTTTTCCGGTCAATTCATCGGTGAGTATACCTTTTTGCTTATCGGCTTCGGCAATTTGCAAAGCAAGTTCCGTCAACCGTTTATCAAGATTTTCTCTTTCAGCGCCAATCTGCTGCAAGCGACCGCTTAAATTCTCTTCCGTGGCTTTAAGGCGTTCACCTTCATTCTGTTTGCGACTCAATTCCTCCGTAAAACGTAATATGTACGCTTCGGCTTCGCGCGCCTGTTCGCGTTTGGTTTCAAATTCCGTTTTCAGGCCGGTATATTTATCATTCTGAATCGTGTACTTTTCTTGTTCTGTTAACAGGTCTTTTTTAGAGTTCTTGAGTATAAAATTCGCTTCATCAAAATCCTTTTCCAGGTCCGCTACCCGTTCAAGAATAGTTTGCCGTTCGGTGCCGTAACGCGTTTGCGATTCTTTAAGACTGCGGACCCTTTCGCTGTTGACCAAAACCCGTTCCTCAAATTTTTGAATTTCATGAGTTTTGGTATTATAATCCCGCTGCCCGTCCGATAATTTGGATTCCAGTTCTAATAACTTGTGGCGCATGGATTCGAAAGAGGCTTCCTGGTTAGCCAGACTGGATGAAACGCTGCCCCGTTCATCCTTTAAGAAATTCAATTTTGCCTGCAGCGGCTCCAGTTCATTCAGGTACCGGCTATAGCTATAGTCCGCCATTTTAATTTCAAGTTCCCGCAACTGCGCGGAAAACTCCTGGTATTTTTCTGCTTTGCTTACCTGGCGTTTAAGGGAGCGTACCGTTTTCTCCACTTCGGACATGATATCTTCAATACGGATCAGGTCGGTTTCAGTGCTTTCCAGTTTGCGCATGGTCGCTTTACGGCGCAATTTGTAGCGTGTAACGCCGGCCGCTTCTTCAAAAATCTTGCGGCGTTCTTCCGGTTTGCCGTTTAAAAGTTGTTCGACCTGCGGCAATTCAATAACCGAGTAGGAACTGATGGCCATACCGGTATCCATGAACAAGTCCATTATATCTTTTAAACGGCATTGATTGCCGTTTATCAGGTATTGGCTTTCCCCGGATCGGAACAACCGCCGGGTTATTACCACTTCGGCATAATCGACCGGCAGTAAATTGCGCGTATTTTCGATCTTTAAAGAAACTTCCGCCATTCCCACCGGTTTGGCGCTGGCGGAACCGGCAAAGATCACATTATCCATTTTTTCGCTGCGCAAGACATTACTTTTTTGTTCACCCATTACCCAGCGAATGGCATCGACAATATTACTTTTACCGCAGCCGTTTGGCCCGACGATTACCGTCATACCGTCGTGCAGCAGTAGGTTGGTTTTTTTCGCAAACGATTTGAATCCGACAATATTTAGTTCAGCTAACTTCAAAATTTACCTACAATTATAAAAGTATTAAGCAACATTTAAATAAAATGAGAGTTTTACAAGTTACTACCCGCATGAGCAAAAATCAAGAACAATTTAATAAATATTTTCACGTAAAGCTATAACAAAGCTGTATATTGAAAAATATTTACATTAATTACAAATTTACGTATTTTGTTGTGTATTTAAACCGAAAGACGATATGGATAAAAACAGCAAATTTGTATTTTCTACCAATCCCGATTATTCACCCCAGGCAAACGAGCCTGAACAACGGGAGCCGGTAAAAAAAACAACCGTCCAAACCCTCAAAATTTATCTGGATAAAAAGGGACGCAAGGGCAAGAGCGTAACTGTTATCGAGGGTTTTATGGTAAATCCGCAACACCTGGAAACAATAGCGAGGCAGTTAAAACAGGAACTGGGAACCGGCGGAACTGCCCGGCAGGGGAGTATCGAAATTCAGGGCGATCACCGCAAAGCCATTGCCGACAAGCTGACCAAGGCCGGTCATAAAGTAAAGCTGGTGGGCTCCTGAACGCGCCGGAAGACGCAACGCAATGCAGCATTATTGTGCTTAACACCAGGATTTTTAGTGTTTGACTGCCCCCTGGGTTAACAAAAACCAGCCCTTTATTTATTGATAGAAATATCTTTGATCGATAGAAACCCATCAATTTTCCGCATTACCGTGAACGAGGAATTGTTTTTGATCTTGATCTTGACCAACTGGTTGGCACCGTTATCGCCTATCCAGCATTCACCGGTATTGTCATCGATAGCCAGCACCTGCGGTTTTATAAAAGTATAATTTCCCGTTAATGGGTATTTCATTAGAATATTTTCTTCTTCGATCAGTTCCAGCAAGCCGTTCGTATGCACGACCAACATCATGCTGACCAGATTGACCGGCAAAATGCCAATCAGCGACGGCCCTGGGGAAAGCACATCGGCAGGGTTATCGCGCTCGAACCGGTTGTAGCGATAGATAAAACGTTCTATCTGGTTATCAAAACTATCGGTAACATAGACACGATTGGTAACCACGCCATCCTGAGTATAATGAATACATGCCTGGTGAGGGGCGTTAAAATTGCTGCTGAAAACAGTTACTGTCGAATCAATCGTTGTCGGCAAACTGCTTACGCCCATGCTGGTATTCAGGCGGATCAGGCGGTTATTACCCTCCTCAAGAATCCACACATCACCGGTCCATTGATTCATTTCAATTGCTGTAGGTTGATAAAAACCAGTGATAGTTTTTTCAATAGCGCCGGTGCGTTCATCAATAATTGTTACAGTATTGTCACTGTAGCTTAACGCCCACAACTTGCGGGCCGCCTGGTAAAGAGCAATATCGATGACGTGCGGGATATTGGAATACGATTCCAGTTTTTCGCCATTATAATCAAATTTGTAGACCATGTCCCCGCCCTGGTCGGCGACAAAACAGCCGCTCAATTCATCGACATTACTGACCACGGCAACCGGGTTTTTGAAAGATTGATTAGCGGTTAATATTTTATAGCCATTGCTGGTATATTTGGCCACTGTTTTATAATCGCTGTCAATAACCCACAGCGATCCATAATTGGTATAGACGAGAATTTGCAGGGTGTCGGCCGATGTAAAATTGACCGGATCGGTAACTTTAACCACCAGGTCCAGGTATTCAGCCTGACCAATGTTGGCGGGCGATACCCAGGTTGCGGTAGCGGCGGCAGGCCCGGCCTGGGTCATGGTTCCTGCGCCGGTGAGGCAATAGAACTGGTAGGTAAGGGCGCCTCCTTCCGGGTCGGTCGCTGTGCAATTCAACGTAATACTATTCCCCGATACAACATGCAAAGCGCTGGCGCTAAAGCCGCTTATAACCGGCGTGGCGTTGCCGACATAGATAATAATTTCTTTGTGCGCCACCCCTTCGTTTAAATCTGTAGCGGTTGCCACAATATGTGCGGTTACTGTGTCATCAGGCGCCGTCCATTGCACGCTGAGGCCGGTCGTTTGCGACAAGACGCCGGCGCTGGCCGTCCAGGTCACTGTTACTTCATCATCTTCATCTGCATCAATAACTTCGGCGGTAATGGTTTGCGTGGTATTGATTTTGGGATTGGTATTCTCTGCCCTGAGAGTAATAACCGGACGAGTGTTCGGTTTTTCATTTTTCAATTGATTAATATATTCTTCACACCCTGTTGTAAACAACAAGGCGGCAAGCGCCAGAGAACCACTTATTATTCTTTTACTTTTCAACATAATTTCCGGTACTGGTTTAATTTACAAGGATTTTTAGCGATATAAATCAGATAAAATTTGAATGATTCTGGACAATACCGCTTCAAAAGAAAAATAGGAAATATCATTCACATACCAGGTATCCGCAGCCTGGGGATCGATATAATTATAGGAGGAGGTCAGTTTTCTCACAGTCGTCCAGGCCAGGCTGTATTTTTTTGTAAAATAGAGTGATTGTACCTTGTATAGCAACAAATCATGCCAATCAATTTCCGGCTGGTTACGGAAAACGTAATCCGCTTTATCTTTTAAACATAAATCTACCAGGGAAGCAATTTCCTCATATTTACCCTGGTTAAATTTTACAGCAATAATTCCGGCCTGACTATCCAGCTTCCAGGTATTATCTGTGATGCCTTTTTCCAGGCAGATTAAAATCAATTGTGAATGGCTGCTGCCCTGTAACAACAGCGACCAGCCTTTACCCACATTGGCCGCAATATTATCCGGTTCCCGCACCAGCACACTGTCGAACTTTTGTATAGACTGTGTGAACTGAAAATTTTGAAAAGTTGTCCAGCCGCGCGTCAATATTTCTTCAACAGTTGGTTCTTTAACCGCCGGACGGTTCGGTTCTGTGGGCTTGGAGCCACAGCCGGCTAGTAATAATATTATCAGTATGCTCAATAATTTTTTCATCGTATCAACAACACCTTGCTTGTGTGACTGGTTTTATCCAATATCAGTTGAATAAAATAAACACCTGTCGGTACCGCAATTTCATTTTGATCCAGGCCGCGCCAGCTAAATTCGTGTATACCTTCTTCAAGGTTATCCAGATCACGGGTAAAAACTGTCTGCGCCAGTATGTTATATATCCTGATAGCGCCTTTTCTTTCGTTACCCACCAGGTATTGGATTTTTACTGCGCTGTTAAAGGGATTGGGGTAACATAATAATTTATAGCGAACCACAATTTCTTCGCGGGCCGCCGAACCGGACGACGCAAAGAAGAACGTGGCATTAGAATTTATACGGGCATAAAAGTTACCTGCATTATCGGCGCTGGTTTCTACCGCAACCACTTTGCTGTCTTCAACCGTGTAAAATGAATAATTTTTATCTTTATAATCCGATTTAAAAACCACTTGAACATACGGCTCTGCAAGCCCCGATGTTTTAATGGTAAATAGTTTTTGATCAACCACTCCCGGCAAGGTTATCGCGCCGGGGGATTCCAGCAGGGCGGCAAAGGCTTCCTGCCCGGCATTATCCGGGAACAATATTTGTAATTTATGGTCGTTATTGGTTATACTCTTTCCCAACTGTTTTCCCAGTTGCAGCGTTAACCACAGGCTGTCTCTGATGCTCAATCCGTTTGGATAATGTAATTGAACTCCAAGTTTATACAACCCGGAACGGGTGAACAAATATGGAGCTTTCCAGATTTTCTGGGCTGTGGTAGAATCGTTAAGATCGAATTCAAGGTTGATCGTATCGGCATCGATGGTAAACAGGTAATCAATATCTGAAACCTGCGATTCGGTATTGACAACAAAGTTCACCCGGTTCGGCACTATGGAATTGAAAAAGCATGACAAACTGGACTGGCTGATAACCGTAATATTGACCAGGTTGGAAGTTGCCCCTGTATCAATGTTAGCGGCGGTAAAGATAACCGAGGCTTTGCCGCTAAAGCCATGCAGGGAAGTTAATGTGACCCGCGAAGTGGACTGATCGATCTGTATATCCAGATCATCTTCGTTTGTGACAGCCGTATATTGCAGCGACAACCCGGAGGGATCGAGGCAAAAAGTGTTTAAATAAAGGGCATTATAAATTTGGCTGTTGGTAAATTCGATATCCGGAATCGCTTTCCATTGCGGACGCGCATGTTTGATAATAGTAACCTGAACGGTATCAAATGTAGTATAACCGTTGCGGTTACGTACGGAAAAAATGGCATTTTGCACGCCAGTGCGGTTAAAGGTGCTGACGCTGACAATATTATTGTCCGTATCCTTGGTAAAATTCACAAAAGTTGGATCAAAAGTCATATTCCAAACCAGGGAGGTGTCTGGGGTTTCATAGTCCCACACATAATCATCCAGGTTGGCGTATACCTGCGGCACGCTCTGTTTGCAATACAGGAGAATATCCGGCAGGTGGGGCGAGAGAACCGGGAAGGGATTGTACTCTATGACCGTTACTTTCATTTTGCCGGAATCATAATTACCGATTGAATTGGTTACTTTAAAAGTAATATAGGTCGTTCCTAAAAAGGTATCATTAGCCTCAATTCTTACCACATGCGATAGTAAATTAATGGAAACACCTTTAAGCGAATCGCTTTGCAGCACTTCCCATTGCAGTTCGCTGATCGGATCGACTACATCAATTACAAAATCATCGAGGTCGATGCTGGTACGCGTCGTTCCGCGCATGATCAGCACCGGCGGTAAATCGTATATGTATAACCTGCGAACATCAAATATTTTCAAACTGGTTTTTTTAGTATCAGAGGAGATACTGTCGGTTACACTAAAATAAAGTTCATCGGTGGCGCGATAACCATTTATAGCCGATATTTCCAATTCCTGGGTGGCCTGGTTATAGAACAGAATGACGTTCTGATCCTGTTCATTGGTCAGCAGGTTGATAACATTAAAACTCCACTTTAATTCTCCTTTGATAGGAACAGGATAATCGACCAATTCGTTTAACTGTATTTTAATTACCGAATCCGGGAATACCAGGTATTCAGGTAAATCCCGTATTGAAAGGGGCGGAGCTTCGATATTAACATTTACCGATGCTGTGTCGGAGGCGCCGCCGGGATCGGTGGCTATTATTGTTATGGGTAATGAACCGGTATAGTTACGGTTAACCGCTTGCAGACGAAGGGTATTTTCTTCAAATACACCGGAAAGGATTTTTAAATCACTGCTGATGACCTGCCAGGTAAAATTATCGCTATCCACATCAAAAACATGTACCCCTTTATTCAAGACCATAACTTTGGGCAGACGGTTATAAACAGTAATGGGATTAATGGAAGACAAATCCAGAACCGGCGCATCATTGACCGGAATAACTTGTACTTCAAAGTCGGATTTTAATGTATCGCCGGCAATTTGCGCCTGCACTGAATCTTGAACAAACAATTGTACCGTGGCGTCGCCGCTCCAATCCGGTTCGGCGTAAAAGGTTAAAGAGTCCGGACTGTTATTAATATGCAGATTGCTTGATTGACTAAAAACAGAAACATGCGAGATGGGATCGTCCGAATCGGTGAAAAAGGTACTCTTGGGCAACGTCAATTGCTCATCCTCATAGAAACGGATGAGCGGTTTAGGCGTTTTAAATACCGGTAAATAGTCGATTCCAATATTAAAATCCTGATGATCGGTGAAACCTGTGCTGGGTTGATAGCCGGTGATGCGCACTTTTAAAACCCCGTGTGCGGTAGGACCGGCTGTTACCACCAGGTTTTTCCCGTTCAGAGTTGCGGTAACATTCTTTACATTTTGTAATATCGTCAGGCTCCAGTTTATAACGGAATTTGTTGCACTGGTCGATACATGATCGTCAAGGTCAATTTGCAGGACCGAGCCCGGAGTGATAAGGGTATCGGCAATTGGCGGATCAATACGAAATCCGGTTACGGCGATTTTAAAATTTTTATGTTTGCCAAAACGGATTTCACTGCCCGGCTCTTCCAGTAAATAATAGCAGGACAGGCGGTTATCGCCATTGATAAAATCAAAGTGAATTTCCGTGGAATCTGTATTTACAGCCGGCATACGGAGTACTTTTAACTGAAAAGAAGCAACAACGCCCAGGCCCCTGGAGAATGGCCTGGCGCCGCCTATAGTCGGCCCGGTGGACTGGTAGTAATCCAATTGGTATCCATCAATACCGTTCCCCCAGCCCGGTTGATCGGCTAAATGCAAACTGTCGCCGTGGGTGTTGTTGATAACCGCTACGCTGGTTTTAAGGAAATTCCCTGCTGTAAAAGGACTGCCAACCGGGGGAATTATTTGAAAAATATTGGGATCGAATGTTAAATAAGCCGCAAGGCCGGTTATTTTTTCTCCATGGGTATCCGCCATGATATTAAATTTTATTACATCGCCTATATAGGCATATTTTGCTTCTGAATCAACACGCTCCAGCCAAACTTCTGTGGCCCCGGTTTTGGCATACAGGGATGTGCCGGCAAGGCCCGCTACCAGAGTAACGATGAGAACGAAACAAAGAATTTTTTTATTATAACAGGGCATTTTTTCTCAAGTTTTTTAAATTCCTGTCGATTATAGTGATTGGGTATATCCGGTTCGGTAATGATTGGAAAAATCACCTGCAACCGTAATTATACACAATAATGTACTGGGGAACAAGCAAAGGTTATGCCACACAACCGCTGTGCACCTTTCGTTAAACTCTGAATAAACAACAGCTTTTTTCATTGTTTTCATTACAAAAACCCCAGCCTGGGCCGGAGTGGAAAATTTTTGCTTTGGACAGGAATATTTTACCTGTTTTCCCTATAGATTAAAATTACCACGATTGTTTTAAAGTCTGGTTGGAAACTAGTACGGTGAGATCAATAGCACAACGAGTTACTCAAGATCGCTCCAGGGCTGTATCAAAAGAATTTTTGTAGAATGTCTTATTCTGAAAATAAAAAAAATACATACATTGTCATTCCGAGGAGCGAAGCGACGAGGAATCTTTCTTTGTTAAAACCATAAAAAACAAGATTTCTCGCTTCGCTCGAAATGACAAGAACGTACTTATCTTTTACATACAAAACCTGTGAATTTGAAATTTTACTCTATAACTCACTACCGGACACTTTATGGACTCGGTTTCAAACATGCCACCCCTACGGGGTTTGAGCTTGTATTTAGTGTTATTCTATAAACATATCACCCCCTACCGGGGGTTATTTTCATTTAATTGACTTTAAAATAACCGCGAAGCGGTGAAATGTTTGTAGAAAGAGAGCCATCTCAGCACAATCTAACTCCGTAGGGGTGATATGTCGGGAACTTATAAAAAGTGTCCGGTAGTAAGCTCTATAATAATAATATTTCAAGTAAAACTCAATTTTTTTTGACCTTTTGATACAGCCCCGGCGGACAAGAATCAGGGGCAATGCCCCCGCAAAATAATTTTTCTCACCAAACAGGGCCAAGCCCTGCAATTTGCTACGTACCGGGGTGCAAAGACTGTGTGAAAAGGTTTTAAAAAGTCATTTTGCTAGTACCTGGTAGTTGCTCGGGATCAAACGGAACCGGAGTACAGTCCCTTTATGAACTGTGGGCCGCCGCAGGCGGCCTCGAAACGATTATTGTTTGAATAAAAATATATAGTTACCTAACATTAATTATATCTGTAATAATCAGTAAGGTTTTCAAAATTCAGATAATATTTGGACCTTCGGCCCAACGCATCGCATAAAGGCGATGTACCCCACTTTTATAGTAATTTTTTTTGTTTTCACACAGTCTCGCAACCCCGGCGTGGTCATCACGGTGGGATCAAGACCCTAACGAGTTACTATTTTAGATTGGCTACTTTAAAGATGGTATAAAGAGTTATTTCCCGGCTATCAATAAAAAAGGCTCCGCGAACTGGTCGCGGAGCCTTGAGGAATCTTGTGAACAGGGTAATTACTTGAGCAACAACATTTTTTGAGTGCTTATCTGTTTGTTGTCTACTTCCAGTCTGTAGAAATACATACCGGAACTGACGCGTTTACCTAATTCGTCGCAGCTATCCCAAACCGATTTGTAATAACCGGCATTCATCTTGGTGGAAACCAGGGTGCGTACCTGCTGACCCAGGGTGTTAAAGATGACCAGTTTTACATCGCCATTGTGAGGCAGAGCAAATTCTATAGTCGTAGTCGGGTTGAAGGGGTTCGGATAGTTTTTGCTCAGGTTGAATTCCGTCGGCAGTACATTTTCATCAGCAACAGCGCTGGAGACAACCGGGGTATTCACTCTATGGAAGGTATCAACCAACATAGCTTCACGCAAGGTCGGTTCTTCCGCATTCTTGGCAATCGCCCGCAGGGTAAAGGTTACCAGCATCGGGTTCATGTCTTTGGAACCGGCATTACCGATAGCAGCGCACACAAAGCTGTGGAAATAACCGGATTGTTTTTCAAATTCAACTTTTCTGCCTTTGTGCAGCTGATCTTCATAGGAAACCAGTTCCCACTGTTTATCGCTAAAGAACACTTTGGCGGAATAAGCCATCATCAACGGGAAGTTTTCCGCAACGATGCCATAGGTTTTGTATTTGTCGTCTTGTTTCAGAACTACCAATTTGGCTAAGGTTTTGGCGGATACGGCAGGTGCCGCGCCTTTGTACAGCAGGCCTTCGCCATTTTCACCGGCATTTTCAGCCGAGTAAGCTATATCGCTGACGGTAACAGCATTGTCGCCGTCGACATCACAATAGGCATTCCAGTTAGTATCGGCCGAAGTGGCTTCAAACGCAGCTTCAAATACCTGGTGGTCGGTAGCGTTGATCTGGTTATCCGGCAAGGATACGGTGGCGGTGTTGCCATCGTGATCGTAACCGGCGGCATCGCCGGCCAGCAGTTTGTCGGCATTGTAGAAATTTACAGCAGTAGTCGAATAAGCCTGAACGATTTGGTTTGTAGCACGTTCGGTGGCCCAGCCGGCTTTTTCACAAATAACATCATATTTACCAACCGGTACTGCATCCAGAGTATACTGACCGTTGGGGCCCAGTGTAACCTGAATACCGTTGGTAACATTCGCATCGCCATTAGCGGCTATAAATGTTGCATCGGTGATGTTTTCATAAGAACCGGTCGGGCAAACCCAGATAGTTACAACCTGGCTGGAATCGGTTCTGCCTTGTACGTCAACCATACCGGCAATCTTGCCGCGCGGGGCTACGCTGATAACTGCAGCCGTCGGTGGTACAGTGCTGCCGAATTGAACAAAGTTTACATCCAGCATGTGCGATACTCTGCTGCCGGTATTGCTGATAGAGAGATTGGAATTTTCAATTACTTCACCGGAAGCATCAGTTTTAGCAATGATCTGGAAAGTTAACACAGCCGTATTTGCCAGATTCTTGGTGGTGGTAAAGTCTGTATAGTGGCTGGCAAAATCCAGTTGATATTCATTACCAACCAGTGTGGCAACGTTTTTCGTTGCGGCGCCGTCAAAAGTAGTGGTTACTTCGGTAAACGCCTGCACGCCGGCAGTATTTGCATCCTGGTCAATGATATTAAAGAATTCGGATGGTACGTTAATATAGGCTTCAATCCACATCGGGTTCGTGGCTGAATTGTCGGTTGCGTAAACAGTAACCGTCAGGGTGTCGCCCTTTTCCATCAAAGCACGGGTCGGTTCCAGACGGAAGTTATACTGAGCCGTATTGTTAGCCGCACCGGAGAAGAACAACTGGCCGTCGGCTTTGACTATCAATTGGTTAGCCATATCGGTCCAGTCATTATCGCTATCATAATCGCTGATAAAGTATACATCATATGTTCCACTGGGAACCGGACCGCCGCCGCCAATATCATCGGTAATTGCGCTGGCAGTTACTTTATATTTGCCGTCGCCATAAAGCGGAGCGCTTGCGTAAGCAATCGGGTTGGAGCCATCATCGGAGGTGGTCAGCCAGTAGCAGGCAGCGCTGATTTCGTCATATTCTACCACACCGGACTCATCTGTATCGATATCCGTACCGGCGGCTACCATAAAGGCGCCTACGGTTAAACTGGCAGCAGTGCCGTTAATCGCAAATGCATCCCAGGTCAGTAAATAGGTGTCGCCTAAACCAACACTGGCGACTTCGCCTTCAACCGGGCTTGTCGGCAGGAAATAGGAGCCATGTGTAAGAATAACATCCCGTTGTGTGCCCTGAACCATTGTTTCTTCATCGTTCAGGTTAACAACCGCGGCATCACCGTCGCTGGTGATGATGGCATAGATATGATAGGTGCCGGCAGCCAAACCGGAATTGCGGATATCCCACATATAACGGTTATCTTCCTTGGCGTCCGAGTCATCTACGATGGTAGCAATATGTACGGTATGGGTCGGGTCGGCAATTGCATCGGCCGGTAACAAGGTTGTGTCAACAGAGGCAGGAGTTGTGCTGCCGCCTGCTGCTGCATATCCCAAATCACTGGCATACAATTTAATGATCATGTTGCCGTCCAGGTCTTTATCCATGCCAACTGTTCTACCCCAGTTAATAACTACATACTGGGTAGCGGCGGAATTAATGGTTATGTTGCCATTATAATACTCATCATCGAAAACAAAGTAGGGGAATGTTTTAATATCAAGCTGCAGGTTAGCGGCGCCAGCCTGATTCTTGACACGTTGAATGGACTGATGTTTACCGTCATTGGCAACAACCCAAAGCTGGTAAGAGCCAACCGCATCATAATCCGATTCGCTTCTGGCCGCCAGGTAATTGACGATTGAATATGGTAATTCAGCATCGACCGGGCCGGTAGTGATCGCTGTTGCGCCGCCAAGACCGGTAACAAGCATGTTTGGCGCTGAGCCGCTGGTTTTAATACTATCGGCATTAATTGTAACTGTTGACGGAGCGCGGAAAATCTTGAAAGTGGCTTCATCATCATAATCGCGTACGGAAACATAAAAATCTATATCATCGGCGCTGGTTCCACCGATTGAACCATCAGTTCCCAAGCCACCGCTGACATCCAGGGTTAATGAGGATACGTTGTCATTTCCGGCAGGTTCAAAAAGACCATCGGCATCGAAATCAATACCAATAGCGTCATTGTCCGTATCGGTAAAATGCGGGTAATGATAAACATGAACCATGCCGCTCATACCAAGTACCCAGTCGGCAGTCAGGGATGAAGTAACATAGAAATACCAGTCGCCTTCTTCAAGCAAACTGGTGTTTACCGCTATGTTCATTGTTCCATCTTCATTGTCAGTAACTTGCAGATCGGTAGCAACATTGATGGCCAGTTGCACATCGGCAGTCGCTACATTGATCTTTTTAATTGTATCGAGTTTAGACGCCCAAAGAGAAAAAGTGATTTCATCAGAGGTGTCATCGCTATCTAAAGAAATGCCATCCCAGTTATCAGTACCGTTGATAACGGCATCGGTGGCATTAGCACTTTGATCTGTCACCCAATCCGGTAATGCTGCTGTAACAGCGGCTGTACCGGCATCCGGCCATTGTGAACCATCGGTGTCGGTGGTGTCGTTGCTGCCGAGATAGTTAGCGGCAAATGTGACCAGGTTAATATCTGATTTAAAAGTAACCTGGGAATAGACTGTGTTGGTTGTTTCATGGCTCTGGGCCTGGGTTACTACAAATGAAGTAGTATCGCCATCGGCCAGAGACGGAGAAGTAATAATTGGGAAGAAAACTGTAAGAACATCACCGGCAACAACAGCGTCGCCATTTGAAAAATCTAAAGTAATTACTGACGCAGTAGCAGAAGCGACAGAAACGCCGATTGCTGCTGTTGCACTAACTGATACTGATACACCATCATCATAAGAGCCATCGCCATCAGTACTGGCAATGGTCACTCCGGTCGGCATGGTAATGGTAATGTCATCACCATCAGCCCATGCGCCGCCGGCATCCAGAGTAATGGAAAGGGCTTGAACAAAGTTATGATCGCCGTCGAAATCATTTACTGACGCGCCAATCGGCAGTTGGTTGACGTTAGAGTTTACTGCAACACCGAAACCGGTATTCGTAAACGCAAACACAAGCGCCAGAGCAAGAAACAAAGTACCAAAGTATTTTGATACCCGTTTCGGTTGATTAATAGATAAACATTTCATGCTAACACCTCCATGTGCAATAATTTGATAATTGTTGATAAATATCTTTGCGGCAATTCCGTTTGACGCAATTCTTTTACTCACAATTCAGTTAATTATAAAGACACCCCTATAAAACATTAATAAGGATATTTTAGATTTTTACTCATAGGCATCCTCTCCTCTTCCAAATTTTATTTTGTTCTTTCTATTACTTTTATCATTATCGACATTTTCAAATAAAACTTGAATTTTATTTACCATCTGCTCACCGGTATACAAACAGGTATACCACTGATTAACAGCCGCAAACAGGCAAAGTCTATGCCAATTGCAACCTGTGAATTTTCACCTGGTTAACGAAGAGTAATAGGATTCCCCGTGCAAAACCTACAAAATGATGACGTGTCTTTAATATAATGTTCTATATATAGATAGAATAAAAAATATTAATTTTTCTGTTAAAGAAATTTATTGTTATGCCGATATTAAATAATTTTGGCAGGTGGTAATTTTGTCGGTAGCAGGTATATTTTTCCCCCGGTCAATGAATTTTCACGATTCTTTAATTTAAATTAAAAATGCGCGCTGCTAAAAAATTTTTTAATACTGTTATAATCCTGCAGCAAGTTTTGTATAGGAACAGCCGAGGCATCACCGCGGTGAACGACCAGTCTGTAACGTAGCGCCAGGGGCTTTCCCATTTGCAGGGGGACAGGTTCTCGACCGGGGTAAACCGCGTTCTGCATACTTTTTGTCTGTCGTAATATCCACGGCTGTGGATAGCCGGGATTGGACGCATGGCATAGCATCGTGATCCCGGACATCCGGTCATTGCCATACGAGCCGGAGACATCCACCCAGGGCCCTGCATGCATCGCAGTATTCTGCGGCACGAGGGCGCCGTTCTCGCTCCAAAACCGGGCATCTGCCGGCAATATAAAACGCGGGGAAAAACCGCCATAACCCTTTTCATCATTCGACCCGCCAATGCGCATGTCCGGCACCAATGCATACAAGTTGATTTCGAAATCGATCATCCGGTAATTTTCGCGGGCGGAATGTACGGTAATAAAAGTTACTTCTTTTGCAAAAGGTTTTTCTTTACCCAGGGAATCCGTCCACAAGGGGGAAAACCACAACGTTTCTGTTTTCAGGGTACGCGAATTTTTACCGGATTTTAATAATTCGCTGTTGTGCATTTCCCAGCGAAAATCCTTAATCAGCCAGGCATCACCGATTGCCTTGTCGCCGATCCATACCTGGTGCCAGGCCCAGAAAATACCATGATGATGCAAGTGGTCCGATGGGAAATCTTCCGTCAAAATTTCCCCATCGAGTCCGTATAAAGGATGAACATAATTACAGCGGGCGTAATTGCCGTTCAAAGATTTAACGGCGGTTTGAAAGAATAAAATACTTGCGCCTTTTTCACTGAACAGATACCCCTGTTCAGTGGCGGTAACCTGCAACCCTGCCGATGCTCCCGGTTGATTGTGACAGGAACTGCCCGCTAAAAGTAAGCAGCAAAATACTATTGCAATCCGGACGCCGTATTTGTTAATCATCAGACTTTCCTTTTATTGTACTTTTTGCTGGTATTCTTCATAAAGCTGTTGAATGGCCGGCACGATCTCTCTGGCTTCGTCGGAGAGCACGCCATAAGACCGGCCTTTACCTACCCAAAGCGCCGCCCGCCGCTGGCCGTCGATAAATGCCGCCAGACCGCCGTCCACATCATATAATTCTATCAATGCCGATAAATACCGGCAGCCAATGCGGATGTTATAGATGGGATTAAACAATACCTCTTTAGCGGAACTCCAGTTTATATCTTCATACCCGGCGACAAACATGCCGGTTACCGGCATGATCTGCATCAAACCCAGCGCCCCGGAGGGAGAGACCGTCTCTGCGTTCCAGGTACCGCCGGTTTCCCAGGTAATAGTGGCGCAGATTAAATCGACATTTAAATTACTGTAGGTATTGGCCATGTTAAATATCTCTTCGGCAATTTCATATTTTTGGTACCTGGGCATCTTGATATTGTATTGATCAATTATTGAAATGACCTTTTTAATATTATATTGCCGCACACTATCAATATTTAAAGCGGTGCGCAGTTCATTAATTATGCTTTGCATTTCCAGTATTTTCTTTTCATTTTTCCTGTCGAGGGTAATTTTTAATCCCACGGTGCAGATCACAATGAGCATAATGACCAACAAGGCTTTTAACGATAGATTTAAGATATAGTTGAATCTTTTGATCTGCTTTTCCATGCCGGATCGCCTTTATTTTAAATTTAACGTGAGATAATGCTAAAACACAATCGGATCAATTTCAATAAAGAATGCTTTATGGCAGTCAATTTTAAAAATGTACAAAAAATATCAGGTTATGTCAACTTGTTTTAAACCCAGGAGATCGGAATAATGTGAATTATCAGGAAAATTTTGGCTCTATATTGTTTTGTGTGGGTAAATTACAATACTATAAAATGATAAATTTCAAATTTATATATGATCTATCAAGTATGAAAATTATATAGCCCTGAAAGTAAATAAAATTGATTCAACTTTTAATATTTAGAATGTAAAAGTTTTGAATTATTTTTCTCTGCGTCCACAGCGATCTCGGCGGTTTCTATCATTTTAACCGCAGAGGACGCGAAGAACGCAGAGGAAAAACATTAATTAGTTGATATTATAGTACTTATTGATCCATCTTCATCCTTGTTATATATGATATATATGTTTGTTTAAATTTTAAATAATCAAAATTTTTATTCGATAGCAAGTCATGATGCAATTAACCCGAATCAATGAAAATTTGTATTGAACGTGGTTTTAAAAAAGATTCAAATAATAACCGTACTATAGAATTAAATTTGAGAACTACCCACTGCAAACAATATAGAACCAAAATTTTTTTATCAGACGGGTAAATCAATTTATGGAACAAGGGGTTTTGATTCAGGTGCGCAGATAGCAGCAAGAAGCTGATAACCGTAAACCTGACAAGGGATCGTAATAATATAAAGTATATAGCCAGTCAACCCGAAACCTTTAGCCTTTAACAGCCTTGATCACCAGATCGGTGGAACTCGCTGCTGCAAACGGCTGCATATTCATACCTCCCCACAGTTCTATTGAAGAAAAAGTGTGTTGTTCCAGCAATGGTAAAAAATCAAGCGCCTGCCAGGGCTTCAGCATAACGCTGTCTAACCGGTGTGCGGTTTTACCCTCTTTGCGGAAAATGTTTAAAATGTTGAATTGCAGGGTTGATTCCAAAAAATCATAAAAGCGTATGTATTCGTTTTCTCCCTGCTGACTGATATTTACAATCCGGTTCTTGTCCAGCAAAATACGATGATAATTGAGCAGTTGGATAATGAGCAGGCCGTTTGGATTTAACAGCGCGGAAAAATTGGCAATGGTCTTTTGCAGATCAGTATTGTCCAGAACATGGGGAATAGAGTTGCCCAGGCAAAGGACTGCGTCAAATGTGCCGATGCCGGGGAGCGGCTCCTGCATAACGCCGGCGAGGTAGGGAATATTATAATTTAATGAGCGCGCATGGTCTGCAGCAAGGCGCAGCATTTCTGCAGAAGGATCCATGCCGGTAACGCGTGCGCCAAGTTCGTGAAGGATGACGGTGTGCAGGCCGGAGCCGCAGGCCATATCCAGAGCGCTTTTGAACGGGTACAAGGCAAGGATTTTTTGCCACACTGTTTTTTCCCTGTCGAACCGCTCAGAGTAGCGGGTCATGTCGTCATAAAAACCGGCGATGTTGTCGTAAAAGTCCATGGGCGGAATTCCCTTGTTACGTACTTTGAATAAAGAACCCGGAGTGCATTCCCTTTATGGAATGCGTTTAAAAAGTTTGTTTGTTTTATGCAGCGTATAAAGGTGCAGCACTCCTGTAAAACGCACAACCGGTGATTGTTTCTTTTATGGAATGCAGTCAAGACCTGTTTGTTATAGCGCATAATGGCGCGGCGCTCTGTTAAAGCGCACAATCGGAGTGCATTCCCTTTATGGAATGCATTATTAAAAATCATCAATTTCATTGTAGTAATTAATTGTTTGTGGTTTATAAGTTATAAACGTTTTTCTTAGAGCTTCTTCATCCTCATTTTTATTTGAATGAAAACTTGAAAATTCATAATCATTTAAATTTGTTACATAATTATGTTTTACAGGATTATACATGATGTAGGTTGCCGTTTCATAATAGTGCTTTTCATCTCTAATACATTTATCCCAATATTGATACCAAAAGGGTTTAATCTCAATATTAAGTGTTTTTTTAATGTGAAAAGCTGTAGTTTTGTGTAATGTGTTAAAAAAGCGAGATATGTCCTGAGCCTTACTTACTTTGGCTAAAAAGTGATAATGATTTTCCAATACAACCCATTCACATAATTCCCAATTGAATTTCTTTATAAGAAGCATTAAAGTATCAATAAAAACACTCTTTGTTTTATGATTGGTTAAAAGATGTTTTTTTTGGTAAACAGCGCCTGTGAAAAAATAAAAAAGAATCATCAAGAAACCAATGTTCTGGTGCATGTTTATAATTTTTTATTATTAAAAATGACATTTTTCCCCTCCAAATTTAATAATAATAGAATAATTCAGTACTTATGCAGCGCATAAAGGCGCTGCACTCCGGTGTAACGTACAACCGGAGTGCCTTCCCGTTATAGAATACAGTCAAGACCTGATTATGCGCAGCGTATAAAGGCGCGGCGCTCCGGTTAAGCACGCAACCGGAGTGCATTCCCTTTATGGAATGCGTTTAAAAAGTTTGTTTGTTTTATGCCGCGCATAAAGGCGTTGCACTCCGAAACGACTCACGCCAGCTTTAATTCCTGTTCGCTCGCCCACAGCCCGTGAATGTTGCAATACGATGACGCATACAGCACGCCGGATTTGTCCGTTTTAAATAATAAAGTTACATTCGGTTCGGAATAGATAGTGCTGGAATTGGCGCCGGTGATGGACGCACCGTGCGCGGTAAACTCGAACTTGCCTAACTGCACGGCGAATTTTTCTCCGGACGGCTGAAAGTATACGTCGATCCAGTTAATGTGATGCTCGGTGGTGTTGGGGTGCGGTATTTCTTTGCCAATACTGACCTGGATCGTTACCGGTTGTCCCTTTTTTGCTGCAATAATCTCAATGACCGGGCTGTGCTTTTCTTTCTTCCAGTCGGCGGACTGGAACAGTTCCTGAAAACTCATAATATCCTCCTTTATTAAAAAATATCAAAAAAAAAGCGATACATATTATAACACGCATCGCTAAATTCCATATTTCTATTATTCTGCCGGATCATACGGAAGTGCTGCGGACATAGCCCTCTTTTTTGGCGTATTTTTCCAGTATTTTTTGCAACATCCGCCGGCCGCGGAACAAGCGGGACATGACGGTGCCGCTGGGGCGGTCGATGATTTCCGCAATTTCTTTATAGGTAAAATCCTCCACATCGGACAGCATGACGACGATGCGGAATTCTTCGGGTAACTGGGCCAGCGCACTTTTTATATCGTCATCAAACAATTCGGCATATTTTTCTTCATCATAGCCGGTCCATTCAACCTTGAGATCGGACTCTTCTTCATTTTCCAACCCATAAGTCACTTTTTCCAGGTCAATCTGTTGCGGGGTGCGGACTTTTTTACGGTAGCGGTTGATAAATGTGTTGGTGAGAATTTTGAAAATCCAGGCTTTAAAATTTGTACCCGGTTCGAATTTGTCGAAAAAGCGAAATGCGCGCAAATAGGTATCCTGCACCAGGTCTTCCGCTTCCTGGGTGTTCCGGGTCATGCGCAGCGCCGTGCTGTACAACGAATCCATGTACTCGAACGCTATATCCTCGAACCTGGTTTTGGTAGTATCTTTTTCAAGAGTAACTGTCATAAATTTCGCGTTTACCTGTTTTGAAAAAAGCTAGTCCAAATGTATAAAGGTTAAAGCATACAAGCAAGTAAATTGTTTCGCGGATATATAAATTTTAAAAAAAAACCGAAAATCAAACAATTTGTAATAATCAAACTTGCATTTAAGATTAAAATTATTCATATTCTTGTACCTTTGTAGAAATATATGGCTTTTACTAATAACCTGGAAATGTGTGAAAGGAAAAGTATGCCTGATCTATCTACCCGATATATGAATTTAACCCTGAAAAACCCGGTGATCATCGCCAGCAGCGGCCTGACTAAAACTTTGGACAAGATCAGGGCCGGAGAAAATGCCGGCGCCGGCGCTGTGGTGTTGAAAAGCATGTTTGAAGAAGTGCTGGCCGGTAAAGATTTCAATCTGGCCGACGATACCCACTATCACAGCGAGGTGTATGATTATCTGCGCTCCGAACTGGAATTGCAATATGGCCCGCGCGATTATTGCGACCTGATTCAAGAAACTAAAAAAGCGGTACAAATACCGGTCATTGCCAGCATCAATTGTGTGTCCGCTAAATGGTGGCCGAACTTTGCCGTGCAAATTGAAAAATCCGGCGCCGATGCCCTGGAACTGAACGTGTTCACAACCGCCACAGATACGGCTGTAAACAGCGCCGCCCTGGAAAAACTTTATTTTGATATTCTGGCGGAAGTTAAGGCCAAAGTGAAAATACCGGTTGCATTAAAAATAGGCAGTTATTTTACCGCCCTGCCCAACTTTGCCGCGGCGCTGGACAAACAGGGCGTGAATGCGTTGGTGCTGTTCAACCGCTTTACCGAGCCGGATATCGACATCGACAAGCTGGAATTAAAAACCACGTTTGAATACAGCGCGCCCTGGGAAATGTACCGCACCCTGCGCTGGACGGCGCTGCTTTCCGGCAAGTTAAAATGCGATATTGCGGCAACCACCGGCATCCGCAGCGGCGCCGATGTGATCAAAATGTTGCTGGCCGGAGCTGCGACGGTGCAACTATGTTCGATTTTGTACCAAAAAGGTTTTGATGTGATACCGCAGATAATAAAAGACCTGTCCGCCTGGATGGAAAAGCACAAATTCAGCAAGATCGATGATTTTCGCGGTAAACTGAGTTTTGCGCGCACCCAGAATCCGGAGGGCTATCTCCGCGCCCAGTTCATGGAAAAGATCCGCGGCGTGGAGTGAGAAGTTTTACAGGTGAGATTCTATCCTACCGGTTTTCATACAAAACCGGCATAAACGGGACAAGATATCCCGCCTTGATATCCGCCCTGGATTTCATAATCCAGGGCGATCAAGTCGTCAGAACGCAGGGTGGGATTCTATCCCACTTGAATAAATACCCCAAAGGCAACCAAATGACCATTCCCACCCATATACAAGCGGCGGTATTGACCGCCTATAACCAATTCACATGGCAAACCGCGCCGGTCCCCCGCTATGGCGACACTGAAGTATTGATTAAAGTGGAATACGCCGGTATATGCGGCAGCGATATGCACATATTCAGCGGCGATTTTCATCCACGCACGCGCACGCCCATGATTCCCGGGCACGAGTTTGCCGGAATTATTGTAGCCACCGGCAAGAACGTCAGGAATTTCCAAACCGGCGAGCGGGTGGCGGTCGATCCTATCATCCCCTGCGGCAAATGCGCAGCTTGCGCTATAAAGCATTATCCTGCCTGCACCTCGCTCAAACTGCTGGGTATCGATATGAACGGCGGTTTTGCCGAGTATGTTGCCGCGGATGAAAACATGCTCTACAGAGTCGGCCCCGAACTCTCGGCGCGCCATGCCGCCCTGGTGGAAATACTGTCCATTGGTTTTCACGCTATCAATCGCGCCGGGGTTAAGGCGGACGATAGCATCGCTATTTACGGCAGCGGTCGCGTGGGGCACGCCATTGCCCAGGCGGCCCGCACCCGCACGAACCAGCCCATTTATATGGTCGATATTCTGGACAAGCGATTGGCGCTGGCGAAAAACAATTATAAAAATATTATTACCATCAACTCCCGCGAGACCGACCCCGTGCAGGCTATAAATGAATACACCAACGGCCGGGGTGTGGATATTGCGTTTGAGTGTGTGGGCCATGCCCATCCGGTTGCGAACCGCCTGAACCCGGTGCGCAGTTGTATTAAAAGTATTCGCGGCGCCGGCGCGGTATGCGTGCTGGGTCTTGGGGATGACCCCGTGCCGCTGATCATGAAAGAGCTGATCTGGAAGGAAGCAAAGATCATTGCCTCGCGGGTCAGTCACGGCGAGTTTGCCGAGACCATACAACACCTGTCACAGGGTCATTTACAGCCGGACGCCCTGGTGTCCGCCGAGTTTCCGCTCAGCGAAGCGCAGCGCGCCTTTACGCTGCTGCAAGAACAACCGCAGGATTATGTCAAGGTGCTGTTAAAGATTGGGGAGTGAGGAAGTTAGCTAAAAGGGGGTTACCTGGGATTTGAAAACTTGATAATATAAATTTAATATCGGGTATATCAAACAATTCTTATTTTTGAATAAAAAACCTCACCCCATCCCGCACAAACAACGCCGCCAGAATAAACAACAATATCCCCATGATCCGATTGATAACAAGAAACGCCCGCCCGGTGATAAAGGCTTTGGATTTGCCGGTGAGGTACGCCATCAGCAGCTTGCAGCTAATCAGGCACATGTAGAATCCCGCTAAAAAGGCCGGCAGGTTCCAGGCGTTGCTTTGCAGGGCGGTGATCATCAGCGGCGAGCCCACCGTCAGCCAGAACAAATACGGATTGGGACTGAGGAAATTCGCCAGCACGCCCCGCAGTAACGAGTTGGCGCGGGTTTTTCCGGTCTCGACAACCAGGGGTTTAATGGTGATGCTCTCGTAACCGAGATAGCCCAGGAACAACGCGCCCACAAAGGCAATGCCGCCCAGCAGCCAGGAAATGCCGGTTAAATGCGCCAGCACAAAATAACTCAATAACACGATCGGCGCGTCGGTAACCAGCGGCGCCAGGCCCACCAGCATTCCGGCGCGGGTATTGTGTTGCAGGGTCTCTTTGATGACCAGCGCGGAAAGCGGGCCGGGACTGAATCCCGCAGAGATGCCCAATACGATCCCTTTGAGTATATAGGCCAGCATTTACTGCGCCCCGATTTGGCTCTTAAACCAGGCCAGACTGATGAGGGTTTTGGCGTCGCAAATCTCCAGGGAATCGACCTTGGCAAACGTCTCCGCATAGCCGTATTCTTCCACGCGGATGTCTTCGGCGTTGTCGTGGGCGCTGCCGCCGCCATCGCTTTGGCGCCGGCAATCCGCCACATCGGCGGCGAACAGGTAGATGCGCTCCGAAGTGCCGCCGGGACTGGGATAGCATTTGCCGATATACTGCAACTGCGCAGCCTCCAGGTGGTAGCCGGTCTCTTCCAACGCCTCGTGAACGGCGGTGTCCCTGTCCGACAGCCCGTTTTCAATCGCCCCGGCTACGCACTCGATGGTCCAGGCATTATCCGGCTCGACAGTGTACACCGGGTAGCGGAACTGGCGGACAAACACCAGGGTTTGCTTGAGCGAGTTGTACAGCAATACCGAAACAGCATCGCCGCGATAGACGTTCAACCGGCCAACGGCAGGACTCATCATTTTATTGAACAATTCAAAGCGCACAGTGGCTTTTTCCAGGGTGAAAAAGCCTTTAAAGATGTTTTCGCGGGAAATGATCTCTACTTTCATAAGCTGCAATTTGTTCCTCTATTGTCTTGCGATTGAATAATATAATCATAAATAGCAAAAATTAACAGGTTTTTCTAATTTCTGCCGGCTCTGCGGGAAAAGGTTGTACCACAAAGGACACCAAAAACACAAACGAAAAGACTTTTTTTGCCACAGATTGACACGGATCGGACACGGATATTATCTGCGCTAATCTGCGCCATCTGCGGATGTATTAAATTTGTGTTGTGCTCTATTAATACTGTTTCGCCACTAGCGTGGCTTGTTGTGTGAGTATGGATTTACTAGAGATATTTCACCCCTGACGGGGTTTTGGTTTTTACACATTTCTATTTTTTTAGTAAGAGTTAAGAGCAGTGAAAGCAGGATCAGCGCTCTTATTTCATCATGTTGGGTTTAATTCCCAGCAACTTGCTTTGGCTAAAAAATTGAATTACCAATAGTCCTCGCAGCTTGCAGTGAGGATGTTCATATCATGCCCTGTGAAGGGCGGCATGTTTATAGAAAACATCAAAAGGAGACCCGAACCCCGTTAGGGGTGGAACATTTTTTGTTGTCCTGAAAGCGCATTTCTGAAAAATATTCAGAGGGACAAGATGTCCCGCATTGCAAAGCGCCCTGGATTATGAAATCCAGGGCTATCAGATTGAACCACAAACTTTTGCAGGGTGGGTTTCTATCCCACCACTTTTTCTAATCGCAATTTAAATATGTTCCAATCCTAATTGTCCCGGAAATAAAAAACCCCGCTGAAATATAGATCATTCAGCGGGGTAGAAACCCAAGCAGTTATTGATATTATTTAGCAGTTACCGTTATCCCCGGCCAGTCATCGGTGCGGAACGGTGTGGCGGGTAAATCGGCCTGGTTATAGAAATTGCATATCGGGTTGCTCGCCCAGGCATAGCGCACAGCCACCGGGGTGGCAACATAAGGACTGCTGACAACCACGGTTTCGCCGTCGATAACCGCATCGCCCCACACGAATTTTTTATCCTCACCGGCTATGGCAAAACCCAACAGTTTATCGCCTTTGGCTACCAGGCCGCCGCCGACATAATCAAAGGTCAGGCGGATTTTATTTTCTTCAATTGCCATAGATTTATAGATCGGCCCGCAGGGTACAACCTCGGTTTTGCCATAAACTTTGTTGAGCGCATTCAACGCCAGGCGTTTGCCGACATCCTGTTTATTCTTGGGATGAATGTCGATCGCATCGCCAATGTCGATAGTTACGGCCATACCGGTATTGGGCAGCGCCAGGGCCATTAGCTGCGCTTCGCGTAACTCCGCCCAGTCGCTTTCTTCCGGCTGCGGATTAACGGCCGTATAATTGGCAAGCTGGGTAAAGATGAACGGAAAATCGCCTTGTCCCCAGTTGGCGCGCCAGTCGGTTATCATGGCCTTGAACAGGGAACGATACTGATAAGCGCGTCCGGCGTTATTTTCGCCCTGGTACCAAATGGCGCCGCGTATAGCATAGGGAATGAGCGGGTTGATCATGGCATTGAACAAACTGGCCGGCAGATACGGGGTATCCGGTGAAATGGGTCTGGGCGGCATGGTTTGCAATTCTACCGCTTCTTTATATTGCCAGGCGCCACTGAGCGAAATATCTTTGCTGCCCGGCGCAGTGATCTTGACTTCATTGGGCGCGCCCCAAATACCGCCGCCGCCGCCGGTGTCCAAAATCTGTACGGCGATAACATTAACGCCGGGTTTTACCAGCGCCGCAGGAATTTGATAATCGCGCGGTTTATTGTAACCAACCACACTGCCGACTTTGACGCCATTGAACCAGGTTGCGTCGTCGTCATCGATCGGGCCAAGGTGCAGGGTCAGGTCTTTGCCGAGATATTCTTTGGGAATAGTGACTTGCTTCCGGAACCAGACAATGCCGTCATAAGCCGGCAAGCCCGCTTTTTCCCATAACACCGGCAGGTTCATATATTTCCAGGTTTTGGCGTCCAGGTCGGGCAATTCCCAACTGGGGCTGTCGCCACGAGCTTTTTCGATTTTGGCTTGCAATAATCCCTGCCAGGCCGCCAGTTTTTGTTCATAGTCCTTGCGTTGTTCTTCGAGGCTGGTAGCGTCGCTTTGCATGGAATCGACAATTGCTTTAAAGTCTTCCAGGGTGGCAAGGCCCGCTTTGCTGGTCCACGATTCCGCCGGGGTGCCGCCCCATGAAGTATGGATCAGGCCGATCGGCACATTCAGGTTTTGATTTAAATGTCTGCCAAAGAAATAGGCCGAGGCTGAAAACTGCGGAACCGTTTGCGGACTGCAAACCTGCCATGCCGTGGCGGTAACTGAATCCAGAGGTATGGGACTAATGGCCTTTTCAACCGTGAATAAACGAATATTCGGGTAATCGGCCTGGGCAATTTCCTGCTCGTAATCTTTGACCATGCCCCAACCGGCAACTGGCATTTCCATGTTGGATTGGCCGGAACCAACCCATACTTCGCCGATCATAACGTTTTCAAACGTCAGTGTATCCTGCCCGATGATCTGCACGGTAATCGGACCGCCGGCAGTCATAGCCGGGAAATCGATCCGCCAGGCGCCTTCTTTGGACGCGACAGCCGATTTTACAGCCTTGTCTACAACCACTGTTACTTTACCGCCCGGGGTGGCTTTGCCCCAAAACGGCACGGCCATTCCCTGCTGCAACACCATATTGCTGCTGAACAGGTACGGCATTTTAATTTCAGCCGCCGGTTTGGCAAAAAATGCACATCCTGCCACTGCTATTAGGGCAACACATACCAACAACACAACACCATTTTTTAAAGACATCGAACCTCCTTCTTCCATAGACTGGAAATTGGGTTTAGTCGTGAAATTAATGTTAAAAAGTTGATTCATTATTTACGCAAACGATTACCTTGCGTGATATTTAAGAAAAGCAGACTGCATGACCGAATACTTGTATATTATTTCAAAAATTAAATGCTTAATAAACAAACGGATATGGTAAAAATAAAAAAAACTGTTTCACAGGTATGTAACTATAGTATAATAAATTCCTGTATAAAAAGAAATATATTTTGTAAATTGACAGTTGATTAAATTTTGTCGGAGTAACACTTTTTTAATAATAACGCCAGAAAAGGATCATCATGTTGGAAGTTTCCCCCAAAGTAGCCGGATTAATATTTGATTGTGACGGAACCCTGGCCGACACCATGCCCATCCACTGGCAGGCGTGGCGAACTGCATTTACAATGTTTAGCTCCGATTGCCCCCTGGAGTTCTTACGAGAGCTCAGCGGCATCCCCTCCGAAACCATTGTGCAAATTTTCAATGAACGGTTTAACCGCAGTCTTGACCCCCAGGTCGTTGCCAAAGCCAAGAATGATATTGTTAAAGAAAAATTACACAATGCCCAGCCGGTGATTCCCATTGTTAATATTGTCAAAGCTTATTATGGTAAAATCCCTATGGCGGTTGCTTCCGGAGGTACCAGAACAAACGTCATAAATACTCTAAAGGCAATTGGCCTGGAAAGTTTTTTCCAGGTGATCATCACCGCAGATGATAAAATTAAACCGAAACCGGATCCGGAAATATTTTTAGAAATAGCGCGGCGCATAAATGTCAAACCGGAGTTGTGCCAGGTTTTTGAGGATGGCGACGCCGGCATTCGTGCGGTGCAACTGGCCGGAATGATCGTTACCGATGTCAGGCCCTTTATTTAGCAAGGGTGTTCCGGGGGAATGATTTACGGTTATTTATGGATAATCCTTTTTTCCTGGAGAATAGAGACATGATTAAAGCCATCGATCATATCAATATTGTTGTTGCAGATTTACAACGTTCCGTAGATTTTTATACCGGGTTACTCAATTTCAAAGAAATAAGGCGCGCCCATTTACAGGGTGAATGGATTGAGGCGGTGGTCGGTTTGAAAAATGTTAGCGCCGATGTTGTCTATATAGTCGCTCCTGCCGGAGAACCCCGTATCGAGCTATTGTGTTACCGGTCGCCACAAGGGGATTTTGTTCCGCAAAACGCTAACGCCAATACCATTGGATTGCGACATATTGCCTTGCGGGTTGATGGTCTTACCGCTATTGCAGAAAATTTACAGAACGCCGGTGTGAAAATAATTGGCAAACCGGTAACAGTACCAGGGCAGGTTGTAAAACATGACGCCGGTGAAAAAACCTTGTTGTATTTTTATGATCCCGATGGGGTAATTCTGGAACTGGCTGAATATAGCTGAGAATGAACTGGAAAAGAGTTCAGCGCTAGCGTAATTTACAACAGCCGTCTGTAATCAAGGGGTCGGTACCGGAACATATTCCATATTTTACATGTTAAATGTTACAATGAAGGAAATCGTTTTGGAATTTGTGATTATTTGCTTAATTTATTTCTTTCATATTCAGAGGGTTATTGCCATCCTTACCTGTGTTAAAAGGGCGGCTTTAAGCAACAATCCTCTGTTGTCAGCTAATGGTAAGCATGCAGTGTAAAGACGAGAAGAGTTGATTCAGGTATAGTATGACTGAACAGGGTATTGTCATAGCAATAAATAAAGAGGTGGCTACCATACAAATGGTCAGGGGAGAAAAATGCCACAACTGTACCATCTGCGATGCCATTGGTCCAAATTACCGCACCCTTGAAGCGGTGAACAAGCCTGGCGCAAACATTGGCGATCATGTAGAGGTAGAGATCAAGCCTGCCCATGTTCTGTTGAATTCATTTATAATTTTTATATTTCCTGTTTTGTTGATGATCATTGGTTATTTTACCGGCAACACGTTATTTGGTAACAATGGAACCAGTCAGGAAGCCGGTATCGCCGGGGCGCTGTTGGGAGTAATAGCCGCTTTCGTTCTGGTAAAAATTATTGCTCAGACACGGGGCGATAAAATTATAGCATATATAAGTCATATCATAACAACGTAAAAAATTTTTCTGTTCATAAATACAATGTGGTGAATCGTATGAGCAATTATTCAAGCAGACGTTTATTGGTTTTACTAATACCGGGTTTGGTTTTCATCCTGAACACTGTCCTTTGGGCTGTATATGAAGATGTAAAAATAATCTCGGCCGGGGAGCGGAGTTTGTTATTTGAATTTTCCCCGGCGAACTGGTCAAGTACCGAAGAAATAGTTGAACAAGTAAGTTACAATTTATATCAATTCGACAACTGTTTTTATCCTGGCGTTTCAGGGGAACCGTCGGTTCCGGCCCGGAATATTATAATCGGCATCCCATTACAGGGTGACGTTACCGTAACTGTTCTGGACGCCGAGTTTACGCTCTTGTCCAATTCCCGGGTGTTGCCTGTTGCCGAAATAACCCCGGAAGAAGGAGGTTATCAGAAGCGTTATTCAGTTAATGATGGTTTGATGAATACCGGAACCTTTTTCCCGCAAGAACTTTATCGGCAGGTGGAAAACGGATTTTTTCGCTCCCAGCGCATTTTAACGTTGACTATGCTGCCTTTGCAGGTTAACTCTTTAACCCGCCAGGTTAAAAAGTATAGCAGGATCGTGGTCAAGGTCGATTTTCCCGTCGGAACAGAAACACGCACTATAATGCAAACCGCCAGCCGCGATGAGGATTTATATCAAAAACTGGTATTAAATTATAACCAGGCCCGCGCGTGGCGGGAACTGCTCAAACCGCAATTACGAAAAACCGGCAAAAACGATTTTACCGGCAATAACTGGTACAAGATCACCATCAAGGGCGATGGCAAAACCGCCTTCCGTGACGCCAATGGCAATGAAGAAGGTATGTACAAACTGGATGGCGCTACACTGCAGGCGGCCGGGGTTTCCCTGGCTGCTATTGATCCTGCCACTATACAAATTTTTAATAACGGCGGACGTGAGTTACCGGAAAATCTATCTGTTGTGAGGCCCGATTCATTGATCGAGAACGCTATACAGGTATATGGGGGAGATGACGGGGTGTTCGGTAGCACTGATTATATTTTGTTTTATGGACGAGCGCTGGAAGGATTTGAATACAATGAGGAGAAGCAGCGGTTAAAACATTATTTACACCATTATTCCGAAGAAAACGTTTATTGGTTTACGTTCGGTAAAAAAACAGGGAAGCGTATATGGGCAAGAGAAAATCTGTCAGGCGACGGTGTGGCAATGGAGAATGGTTATTATGATTTAGCCTATTTTGAACGTGAATTATATAATCCCTTAAATTCCGGTCCACAGTGGCTGGATTTGTCTCTTACAACCATGGAGAAATCACGCTCCTATACTTTTAATTTACAAAATGTGTTGACAGCTGAACAGGCCCGGTTTTATGTGTCTCTGGGCGCAATTTCCGCTATTTACCACAAGTTTACGGTCAGAGCCAATGGCAATCAATTGGGCAAACCGGAATTTTTCAATTCTTCGGTTTTTCACTTGAATGAAACACCGTTGTTAAATTACAGCGTGCTGATGAACGGTAATAATACAATAAGCATTGAATACAATAATACTTCGGATGAAGATATTGCTTATGTGGACTGGATCGAGATTGAATATAAACGCGAATTCAAAGCATTAAATAACCAGTTATTATTTTATGGCGTGACCGGTAAAGACAAAACCGGCTATCAAATCAGTAATTTTAACGATAATAATATACAGGCATTTGACATCACAGATTTTGCCAACATCACCCGGATCAACGCCCCGGCATCAAATAAAAGTATTACAATTATTGATGAAGCTTTGGGAACAGTACCCAAAAAGTACCTGGTATTAACGGCAGATGCATATAAAAAGATCGGCTCTTCAGCTATCAAAGCGGTAACATTTGAGAATTTACGTAGCGCTCACAACGCAGAATATATTATTATTACACCTGATGATTTTGAGCAACAAGCAAAAATTCTTGAAAGTATCCGCGAAGATTTACGACCGGATGACCGGCTCGAAACTGAAGTAGTGAAAATGTCCGATGTGATAAATGAGTTCGGCTGGGGCATTTCCGACCCGGTAGCCATCAGGGATTTTCTGGCCTTTGCCTATAACAACTGGGGCAGTCCCCGGTATGTTTTATTGTTTGGCGACGGGCATTTCGATTATAAGGATATAAATGGCTTTGGCGCTCCTAATCGAATTATTCCCTGGGAAACTTTTGAAACAACAGATGATTATAGCCGGGCAACCGACGATATTTATGTCTATACCTCTAAACAAAATCCCGGCATGCAAATGGGTATCGGTAGAATAAATGTGCAAACCGTAGCGGATGCCCAAAATGTTGTAGAAAAAATACGACAATACGAATCCGAGCCGGAATATGGCGAATGGCGCAATACCTTTGCCGTGGTGGGCGATGACGAACTAACCGAGGGTGGTACGGGGAATGAAACCGAACATACCGAACAGGCTGAAGGCTTGTCCAGAATACCTGAATTAAGTCATTTCCTGTTCAAAAAGATTTATTTAATCGACTATCCGGCGGTTAAAACTGCCAGTATTTCCGGCATCACCAAACCTCTGGCCCGCGAAGCTTTGCTGGAGCAAATAAACCGCGGCGCACTGATCCTGAATTATGTCGGTCATGGCAACGATCAGCGCCTTGCGCATGAAAAAGTATTGTATGGGCCAACGGATTTTCATCTTATCCAAAACGACAAACGCCAGGCGTTGTGGATCGCCGCCACCTGTGAATTTGCCCGCTGGGATCAACCCCAGGAACAAAGTTTGGCCGAACAGCTTGTTGAAACGCCTGGCCGCGGCGCTATAGCCATGGTCGCTTCTTCGCGCCTGGTTTATTCTCACAATAACATCGCATTTAACAAGTCCTTTTTAACTCGTATGTTTGACGATTACGACAAGACCGGCTTGCCGGAACGTCTTGGCGATGCAATGATGATGTCAAAGCTGGAAATGTTCTCCGGTTCCCGCGTCAATAGCGAAAAATATCTGTTGATCGGCGATCCGGCAATGAGAATTGCCGTTCCCCGTTTTAAAGCGGTAATCGATACTGTTGATCCGGATACCATACAGGCTTTATGTAAAATGAGTATCTCCGGACACATTGAAAACAATAGTGGGCAATTGACCGATTATAACGGTAAAATACTCATCCGGGTTTTGGATTCGCCCAAGAAAAAAGAATACTATACTGTTCAGCAGGGCACCAGGATTATTTATGATGCAACTGGAAATACTATCTTTCGCGGCAATGCCGAAATCAGGAATGGACTCTTTACCGTTCAGTTTATTGTTCCCAAAGATATATCTTATGACGGGGTCAAGGGACGGATAAGCGGCTATTTTTGGAATGACAGCTATGAGGGACTTGGTGATAAAGATAACCTGGTTGTCGGCGGCACAGCTACCAACCTGGTAGATCATGAAGGCCCGGACATGTCGCTTCATTTCGGCGAACCGGATTTTGCCCCTGGCGATTATGTGCCAACCGATGCCGTATTACATGTTAATATTACCGATTCGTTAAGCGGTGTTAATACCGCCGGTGATATCGGCCACCAGATCATAATGACCCTCGATGATGACGGTAACAATACCAAAGATATTACCGACTTTTTTGAGTATAATGAGGGCAGCTTTGTGACCGGAGTTGTCAAATATCCCCTTGCCGGGTTGAAAGCAGGACAACATACAATTAAAATTAAAGGGTGGGATAATTCCAACAATTCTTCGGTAATTGAAAGTAACTTTGTGGTTATAAACAATCAGGAATTGGAAATAAGAAATGTTCTCAATTATCCGAATCCTTTAAAAACCAACACCCAATTCACCTTTGAACTAAGCCAGAACGCCGAGGTAGAGATTAAGTTATATTCCGTTGCCGGGCGATTATTGCGCGAGTTTACCCCCTGGCAGGGACAGGTAGGGTTTAATATTTACCCGGAAATTTGGGATGGAACCGACCAGGATGGCGATGAATTGGCCAATGGTTTATACTTGTATAAAATCAAGGCTGCTACTGTAAACAATGGCAAGTCAGTCAGCGCTGAGGAAATCGGCAAATTGTTGATTGCTCGTTAATAGAGCAATAATAAATTTATATCCGGGAACAAGTTGGGAATGGGGCTGTATCAAAGGCCCCATTTTAAGAAAAATCATTTAAACATCAAGCACACAAAACAAACTTGTCATTTCGAGCGAAGCGAGAAATCTTATTTTTCAATATGTTAGCGATAAAAGATACCTCGTCGCTTCGCTCCTCGGAAAGACATGAATGTTTTTTTCTCAAATTTGTAATATACGCTATTTTTGGGGAGCTTGTGATCCAGCCCCGTTCTTTAAAAACAAGGGGTACGGTCTCGATATTATAAAGCGGCGCTTTCTGCCGCTCCTTCATTTTCTTTATCAAAAGCAATAAAAATTAAAAGTAAAATCATTCCTGTTGTAATGGCAATATCCGCTATATTAAAGACCGGCCAGCGGGTCATACTATACCCCGGAAAATGGATAAAGAGCAGATCAAAAGCCGGTATATTGATATTGATAAATTCAAAATCAAGAAAATCGACTACACTGCCCCGGAAAATGCGATCCACAAGGTTACCAAGCGCGCCGCCGAAAATGATTGCCATAGCGGTTCTGGCAAACAGGTATTTTCCCTTGATGGTAAAAAAGTAGACCAGTATGGCAACACTGGCAATTGCTGCAAAAATTGTAAAGAAAATATTTTTTCCAAAACTGATACCAAAAGCCATACCCGTATTTTCAACAAAGGTAATACGAAAAAAATCACCCAGCACCGGGATGGATTCATGCAGCAGCATGGAGGTTTTGATCATATATTTGGTGATTTGATCCAACACAAACACAACCAGAGAAATAAAAAGCACGGATTTATATTTCATAACAACCTTTATATAATTAGTATTAAACCGCGCCGGAGCAATTGACCGGCGCGGATCTTGTTAGATTCTTTTGATACCGATTGTTAAAATTTCATCCCCGATTTTCCAGTCCTTTTTAAAAGAACCGTCCAGTTTACCCAACAGAATATCTTCACACAGGGTTTCCATCTTTATATAGGGAGTTAATTTTTCAATAGCGGCCGACATCTTTGGCGACGCCTGGGCATAAATAATAATTCGATCCGTCACTTCAAAATCGGCTTCTTTACGCATGTTTTGGACGCGGTTGACAAATTCCCGCGCCAGGCCTTCGTACAACAATTCTTCGGTAATGGTCGTATCCAGGGCAATGGTCAAATCGCCTTCGGTAGCCGCTACATAACCGGGTTTGTTAACGGTTGAAACGGTTATATCGGCCGGAACAATGATCGCTTCATGACCTTCAACAACCAGCCGTTCACCGCCGTTTTTCAAAATGCGTTCTATCTGTTCATCGTTAAAAGCGCGAATGATCTCGGCGGCGTTATTCACCGCTTTGCCGAATTTGGGGCCAAGATTTTTAAATACCGGATCCGCTTTTTTCGAAAGCAGTTCTTTTTCATCGGTTACATAATGAATCTCTTTGACGTTCAATTCATCGAGGATCAGGTTTTTCATGCTGTCGATAACCTGGCGGCGTTTGTCGTTAGTGGCCACACACACCAGGGTCGATAAAGGCTGTCTTACTTTGAGAGCGGTTTCGTTACGTAATGACCGGCCGATATTAACGACCCGTCGGACCAAATCCATGCTCGATTCCAGCGCATCATCGCTAAATTCTACCGGCGCCGTTCCGGCCTGGGGATAAAGGTTTAAATGAACACTTTCCGGTTGATCATTCTTTTCTCCGGCAACCAGGTTACGGTAAATTTCTTCGGCAATGAATGGAGTGAAAGGCGCAACCAGTTTACTCAAAGTGAGCAGGCATTCATACAGGGTTTGAAAAGCGGATAGCTTGTCATGTCCCATGTCCGATTTCCAGAAGCGCCGGCGGGAACGCCGTACATACCAGTTGGACAGATCGTCAATGACATAGTCGGAAATAGCGCGGGTTGCCCTGGTAAGGTCAAATTTTTCCAGGGAAGCATTAACCTTTTTAACTAATGATGTCAGAGAGGAACAAATCCATCGGTCGATCTCCGGGCGCTTTTCAACCGGGATTCTGGCATTATCTGAATAGCTGAAATTATCAATATTGGCATACATGACAAGGAAAGAATAGGTATTGATCAAGGTGCCAAGGAATTTTCTGTTGATCTCATCGACTCCATCGCTGTCGAACCGGGTAGGCAGCCAGGGCGGGCTGACGGTAAGCAGGTACCAGCGTAAAGCATCGGCTCCATACTGATCCAAAATTTCAAACGGATTGACGGCATTACCGCGCGATTTGGACATTTTCTGTCCTTCTTTGTCCAGGATCAATTCAATGGAAACGCATGATTTATACGCCGGTTCGTCAAACAGGAACGTGCTGATGGCCAGCAGGGAATAGAACCAGCCGCGGGTTTGATCCACACCTTCGGAGATGAAATCGGCAGGGAATTTATGTTTAAAGGCTTCCTTGTTCTCGAAAGGATAATGCCATTGTGCATAAGGCATACTGCCGGAATCAAACCAGCAGTCGATCACTTCCGGCACTCGCACCATTTTGTCGCCGCATTTGGGGCATTTGAATACAATATTGTCTATGTGCGGTTTATGTAAATCCAGGTTTTCCGGCACTTGGTCGGCTTTTTCTTTCAGGTCTTGTACACTGCCAGCGCAATCCTGTTGACCGCAGCCCTGGCAGATCCACACCGGCAGGGGAGTGCCCCAGAACCGGTCGCGGGACAGCGACCAGTCGATATTGTTTTCCAGCCATTCGCCAAACCGCCCGGAACCGACTTCTGCCGGGAACCATTTGATCTTTTTATTATTGGCAATTAGTTTATCTTTAAAAGCTGTGGTTTTAATATACCATGATTTACGCGCATAATAAAGCAACGGCGAATCGCAGCGCCAGCAATGCGGATAGCTGTGCAAAATCTGTTCGGTGCGCAGCAGGATATTGCGTTCCTTGAGGTTTCTGATAATGTCCCGATCCGCATTTTTAACAAATTGCCCGGCCCAGTTGGTCACTTCGGGAATGAATTTTCCGCTTTTATCGACCGGATGGATGATGGGCAGGTTATATTTCAGGCCAAGCTGGTAATCGTCTTCGCCAAAAGCCGGGGCAATATGCACAATACCGGAGCCATCGGAGGTGGTAACAAAATCGGCCAAGGTGGTAAACCAGGCTCTTTTTTCCGGGGTTATAAAGGTAAAGAACGGTTCATAGTCGATATTTTGCAGGTCGCTTCCTTTGAATTCCTGCATGATCGTATACTCGCCTTCCAGAACGCTCAACCGTTCGCGGGCGAGGATGAGGTTCTCGTCTTTATATAACACTTTGACATAATCCACATCTGCGTGCAGCGCCAGCGCCACGTTGGAAATCAGCGTCCACGGAGTAGTCGTCCATACCAGGAAAAAAGTGTTATCCTGGTTTTTGATCCTGGCTTTGACATAGACGGACGGATCTTTGACGTCCTTGTACCCCTGCGATACTTCGTGACTGGACAACGGGGTTTCACAATGCGGGCAATAGGGTAATATTTTATAGCCCTGGTATAACAGTTGTTTGTTCCAGAACTGTTTTAAAATCCACCACACCGATTCGATATAATCGTTGGTATAGGTGATATATGGATTTTCGAGATCAACCCAATAGGCTATACGCCGGGTCAGTTCATCCCAGTCCTTTTTATAGTTCCATACGCTTTGTTTACATTGGGCGTTAAATTCGGCAATACCATATTCCAATACCTGGTCTTTACGTTCAAAGCCCAGTTTTTTTTCAACTTCAATTTCCACCGGCAGACCATGAGTATCCCAACCGGCTTTGCGTTCCACACGAAAGCCCTGCATGGTCTTGATACGACAAACGCAATCCTTTACTGTACGTGAAATAACATGGTGTATACCGGGCCGTCCATTGGCAGTGGGCGGGCCTTCAAAAAATACAAAGGATTTGCCGGGGTCGCGTTCAGTGATACTTTTTTCAAATATTTTTTCTTTATCCCAGTATTCCAGGATAGATTTTTCCAGTTCAGGTAAGCTTAATTTCGCAGATAATTCTTTATACATTTCTTTCTCATACATGCTGGTAATATTTATTGATAATTGGGCCAAGTTTCTTTACAGTTTCTTTTGGCCATAGTGATTTATCGGTAATAAAGGAATTGGCGAGCGCATTAACGCAGGCGCACTCTTGTTTTTCCGGCAACAGGCGCACAGTGTTTTTGATTATCGACCGGGCTGTTGCCGTATTTTTTTGCAAATTTTCTATGATCATGTCAACGGATACGGTTGAACCGGTTTCTTCTTCATACCAGCAATCATAATCCGTTATCATGGCCACGGTGGCATAACAAATTTCCGCTTCGCGCGCTAACCGGGCTTCGTTCATTTGGGTCATGCCGACAACATCCATTCCCCACTGGCGATAGGTTTGCGATTCTGCCAGCGTAGAAAACGCCGGGCCTTCCATATTCACATAAATTCCGCCGGAATGGATATTGGCGCCGCTGCCGGTACCGGCTTGAACCAGGGTTTTGGCAAGGCATGGGCATATAGGTTTGGCAAACTGAATATGGGCAACAATACCTTCGCCAAAGAAAGTGTTTTTGCGGGCCTGGTTGGTGCGGTCAAAAAATTGATCGATTATCACCACGTCCTGCGGTTTAAATTCCGGACGCAAGGAACCGACGGCGGAAACGGAAATGATCCGGGTTACGCCCAGTTCTTTTATGCCCCAGATATTGGCGCGGTTATTGATTTCTGTGGGCAATATGCGGTGTCCTTTCCCATGGCGGGGTAAAAACACTACCTCATGGCCCTCCAGAATTCCGGTAATGAAAGCATCGGAAGGGGCGCCATAAGGGGTGTCCAGTTTTTGTTCCTGAATATGTGTCAGGCCTTCCATTTGATACAGGCCGCTGCCCCCGATGATGCCGATTTTTGACATGCAATTATCCTTGATTTATGACTCGTTTATTTCACTAATTAAATGTGCTAAAAGTGTACTCATTTCTAACCGGCAGAGCTGTGCTGTTGACGCCACCTGTTTTTTATTGATCGGGCTGCCTGCTTCCGGCAAGCTGGAATCGGTAATTGCCGAAACCGCAAATACATGCATTCCCAGTTGCCGGGCTACAATCACTTCCGGTACGGTGGACATGCCTACCGTATCTGCGCCCAGATAACGCAACATGTTAACCTCCGCTGGGGTAAGCAGAGAAGGCCCGCTGATTGCGGCATAGACGCTTGCCTGTAGAGACAGGTGCAGTTTTTTACCGATGGTTAGCGCTTTATCAAGCCACTGCCGGCGGTAAGGTTCACTCATATCTACAAACCGTTCCGAGCATATATCGGCGCCGATGCCGCGTAACGGATTATCGCCCATCAGGTTAATATGATCCTGTATCACTGCCAGGGACCCGGGCGTTAACTCTTTTTTCAAGCTGCTTGCCGCATTCGTTACAATAAGTGACCGAATCCCCAATTGGTGCAAAACCCGAACCGGCAAGGTAATTGTCGACATGGGCAGGCCTTCATAAAAGTGATACCGGCCATCCATTACCAAAACAGCAACACCGTATAATTCGCCAATTATCAATCGGGCAGCATGAAAATGGACACTGGAAGCAGGAAAGTTGGGAACAGCTTTATAGGGGATTATCGTTTGATGAGTAACATCTTTGCTTAATCCGCCCAGGCCGGTGCCAATCACAAGCGCTGTTTTTATATTTTGTTGATAATGACAGGAAATGAAACCGGCAGATTCCATTACCTGGTCTTGTGTTATCATAACAATTCAAAATAACAGGACAGATTACTTTTTTTCCAGTTCTTTACGTAATTTTTCCAGTTCAGAGTCTTGCGCTTCCCGTTCGTTCTTTAACCGGTCGATTTCCTGTTGAATTTTTTCCTGTTTGGCTTTTTCGTTATCCAGTTTATTTAAATTATCGCTGCTTCTGACCAGGCGAATACTTTCGATTGCATCTTCGCGATCTTTACTTATACCCAGCCGGGAAAACAAAAATCCGCCGACAACTGTGCCGGCCACAGTTCCGGTAGTGACCAGGGGTGCGTTGCTTTCATCATCTGAAGCCCTGGCTATCATACTGCTGGTAAAAAAACTGGCTCCGGCAGAAAGCGCCGCGCCGCTGATTGTATATAACCAAAAATTTTTATTGGTTTTGGCTTTGGCGATTTCCTTTTCGCTGATCAATGATCCATTGGCATCATACCAGGGTTGAGGACCGGTGATCCGGGCAATGTTTCTTTTTTCTATTTCGTGACGGGCACTGGTTTTATCAACTACTGTGATAGTTTTTTCCGCAGCCGAATCGACCAGGCCGGTTATTTTTTGGCCGGTTTTCAATTGAATGGTAACAGTTTGATTGCTTTGTAATTTGTCATCTTTTAATAACACCTGTTTGCTGCATGCGCTGGTTAGAAAAATGAAAATTACCACAACTAATATTGAAATGTTACTCTTTATCATCATTCACCATCTCCTTAACCTGACTAGTGTGAAAGTTTTTTACCGGTTTGTTAACAGGATCCTGTGGCTAAAAGTCCGGTTTTATAGTACAAATTCATCTTCATCCTTGCCCTTTTCCGGGGCTTCGGAATACTTTTTTTCAGATGAGAAAAAATCCTGATTAGTTTGCGGTCTGCTTTTTAGTTTCTCTTCATTGTTGTTGTCGTTGATAATAATTGGCGGCCGGGAATAACTTTGCTGGGGCGCCGCCGGTTTTTCCTGTAACGGTTGTGGTTTTCTGGGGCGATTAAAGAACCGGCTATCTTTTTGCGCCTGTATAGCAGGTTCCTCATCTTCCATTTCCAGGACATTCAGTAATTCTATTTGCGATTCCAGTAAATGTTTTAGTCTTTTGGCAAAAGATTCTTTTTGCGCTTTAACAAAGCTGATTTCATTGCGCAAGCGGAACAAGTCTTCTTTGGCTTCCTTGATTATATTATCGGCCTGCAATTCAGCTTCGTGGATGATGATCTCGGCTTCACGGCGTGAGTTGGCGCGGGTATCTTCAACTGTATTATGTGCTTTTACCAGGGTATCACGCAGTGTTTGTTCTACCCTTTGATAATCTTTGAGCTGGGTGCGTAATTTTATGAGTTCATCGTTCGCCTGGTTTTTTTCCCGGATCAGCAGTTCCAGTTCATCCGCCACCATTCCCAGAAAAGCTTCCACTTCGTCGCTATCAAAGCCTCTCATACTCCGTTTAAATTCCTGTTTTCGGATATCTAATGGTGTTAATTTCACAAGCTTTCTCCCAGTTAAGGTTGTAAAACGGCGATTTGCCGTAATGTTTCGACAATAAAGTGATCCAGAAATAAAATTGCAAAAATCAACAATACCGGTGAAAGATCGAGTCCGCTGATGACGACCGGTATGGCTTTACGAATCCAGGCCAGCGGCTGTTCGGTAACACGATGGATAAACTGCACGACCTGGTGATCGGAATTGATGTTAAACCAGGAAATGACCGCTCTGGCTATAACAATATACATATATACAGAAAGAAAAATATGCAGAACATCTGCCAAGGCTATTATTAAATTTCTAAATAAAAACATAGTCTGTTTAACACCGGTTTAGCTGCGTTCTCCAAACAGGGCCCGGCCTATCCTTACACAGGTAGCGCCCTCTTCAATGGCAATATGATAATCGTTGGTCATTCCCATCGACAGATGCTGCAACGTGTCGATATGATATTTTTCATTGAGCAGGGCGCGTAAATTGCGCAAATAGCAAAATTCCGGCCTGGCCAGTTCCGGGTCGTCTACCAGCGCGCCAATGGTCATCAATCCAGTGATGCGTACATGAGTGAGTTCAGCCAGTTTTGGTATTACCGCCTCCACCTGCTCGGGTGGGAAACCGGTTTTCCCGGCCTCGCCGGATGTGTTGACCTGTACGAATATATCAATAATTTTATTTAATTCCTGCGCCCGCCGGTCAATTTCTTCAGCCAGGTGCAGCGAATCTACCGATTCTATAACATTAAAAATTTGCAGGGCTTTTTTTACTTTATTGGTCTGCAAGTGGCCAATCAAATGCCATGCAACTGTATTGCCGATTTCCTGGTGTTTCAACAAGGCGTCCGGCACCCGGTTCTCACCAATTGTATCTATTCCTGCGGCTATCGCTTCCCGGATTTGCGGAACCGCTACTGTTTTCGATACTGCAACAATTTTTACATCATTTACATTCCGTCCACTGCGGACACATGCCTGTTCAATATTATGCCGGATAGTCTGGAGATTTGTTTTTATACTCATAATAAATACTTGGTTAAGTTAACAATATAACTTTTCAGGTCAAAAAAAGCAATTAAAATCTTGATTCATTTTTAACTTGCCGGGATTAAAAGTAGCTTGATTAATCAATTTATTTTTCATAATTTAATTGGTTTTACACCGCATTATTACGATTGAGAATGATTGCAATGCGCGGTTATTTAAAATAAAATCATGATGTTACGTGCCTGTTTACGTATAATGAAAAATGTAATTTATTGTTTTTAATTTAATAGCGAACAGGATAAAATATGGCAGATCATCAACCCTATATTTCTGCGGATGCGAATCCCAGGGATTTTACATTAAAAGCTATAATTTCAGGTATGATATTTGGCATAATTTTCGGATCGGCAAACGCTTACCTGGGCTTGCGGGTGGGTCTGACGATCAGCACGGCAATTCCCCTGGCGGTGGTTTCTGTTGCCCTGTTTCGTATCTTGCAGCCATTGTTTGGTCCTTCAAATGTGTTGGAACAAAACATTACTCAAACCGTCGGGTCTTCGAGTTCATCGCTGGCTTCGGGGGTCATTTTTACCATTCCGGCCCTGTTTTTGTGGGGCTTTGATCCTTCTTTATTGCAAATTGGTACGCTGGCAATTTTAGGCGGACTTTTAGGGGTTTTGTTCATGATCCCGTTACGGCGGTTTTTAATTGTTAAAGAACATGAAACCTTACCCTATCCCGAAGGCACTGCTGCCGCCCAGGTGTTGATCGCCGCTGATGCCGGCGGCGCCAAAGCCAAGAATGTGTTCTGGGGGTTGGGAATCGGCGCTCTCTATAAAGGAATGACCGGCTTTTTGCGCCTGTGGCCGGAGACGATACATTTAAAACTACCTGTTTTGCGCAAAGCGGAGATCGGTCTTGAAGCGGGACCGGCGCTGCTTGGCGTAGGTTATATTCTGGGTTACCGGGTTGCGGCGATCATGGTGGCCGGTGGGTTATTATCGTGGGTGGGTCTAATTCCGTTGATCGACCTGTTTGGCAAAAATTTAACCTCGCCGTTGTTTCCTGAAACTGAATTATTAATTAACGATATGTCCGCCAGTCAAATATGGACCCGGTATATCCGTTATATCGGCGCCGGGGCGGTGGCTTGCGCGGGCATTATTACGGTGTGCAAGTCCATTCCCACCATGTTCCGCTCGCTCAAGATCGGGTTGCAGGAATTCCGGCTGCGCAGCGGCGGTACGATGGTGGAAAAGATCCGCACCGATCGTGATTTGCCGATAACCGTGGTGCTGGGCGGCGTTGCTTTAGTTGTGTTGGTCATTATCAGCACCCCGCATGTGTTGGGTATTTCAGCGCCGTTCATCATCCGTTTGTTAGGGGCGCTGTGTATTGCCCTGTTTGCTTTTATGTTTGTAACGGTTTCGTCGCGCATTGTCGGTTTGGTGGGTGTTTCTTCTAATCCCACTTCGGGTATGACCATTGTTACCCTGCTGGGAACCAGCCTGCTTTTTTATGCCCTGGGATGGACAGATAATATGAGCAAGGCTGCGGTTTTGACCATTGGCACTGTGGTTTGTGTGGCAGCCTCGATTGCGGGCGATATTTCACAGGATTTAAAATGTGGCTACATAATCGGCGCTACACCGCGTAAACAGCAAACTGCAGAAATTATCGGCGCGGCGACTTCAGCGTTTTTTATTGCCGGATCGGTATGGCTGCTGGGACGCGCTTATACGTTCGGTTCGGTCGATTTGCCGGCGCCGCAGGCCACCTTGATGAAAACAGTTATTGAAGGCGTATTACAGGCGGACCTGCCCTGGGGCCTGGTATTGACCGGTGCGGCGATTGCCGGTGTTGCCGAGTTGTTGGGAACGCCGTCGCTGCCCTTTGCGGTGGGTATTTACCTGCCGTTATCAGCCATGACGCCGGTATTTGTCGGCGGCTGTATCCGCTATTTTATTGAAAAAAGCGCCGGTAGCGATGACGCTAAAAAGGCTTCGCGGAAGGAGCAGGGTATTTTGTTGGGATCGGGACTTATTGCCGGTGAAGGGATTATGGGAGTGTGCATTGCCGCGTTTGCATTTTTTGCCGGCAAGCCCAGAGGCATTGGTCTGGAATGGGCTGAACCGTGGGGACAGGTGGTGTCGTTGGGAGTTTTTATTTTATTAGGCGCTTGGTTAGTGAACAGGGCGACAAGGAAGAATTAACATATTAAAAAATCATTAGTTAATGTAAAGATAATAGAGAGCTGACATCTATGGAAAAAAAAGAATTTAATTTATATGATTATGTTTACATTCTAGTCAAGTGGAAAAAATTAATTATTTTAAATAGTGTTATTATATGTACATTAGCTGTGCTAGTCAGCTTAATTATCCCACGATGGTATATTTCTTCAACAACAATACTTTCTGCAACCGACCAGGGGGGGGCTCTTAGCTTATCTTCACTTGTAGGTAATTTACCTGCGAGTGGATTTCTTTCCAAAAATTTATCTGACGAAACCAATCTCTTTTTAGCGATACTAAACAGCCGGACAGTAATGGAATCGCTAGTTGAGAAATTTAATTTAAAAAAGCGGTATAAATCTAAAACAATGGAAGCCGCAATTAAAAGTTTACGTAAATGTATTTCAACCGATGTGAATGAAGATGGTACACTTACAATTTCAATACAAACAACAACGCCATATTTTCCAAATAAAAAAGAAGATCTGGAAGCCAAAGAGTTAGCCCAAAAGATGGTGGATTTTACCATTAATGAGTTGGATCGGATTAATAGACGGATAAAATTGGAAAACGCCACTAATTACAGAGTTTCTATTGAAAATCGATATATTCAGAATCAACAGGATTTGAAAAAGGCAGAGGAAGAATTCAGAGCCTTTCAGGAAAAGTATGGCACAATATCGTTAGAGGATCAAACTGAAGCTACCCTAAAGGTGGCTGCCGAATTGAATTCAAAACTTGTAACCAAAGAAATGGAATTGGGTATATTAAGTCAGTATGTAGATGATAAACATAACAGTAAAATTGAATTACAGCGAGAAATAAAAGAGATCAAATCCAAACTTGAAGAGTTTAAATATGGATTTAAAGAATCTGATAAAGCACAAAATGGCGGTAAAAGCGAATTGTTTGTAAACCTTTCAAGCGTACCGGAGATGGGTGTTCAATATGTTCGTTTATATCGTGAAATTAAAATGCAGGAATTACTTACAGAATTTTTATTGCCGCAATACGAACAAGCTAAAATTGAGGAAGCTAAAAATACTCCAACAGTTCAGGTGCTGGATGAACCAAAAGTACCTGAAAAAAAGTTCAAACCCCGTCGTATGTTATTTGTTCTGTTTTGGGGTATTTTTAGTTTATTTTTAGGAATTGTTCTGGTGTTTTTTATAGAATATGTTAACCGTTTGAAAAATGAGGGGAAAGAAGATTATTTCAAATTACTAAATATAATGTCTGAATTGAGATTAAACAGGTTATCAAGAGGGAAAAGACATTAAGTTCGTTTTTATATGATATTAATGCTTTTTTGAGAAATTGATTAATATATGTTGCATGAATCATCACAAGTACTAGTTCATCCATACAAGCAAAAGCTATTGGTGTTACTTTTCATAGAACTTTTATTGTTCATTTTAGCATTATGGAATGCAAAAATGACAGGTTTGATCGTTGGGGGCATGACCGTCTTGATTCTGTTATATTATTATTTTGACAAGTATCCATTTTATATTATCCCTTTTATTTTATTTTCAATTCTAGCAGGAAACATTTCTGCAATACCCTTAGGGAGAAAACTGCCTAATATATATTTTATTGATATTGAGATTGTTTTAATTTTTATGTTTTTTTTCTTTAAATTACTTATGCAGTCAAATAATCTTACATTTTCTTTAACAAAATTTGAAAAATTTTTTTTACTTTATCTTATCAGTTGTATTCTGGCAAATTTCGGTTCAGTAGATGTATTGCGTGGATTTGCCTATTTTCGGGGGTATTTATTTTGTTTTTTACTATTCGTTTTTAGTTTAAAGTATATTGACACTTTTGAAAAAATAGAAAAATTGTTTTGGATGTTTATGATATGGGGGATATTTTTATCTTTAATAATAATTCATCATGTATTTAGCCAGGGAAATCTTTTAATTACTATAGCAACTAAAAATATTCATTTAAATTGGGGAAGTTCAAACTACCTGGCAGCTTTTTATGTATTAATTATACCAATGGGAATTTCTGTATTATTTACAAAAACACTGCCGGTAGTGCAAAAAACAATATTGATTACAAGTATAATCATTATGATCAGCGCTTTATTTTTGACTGCTTCGCGAGGCGGGGTAGTGGCTTTGGCTGCAGGAATTTTCTTTTTACTGTTTCGGTATCGAAATTGGAAAGCATTTACTGCTTTTTTATTTTTTATAATTATTGTTGGTATAGTTATATATTTAAATCCATCCGCCAAGTTTATATGGGAAGGGTTGGCCGGCTTTCAATCCAGTTCATCGGTTTTTTCGCGAATAGGTACCTGGTATGAAGCAATACGGATTATTAAAGAACATCCGGTTTTTGGTGTCGGTTTGGGAAACATGCATTATTTTGTACAAAATTATTATATAAAACTGACAGGTAATTTTGAACTGCTTAAAGCGCATAATTTATTTCTTGAATTACTGGTGGAAACCGGCTTTTTAGGTTTTGTTTTTTATAACATATTATTATATAATGTTTACAAGATCATTCTTAAAAACAACAACAGATTTAATAATCCATTTCATCATTCCCTGGCATGGGGAATTTTTGCAGGTATTTCCGCAACATTGGTGCATTCTTTGGTTGAGCCCACTATACTCAGTTATTCTTTTGGTTTGTTTTTTTGGACTGTTGTTGTGATAGCCTTGAAACAAGCTGAATTTACGACCGATATTGAACAAACAAATCGAAATTAAGATAAAATATTTTGGAAAATTAACAGTGATTGACCTTTCAATAATAATTGTAAATTTTAATACCTGTGAGTTATTAAAAAATTGTCTGGATTCTGTTTATCTGCATACAAAAGATTTAAATTTTGAAATCATTGTTGTAGATAATGCCTCTTCGGACAATAGTTTATTAACAGTAAAAGAAAAATTTCCTCATGTCAAATTGATAGAAAATAGTAAAAATGTTGGATTTGCAAGAGCGAACAACCAGGGAATAGAAATTTCTACAGGAAAATATATTTTATTATTAAACAGCGATACTCTGTTAATTAATAATGTGTTGCCAAACCTGGTGGCTTTACTTGAAAAAAAACAGAATTTTGGCATTGTTGGCCCTCAAGTTCTCAATGAAGATAAAAGCTTGCAATTTTCTTTTGGAAATTTTCCTGGTATACAAGCTGAATTGGAACGCACATTCCTTTTGGAAAATCGTTTGACCCGCAAGCGGATGTTGAATGATAAAAGAATATTTGCTCAAGATGCTTTTCCTGTAAACTGGGTATCCGGTTGTTGTTTAATGATACGCAGGAATGTTTATGAAAAAATTGGTGGACTCGATGAACAGTTTTTTCTATTTAATGAAGAAGCCGATTGGTGTCTGCGGGCTTTAAAAGCAGGCTGGCCGACTTGTTATGATCCGGGCAGCCAAATAATTCATTATGGGGGTAAAAGTACCCAGAAAAACTATTATACTTTTGTGCTGAGCCGTTATCACAGTCGTCTATTGTTTATAAAAAAGCATTATTCCCCTCTTGTCCAGTTTTTATTTCGATGTATAGTTGTTTTTGCATTATATATTCGGATTATATTAACTCTGTTTACTTTTTTCAACGCTAAAGAAAGAAAACAAAGAAATTCTGCCTATAAATACGCATTACTTTTACACCTTGGGTTAAAACAAAAGGTGGCTTTTTGAAAATCGTATTCCTGGCCGACGCTCAAAGCAGTCATACTCAAAAATGGGCTTTATATTTTGCATCGCAAAAGCATGACGTGCATATCATATCATTCCAATATCAAACCATTCCGGGAGTAACCGTGCATGATATTGGTTTTAAATGGAGCCGGGTGATCAATCATTCGGATTCGACGCTTGCAATTTTGAGAAAAACTGCTTACTTGCTCTATATTTTCAAAATAAAAAAGCTGATTCATAAACTCAAGCCGGATATATTACATGCGCATTATGCAACTTCGTATGGCTTTTGCGGAGTTGTGGCTAATTATCATCCCTTGATCATCTCTGTCTGGGGCAGCGATGTTATCGATTTTCCAACCAAATCCTGGTTTCGTAAAATAGCTTTGTCATTTGTCCTGAAAAAAGCGGATTATATTACCGCTACCAGTCAAATGTTAACCCAGGCTGTAAAGCAATTTACCGGACAAAGTAAAACGATTAATACAATACCTTTTGGCGTAAATATTGAAAAGTTCAAACCGTTTGGTACAAAGTCTGATGGTATTATTACATTTGGTATTGTAAAAGGGCTGGAAGAAAAATATGGTCACCTGTTATTGATTAAGGCTTTTAAGCGGTGTGCAGATAAATATAAAAACATTCGTCTTTTGGTGATCGGTTCAGGCATACTTGAAGCCAATTTGAAAAAATTACGTGATGAATTACAGTTAACTGAAAAAGTAGAGTTAACCGGCTATATTGAGAATGATACTATTCCACACTATCTTAATCAAATGGACGTATTTGTTATGCCTTCGATAATGGAATCGGAGACATTTGGGGTTGCCGCGGTTGAAGCCTCTGCTTGTGGAATTCCGGTTATCGCATCCAATATTGGTGGTTTACCGGAAGTTGTTCACCACGGCGAAACAGGATACTTGTTTCCGCCCGGAGATGTTAATCAATTAAGCGAATACATGGAAAAGTTGATCCGTGAACAAGAGTTGCGAAGCCGCATGGGTATGGCCGGCCGAGAGTATGTTTTGCAAAATTATGACTGGCAAAAAAATGCCCTGCAAATGTACCATCTGTATGAAGAGATAATAATAAAGAAAGAAAGTAAAGAGACGCGTTGAAAATATTAATTATATCACAATATTATCCTCCTGAAACAGGCGCTTTGGCAACCCGTATGAGTAACCTGGCCAAACAATTACAAACAAAGGGGCATGATGTTATTGTATTAACAGAAATTCCCAATTATCCGAGCGGGGTTGTAACCCCGAAATATAGATTTAAACTGTTTGTTAAAGAAAAATATAACGGTATTAAGGTTTTCCGTACTTTTGTGTGCGCCAACCCCCGCAAGACCAATTTTCAGCGTATGAGTTTTTATTTGTCTTTTATGTTTTCTGCAACAATAGCCGGTTTGTTTTTACCTAAAGTTGATATGGTTATTGCTACATCGCCGCCTTTGTTTGTCGGTGTTTCCGGTTTTGTTACCAGCCGGTTAAAAGGGGCGAAATTTATTCTTGATATTCGGGATCTGTGGCCGGAATCGGCTGTTTATTTGGGTGAGTTAAAAGCGGGCAAAATAGCTAACCTGGCCGGGAGACTGGAGCAGTACCTGTATAAAAAGGCCGAAAAAATTACCATTGCCGTTCCGGGGTTCCGTGGTCGTTTGGTAGATAAAGGCGTTCCTGATTCAAAAATAATCAATTTCCAGAATGGAGTGGATACCAGGCATTTTCAGCCGTGTGCTAGTCATGATGAATTAAAAAACAGTTTTAACATGGGAAACAAATTCGTTGTATTGTTTTCCGGGAATCACGGGCTTGCCCAGGGATTATTTACTGTTCTGGAAGCGGCTCAACTTTTAAAAGAATATAAAGACATTGTTTTTTTATTTGTCGGCTCCGGTGTAGATAAAGATCGGTTAATGTCAACTGCCGGGAATATGCAGTTGGGGAATGTGATTTTTTCTCCTGAAAAACCGCATCAGCAAATGCCGGAGATCATCTCCATGTCGGATGTCTGCCTGGTGCCCTTAAAAAATTTGCAACTATTTGATAATGCGTTGCCTTCAAAAATGTTTGAGTACATGGCTTGCGGCAAGCCGATCCTTTCCACCCTTACAGGCGAGGGGCGCGATTTAATTATGCGCTCGAATTCCGGGCTGTCCGTTCCTCCGGAAGATGCCCCGCAAATGGCCAAAGCAGTTATAAAACTATATAATGACAGGGCGCTGAAAGCAAGTCTCGGGTATAATGGTTTGTTATATGTGCGTGAACATTTTAGCCGTGAGAAAATGATCTCTTTATTGGAAAGTGAACTGTTAAATTTTAGTTATTCATTCAAGCAAAATTCTAATAAATAGAGTTTTTATAAATTTTTGTTATCATTTAATACATATTGATCAACTTGATGTACTAGACAAGATTACCGGAGAAGAATGTTTTCGTCTGGCGGAAGAAAATTTTTATAATGATTATCATTAATTCTTTATGATCTTTTCTGTAATTTATAACCCATAAAATCGTTGTTTATTTACAGGAACCTTTTTATATTAAAGCCGAAAAAATTATACTTTAATAAAGATCCTGTAATGCCCAAAACCCTTGAAAAAATATTTTTAATCACCATAGATTTTATAACCGTCAACATTGCCTTCTTTTGTTTGTTACGGCTGCGCAGCGTGGTAAACCTGTTTGTGGAACAGGGTTTTGCCTTTCGGTTACAGATTTCCGCAATCATCTTTTTGTACTGGTTTTTAATTTTTATATTTTTCGGTATGTACCAGTCATGGTACACCCGTTCCCGGTTCGATGAATTCCTGGCGGTTTTTAAAGCCATCAGCGTTGGCATATTTTTGATCTTTTTATTCACCCTGGAACCGGAAAGCGATTTTCGCAATCCCTTTACGCTGGGACGCATTCTGGTATTAAGCTACTGGTTGATTTTAATCGTTTGCGTTGGCGGCGGGCGAATTTTACTGCATACCCTGCACCGCAAGCTGCTGGAAAAGGGGATATGGCAAAAGAATACCCTTATTATCGGCTGGAATGAAAAAGCCTTGATCCTGGCGGAAAAAATTAAAAAATATCCTGCGCTGGGTTACAAAGTCATCGGCTTTGTCAGTTTGAACAAAAAGGATGTTGGCGAGACCTGGCAGGATCTGCAGGTTATGGGCGCTATGTCCCGGTTAAAGGAACTGGTTGCGGAAAAGAATGTCGAAGAAATCATCATTTCCCTGGGCAATACGGCGCATAAAAATGTTCTGAACGTCATTACCCAGTGTGAAGACTTGCCGGTGCATATAAAAATCGAACCCGATCTGTATAATATCATTTTAGGGCAGGCGCGTACCCAACAGATCTACGGGTTTCCACTGATCGAGATCTATCCCGAAATCATGAAACCCTGGGAGAGGCAGATCAAGCGCCTGATGGACCTTTTCATATCCCTGACGGCTTTGATTATATTAGCGCCGGTTTTCCTGATCGTTGCGCTCATCATCAAAATAGAATCACCCGGCCCGGTCTTCTTTAAGCAAAAACGGGTTGGCAAAGGCGGCAGGATCTTTACAGTTTATAAATTCCGCTCCATGGTCAAGGATGCGGAAAAGATGACCGGCCCGGTATGGGCCGGAGAAAAAGACCCGCGCGTAACCCGGTTTGGAAGGATCATGCGTAAACTGCGCATCGACGAATTTCCGCAATTGTTAAATGTGCTATACAGCCACATGAGCATCGTCGGGCCGCGTCCGGAACGGCCCTATTTTGTGGACCGGCTGAAACGGGAATATCCATTTTATACACGGCGTCTACGGGTAAAGCCCGGCATAACAGGCTGGGCACAGGTTAAAGGCGAATACGACACTACTATTGAACAGGTGAAGGAAAAACTGGCTTATGATCTTTATTATATAGATAATTTATCGCTGAGCCTCGATATTCGGATTCTTTTTTTCACCATTCTTGTTATGATCAAAGGCAAAGGACAATAAAACTGATTTGAGGAAGTTATGCTGGATTTAAAATTTATACGCGAAAATATCGATCTGGTTCGCAATGCAATACAAAACAAGCACGAAAAAGCAAATATCGACGAGCTGCTGGCGCTGGATGTACAACGCCGCGAATTGATTGCTGAAACGGAAGCGGCCCGCGCCAATCAGAATAAAGTGACCATGCGCATTGCCGAACTGAAAAAAGCCGGACAGGATGCAACCGCTGTCATTAAAGAAATGCGCGATCTTGGCGACAGCATTAAAAAGCAAAGCGATGCCCTGCGTGAGGTGGAAAACAAAATATACGAAATTCAGATCCGCATCCCCAATATACCCCACCATTCCGTCCCGGTTGGCTCGGAAAAAGACAATTTGCAGGTCAAAAAGTGGGGCGAGATTTTGGCAAAGGATTTCAAGCCCCTGCCGCATCATGAAATTGCGGAAAAGTATAATATCATTGATTTTAACCGCGCCTCCCGCATGTCCGGCTCCTTTTTTGTCGGTTACCGCGGCCTGGGCGCCAGACTGGAACGGGCGCTGATCAATTTCATGCTCGATCTGCATATTCAGAGACATGGCTATACAGAAATCTTTCCGCCTTTTTTGGTGCGACGCGATACCATGTTCGGCACCGGGCAGCTTCCTAAACTGGAAGAGGATATGTACCACACCATGCCGGACGATTTGTTTTTGATCCCCACGGCGGAAGTGCCGGTCACCAACCTGCACCGCGATGAAATTTTAAATGGTGAAGAACTGCCCATTAAATATACAGCTTACACGCCCTGTTTCCGTCGCGAAGCCGGCGCTTATGGTAAAGATACCCGCGGCCTGATGCGCATCCACCAGTTCGACAAGGTGGAAATGGTTAAATTTGTGCTGCCGGAAAATTCTTATGAGGAATTGGAAAGTTTACTGCTCAACGCCGAAGAAGTGCTGCAATTGTTAAATCTGCCCTACCGGGTGCTGGCCCTTGCCACTGGCGACCTCAGCTTTGCCGCCGCTAAATGTTACGATATCGAGGTGTGGGCGGAAGGCCTGGGAAAATGGCTGGAAGTATCCTCGTGCAGTAATTTTGAAGATTTCCAGGCGCGACGGGCCAATATCCGCATGCGCCGCAAAAAAGGCGATAAACTGGAATACCCGCATACCCTGAACGGTTCGGGCTTAGCGCTGCCGCGTACTATGATCGCCATTCTGGAAAATTACCAGCAAAAGGACGGCAGTATTATTATCCCGGACGTGTTGCGGCCATTTATGGGTGTGGATCGTATCGGTTGATGCTCTGATGGGTGAGAACGGCGCGGCTGTGAAAAAGATCGGCATTATTTCGGATACGCATGGACTGTTGAGCAACAAGGTTTTTGATATATTTACGGATGTCGAGTTTATCATTCATGCCGGGGATATCGGCAGCCTGGATGTGCTTGCCGCCCTGCTAACCATTGCCCCGGTTCATGCTGTTTATGGTAATACGGATAATTTTGACATCAGACGCTATACGAAATTTCTGTTAAATATTGAATATTGTGGCGCTTCAATCATGGTTAAACACATTCCCACTGAATTGGAACATGCGGGCAAGAATATGTTGATCAGAGTTTTCGGACATACTCATTACCCTGAAATAAAAACCGACAGCAACGGCCTGTTAATCAATCCCGGAACAGCAAGCAAACCGCGAGATGGTAATACGGCCAGTGTTGCAATGCTGCATTTTACAGAAGAACTGCCGCCGCGAGCGGAGATCATTTATTACAAGGTGGATGGCTTATGACTTTTCAGGAAAAGCTTTTACAAACCATAGCGGACAAGAATTCCTTGTTATGTGTAGGATTGGATACCGATCCGCAGAAAATACCTGCAATTTTGAAAAACGAGGCCGACCCGATATTTGCTTTCAACAAGCAGATCATCGACGCCACTGCCGATTTTGCAGCCGCATTCAAAGTTAACATCGCTTTTTATGAAGCGCTGGGGATTAGCGGTTGGCAATCCCTGCAAAAAACCATGAATTATCTGCCGGGCAAGGTTATCAAAATTCTGGACGCCAAGCGCGGCGACATTGGCAATACCGCACAAATGTATGCCCGCGCTGCGTTTGAGGAATTAAAAGCGGATGCGGTGACGGTGAATGCCTATATGGGCAAGGATTCTGCCGAGCCTTTTTTGCAAAATCCTGAAAAAGGAGTATTCTTTTTGTGTCTTACTTCCAATCCCGGCGCACAAGATTTTCAATATTTTAGTAATGGTAAAATGAAATTATATGAATACATCGCCAAAACCATAAATGACTGGAATACCCGCGGCAATTGTGCATTGGTTGTCGGCGCTACGCATCCCGAAGAACTGCGCGATTTGCGCGCGCTGGTTCCGGACCTGCCATTTTTAATCCCCGGCATCGGAGCGCAGGGCGGCGACCTGGATCTGGCAGTGCAATACGGCACCAATAAAGCCGGCGCCAACGCATTATATAATTCCAGCCGGGCGATCATATATGCTGCGGCTGATGAACAGTTTGCCGTTAAAGCGGCAATTGCGGCGCAAACCACCCGCGATGCCCTTAACCGGGCGCGTAAAGGTAAATTACTTTAAATACAGGAAAAAGCTTATGACTAACGATCAAGCCTATAAAATATTTCTGGATACCAAAGCTTTACTGCAGGGCCATTTTTTGCTGACATCGGGACTACACAGCCCCAATTATTTTCAATGCGCGCGGGTATTGCAATACCCGAATCATGCGGAAGCTTTTTGCGCCGAGATCGCCAATCATTTCCGGGCGGAAAAGATCGACTATGTGATCTCGCCGGCGATCGGCGGTATTGTGGCAGGACAAGAAGTTGCCCGGCTGTTGGGCTGCAAAGCTATTTTTGCCGAACGGGAAAATAATGTCATGACCCTGCGGCGCGGTTTTGAAATTTTACCGGGTGAGAAAGCTTTGGCTATCGAGGATGTGGTGACCACCGGCGGCTCTATAAAGGAAGTGATAGAACTGGTACGTCAGCAGGGCGGAGTGGTAGCCGGAGCCGGGTTCCTGGTCGACCGCAGCGCCGGTAAAGTGACTTTTGATGTTCCCAAATACACAGTGCTGCAAATGGAAGTTGTTACCTATACCGCCGACAATTGCCCGCTATGCAAACAAGGGAGTCCGGTCGTAAAACCGGGCAGTCGTAAGGCAATTAGTTAAACAGCCATTTATAAACAGTAATACAGTTTTAACTGGTAATCGAGTATGACGACAACAATTGTACTGTTTTTTTTAGGTTTAGGGTTGCTATCCGGGGGCGCGGATTTTTTGGTAAAAAGTTCTTCGAGTTTGGCTTTGCGTTTGGGTATTCGACCCTTAATAATTGGTTTTACTATTGTGGCAATGGGGACGTCTTTTCCGGAATTATCGGTCAGTTTTCTTTCGGCGGTCAGGGGCACCAAGAGTATTGCCCTGGGGAATGTAATTGGCAGCAATATTGCCAACATTGGGTTAATTATCGGCCTGGCGGCGTTGATAAAGCCCTTAAAGATTCATGTTAATACCATCCGTAAGGAAATGCCATATTTGATTGTAACCACAGTGATTTTTTATTTTCTTAGCCTGGATGGAAAAATCGGTCGACTTGACGGCATTGCCCTTTTATCTGCTTTTTTTGTGTTTATGGGATATATGCTTCGCATGGCCAGGCAGGATAGGAAAAGCGAGCAAAAGTTTTTTAATGATGTAGCGGGTCAAAAACGAACCCGGTCTTTATCGGTGGAAATACTTTTAATGATTGCCGGTTTGGCAGCGCTGCTGGCCGGTTCTACCATGCTGGTCAATTCAGCCCAGGTCATTGCGTTACGGCTGGGGATAAGCGAAATTGTCATAGGGGTAACCCTGGTGGCGGTGGGAACATCGTTACCGGAACTGGCAGTTTCGTGTTTGGGAGCCTGGAAAGGTGAAGTAGATTTGGCAGTCGGCAATGTCGTGGGCAGCAATTTATTCAACATATTGTTTATAATCGGTTTTGTTGCCCTGTTTTTCCCGATTCCCGTGCAGACCGGACTTTTAAAATTTGATTACCCGGTCATGTTGCTTTTTGCGGTGATTTTTCTGCCGATGATGATCTCCGGCAAGTCCATTTCCCGGCTGGAGGGTTGTATTTTACTGGTTATATATACAATTTATATCTGGCTAATATTCAATAAATAAAAAAAAGCCTTCCCGGTTGGGGGAAGGCTGATAATTAACCTAAATATTTACGCAGCGGATCGAGCCGGGAACGATGCCTCAGCCGCCTCAGCGCTTTTTCTTTAATTTGTCGTACCCTTTCACGGGTCAGTTCAAAGTATTCGCCAATTTCTTCCAGGGTAAGCGGGCGGTCGCCGTCCAGTCCGAAATAGAGTTTAACGATTTCCGCTTCACGTGATTTCAAAGTTGATAACACTTTTTCAATCTCTTCGCGCAGGGAATCACGCATCAACTGGCCATCCGGTGGTTCGTAACGGTCGCTTTCCAGCACATCCAGCAGACTGTTGCCTTCATCTTCTTTAAAGGGTTCATCGAGGGATAGATGCCGGGCCGACGTTTTTAAAACATCGGCTACTTCAAAGGAAGACATATCCATTTTATCGGCAATTTCACCCATGCTGGGTTCGCGTCCGTATTCTTTTTCCAAATGTTCCAGGGCGCGGCCAACTTTATTGATGGCGCCTACACGGTTTAACGGCAGACGAACGACGCGGGATTGCTCCGCTAATGCCTGTAAAATAGACTGGCGAATCCACCAAACCGCATAAGAAATAAATTTAAAGCCCCTGGTTTCATCAAACCGTTGTGCCGCTTTGATAAGCCCCAGGTTGCCTTCGCTGATCAAATCCTGCAGCGGCAAACCCTGGCCCTGATATTCTTTGGCAACACTGATGACGAAACGAAGATTGGCTTTAACCAGATCTTCAAGAGCCATTTCATCGCCCTTGCGGATTCTGCCGGCCAGAGCTATTTCCTGCTCCGGGGGTAACGGACAAAAACCGCCGATCTCTTCAAGATATTTTTCAATGGACTCTTTGGTCCGAACTTCTTTGGGTGGTTTCGATTTTACTTTTGTCTTGGCAATTTCTTGCACTTACAGTTCCTCTCGCAATTGATTAGATCCATAACTACATTCACAGGTACATAATCAAGCTATATTTTGCGGAAAAATTCTTTCATTCACTCGGTTCATTGTAATATAATTATTATCAATAAATTCACTTACTGAAGATTTTATTTTTTTAATACGAGGAATATACCAAGTAGTTACGTTTGATAAAAAGATACATCATTTAATTTACGTTTTTTTTTAATTAAAGTCAAGTTAATTAATATCACACTCTATTCTATTTCATGCCTTAAAACCTTAATTGTTCCTGATTTTATTACAGAATAACCTATCAGCTTTACTATAATACTCCTTTTTTTTATTTATAACAATGTCGGTCAAAAACTCATTCCCAATGGTACTTGCACGATTTCAACATTATAAAATATTATTTATTACCTGTTTATTCCAGGTTTTTATATTTCATTACATATTATTCTGAACATCGTAAGAAATCTGGTTTGCCGTTTAATAGTTTAAACTTGTTCATATAATTATAACACTGCTTGATAAAATCGTTTGTTTTTCTACAGACTTTACATATATTTAAAAAATATTTAAAAATCCGTGTGCCAGTGTATTGAATTTTTTGCAAAAAGAATACCCGGATTTAAGTTAATTCAGGTTTTCAATATTTCAGGAAATGGAGACGGCAATGAAACGATTATTATTTTTTATCATCATTCTGTTTGCTGTGTTTTACAAACCGGGTCTTTTATCAGCTCAACTTATAACCGCAAAAGGGGTAATGGGCGGAGTAAATTTTGCTAATGTTTATAATAATAATGCTGAAGATACCGATACCAGAATTGGTTACACCCTTGGTGGTTTTATTACAATCAGGGCATATAAGCAATTTTTAATTCAACCTGAAATTCTTTTTTCTTCCAAGGGTTTCATTTCCCAAGCCGGGAATCATCAGTCAACTGATAGCGCCAGTTATTCTTATAAAACTGAAAATACCTTTATCCTGAACTATATTGAAGTTCCAGTACTTGGAGTTGTAGAGATCAGCAAACATTTTCGTTTATATGGAGGTCCATATTTTGACTTTTTTATCAGCGGCAAGAAAAAAATGGAGTTTAACGGTACATTTACATATTACGACCCCGAAACGCAGCAGTGGATCAGAGTTAGTGATAACGATAGCGATTCTGAAAAAATTAAATCGGGTGATATGAACACACCCGGTTTTGGCATATTAACAGGAACGGATTTGATCTTTGGAAAATTCAGCATTGGAGCGCGATATTCTATGGGGTTATCCAATGCGCCGGACAGTAAAACAGTTGATTTCCGGCATAAATTATTCCAGGTACTGATAGGCTATAGCTTGCCATAACGGAATGAGGAAGCAGTTGATATCTTGACGCTAAATCGTCGGATATTCTGTATATTAGAAGTGAATTTTATTAACAGGCAAAAAAGTGTAAAGTATTACAACGTTACCTATCATGTTACTTGAATATTGGGAAGAAAAATTACCCAATTTTTCTTCCCTGGAAAAAGTATTATAAAAGAAGTTCCCTGGTGGTTATTTATTGTAGTGGTTTCAGGTTCGCCGCAACACTATCCAGAACCAACAGCCAGTCGTTACCAATCCCGGCTGAAGGAGGCGAGAACCGGGCGGTTGCAGAATTTTCCATAATCCCGATTTGTATAGTCTCTCCGCTGCCGGGATTATACCACCAGGCGTTTATTTGCTCTCCTGTAAACTGTTCAAGATTTATTATAACCGGCTGGCCAACTGACAGGTAAACCAGTGTAAAAGAATTATCTGCAGCGCAGGCGGCGCGAATATGTGTGCTGTCCGGTGGATTATCGCCAACAATAATGGCCTGGCAGGGAACGAGTTTCCAAAAAGGTCGCGCTTCCAGCAGTTTGCGAATATGCTGAATATCATCTGCGCCGGGCCGTGTGAGGGCATCGCGCCAATCGGTCAGGCAGGGGATTGCAATTGATCCACCTTTTTTGAACATTTGCCAAACCGCGTTGTTGCCATAAGTATAGCCGCAGGCTCCGGAAAGCAAATCCCACCAGGCATGAACGCGAATATCATAATCCGTAAAAAAGCCTTCCCTAAAGTGGGAGCGGTCTTTGATCAACCCCGCTTCATCCAGTACATCGTCAGGCACTCGTTTGGGATTCGACCAGTCACAATAATCCCAAAATTTTACGGCAATGTCTTCATAGGGCGGCTCGCCATCCACAAAAGGTTTAACCGGTTGCCGAGCATATTCCTTTTCGGCATACGTCTAGGTCGGGGTAAAATGCTGCGCATGGCTGCTTTGATACATATTTATATCCAGCCATTCTTCATTGTGGAACCAGGTGGAAGAAACACTGGCGCCGCGGGGGTGGTAACTACATAAATGAGTTCCCTGATCGCCATCATTCAGCCCTTTGGCCATCGCCCACCAGATAGTTATTACCTCATCATTGGCCGGATCCCGGTCGCCTCCCAATATCCAGATAATTTGACAATCCTTGTAACGCTGCCCTAAAAAGTAACCATACTGTTCGGCGTTTGTACTGTTAAAAATGACCGGCCCGGCGCAGGGGTGTTCGGAATAAACTTTATCGCCCCAGGTGGGCAACATGCCGATGACCAGTCCCAGCTTGTTGGCCTTTTTAACAATATAGTCAACATGGGCAAAATATTTTTCATTGGGTTTACCGGGGTCGAGATCGATGAAAGGCGTTTCGCCATAGGCATTTGGAGTGCGCAGGCCATCGTTCTCTGCCAGAACTACCGCCTGAATGATCGTGAATCCCTGGCGGGCACGGGCGGTTAAATACTCTTCCGCTTCCTCGCGATTGAGCCGATGAAATAACTCCCAGGCAGTATCGCCCAACCACAGAAAAGGGGTACCGTCTTCATGAACAAGGTACCGGTTGTTATCTGCGACTTTAATTTTGCCGTGGTTAAAATCCACAGATTTGCTGGTTTCATTGCGGGTACAGGAATAAAAGCATGTCGCTATAGTGATATACAATACAATTAAATAGCCTGATAATTTTTTCATCATTTTCAACCTCGTATGAAATTGATACGGTTAATGTTAACATTTTTAATATATAAAAATCTATGGTTGTATACAAACATTAACATGCCTGTTGATCTTGCAGTTGGGAAATTTTTTCCAGACAATTTTGAATAGTGCATATTCCGAATTACAAAAGTGAATAGATTGCCGGAAAATCTTGTTATTTTAAAGCAAACAAGTTATATTTCATTTGTTCATAAAAAACTATATATCCTGTAACTCCGGTTCGAGGGCTGCCCATGAGTCACTCCCCTGAAATTCTGATAGTAGAAGATGAAAGAATAATAGCTGAGGATATTAAAAAAACCCTGCAGGAGATGGACTATACTGTCTCCGCTATCGTCAATTCGGGCGTTGATGCTTTGAGACAGATTGAGCAGAAAAAGCCGGACCTCATATTGATGGATATTATAATAAAGGGAGAGATCGACGGTATAGAAACCGCCAGCCTGATTCGTAAAACGTACGACATCCCCGTAGTTTTTCTCACTGCCCATGCCGATCGCCTGACCCTGGAAAAAGTAAAACAAACCGAACCGTTTGGTTATTTAATAAAGCCCTATGGGATCAAAGAACTCCAGGTCGTTATCGAAACCGCCCTATACAAACACAGCATGGAAAAGCAGCTCAAGGAGAGCAGAACCTGGTTCCTGACCACCCTCACTAGCATCGGCGATGGGGTGATTGCTACAGATCAGTATGGAAAAATTACATTTATGAACACTGTCGCCGAAAAACTGACCGGTTGGCGGCAAACCGATGCCATCGGCAAGCAGATCACCCAGATTTTTCATATCAAGAGCGAGGTTACAGGACAAACGGCCGCCAATCCTGTTGATACGGTTTTAAAAACCGCCGCAATTGCAGAACTGGAAACCCAGGTTGTGCTGGTAGCAAAATCCGGGCTGCTGATACCTATCGATGATAGCGCCGCCCCAATACAGGACAGCCAGGGTAATATTATTGGTGTTGTGCTGGTATTTCATGATATTACCGAGCGTAAAAAAGCCGAATATGCCCTGCGACTGGCGGAAAAGGAAAAAACCCTGATCCTTGACAGCCTGGCGGAACTGGTTATCTATCTGGACCCGCAATTAAATATTTTATGGGCTAACAAGCCGGCGGCAAACATTTTAAAATTGTCCGGTCCAGAGACAAAAAAACACTTTTGTTATATGCACTGGCATGAAAGCGCTGAACCCTGTATGCAATGCCCTGTTGTGCACGCTCTGCAAACCAACCAGATTCACCAGCAGGAAATTAAGTCCCCGGATGGCAGAATTTGGCTGGTGAAAGCGTATCCTGTGCGTGATGACTATAATTTTATTACCGGTGTGGTCGAAGTGACCCTGGAAATAACCGAGCAAAAAAAAGCCGAAGAGCGCCTTAACCTGGCCCTGGAAGTGACTAGCGACGCGATATGGGACTGGAATTATATTACCGGCGACGCTTATTTCAGCCCGCGTTATTACACCATGCTTGGGTATGACCCTAATGAATTCCCGGCACGTTTTCAATGTTGGCTCGATTTATTACATCCGGATGACAAGGAAGAGAGTATCAGGAAAGTTAATGAGCATATCGAGGGTAAACGCTCGCAGTTTGAATTTGAATTTCGTATGAAAACTAAATCCGGAGACTGGAAGTGGGTGCTGGCGCGCGGTAAAGTTGTTGAACGGGATGAAAACGGCAAAGTGCTGCGGCTTCTCGGCACGCATGTTGACATTAGCGAACGCCGGGCGTTGGAAAATAAACTGATCCAGGCGCAAAAAATGGATTCGATCGGTAACCTGGCCGGCGGCGTGGCGCATGATTTTAATAATATGCTCGGCGGCATTATGGGTTACGCCAGCCTGCTTTTATATAATATAACCGATGAAAAAAACCGCACTTATGTTGAAAATATTATCAGTTCGGCAGAACGGGCGGCAGATTTAACCCGGCAGCTGCTGGCCTTTGGCCGAAGAGGCAAGAACCTGATTGAAAATATTAATATTAATGATATCGTGCAGCAGGTTTTAAAAATAATCAAACATACTATCGACAAGTCGATTAAAATTTCAATTACTCTTAATCCCAAAACCGCTCTTATCGACGGCGACCCGACCCAGATTGAGCAAACGGTGATGAATCTGTTGATCAATGCAGTTGAATCGATGCCCACCGGCGGATTGCTGAACATAAAAACCGATAATACTTTTCTGGATTCGCGCTATTGCGAGAACCATCCCAATGTAAATCCCGGCGTATTTTTAAAGCTCTCCATCAGTGATACCGGCTATGGTATGACTGAGGAGGTACAAAAACATATTTTTGAGCCTTTTTTCACCACCAAAAAGGATGGGCATGTTAAAGGAACCGGCCTGGGACTGGCAACGGTTTATGGTATTATCAGAAACCATAACGGTATTATTGAAGTTGAATCTCAGGTCAACAAAGGTTCTACATTTACGGTTTATTTCCCGGAAAGCAAGCATGAACGGGAAAAACCGACAAAAAAAATCAAATCTGAAATACGCACCGGCAAGGGCACAATACTGGTGGTAGACGATGAAGATATTGTCCGCGATATGGTTCACGAAATGATCGCCAGTTTTGGTTACAATGTAGTAACCGCGGTTAATGGCCTGGAAGCGGTAAAAATATATAAAGAAAAATACCGGGAGTTTGATTGTGTAATTATTGATATGATCATGCCGGATATGGGTGGAAAAGAGACATTCATAGAAATGAAAAAGATCAATCCGGATGTGAAAGCATTGTTGGCGACCGGCTTTGCCCAGGACGGCCGCGCCCAGGAAATAATTGATTTGGGCGTGCAGAGCTTTTTGCAAAAGCCATTTAACCTGGCGGAGCTATCGCAAAAAATTGCCTTGCTCTGCAAACCGCCCGCCTTAGAGTAAACCTAGCTTTACTTTGTTTATTAAATCCGGAACCTGTTGGGGCTGCACCCGGCTGTACACTTTATCGTTGATCGTCACCACCGGGGCCAGGGCGCAAACGCCCAGGCAGCGGCTATTTTCCAGGGAAAACAGGCCGTCCGAGGTGGTTTCGCCCATACCAATACCCAGTTCGGTTTGAAATGCTTCCAGCACCTGGTCGGCGCCTTTGACAAAACAGGCGGTGCCCAGGCACACGGAAATGGCGTATTTGCCGCGCGGCTGCAAGCGAAAAAAGTGATAAAAGGTGGCCACGCCGCTCACCGTCGAGGTCGGCACCTGCAGTAATTGCGCCGCCATATCCATATTCTCCTGCGATAAATAACCATAAGTTTTCTGGATACGATGCAGCACCGCGATCAGGTAGCTTTCCGGGTGTTCTTTTTGCGCTGCTTCTTTGATGAATTCAACAATATCCGGATCGAGCGCCTTTTTGGTCATTTCAGCCATTATTTAATCCCTCTCGGTTCGCGTTCAATATAGGTTGTATGTAACAGATCATGAGCCTTTTTGCTGCCCGGCTCGCCAAGATATTCTTTATATAATCTTTGAATGTACGGATTATCATGCGATTTACGGATGGTTTTGCGTTCGTCAATACTGTAAATTGCCGAGGCGCGTAATTTGATAATGCGTTCATCCAGCACATGGTAGCCTTTGGGCGGGTACGGCTGGCCGCCGCCGCCGATACAGCCGCCGGGACAGGCCATTAACTCGATCAAATGATATTGCTTTTCCCCGGCCTTCACTTTTTCCAGAATGGTTTTGGCATTCGTCAAGCCATTGGCAACCGCAACATTAAGGGTTATCCCGCCAATTTCTAGCGAAGCCTCTTTCAGGCCGGTGGTTTCGCGCACCTGGGTAAAATTCAGATCGATCAGCGTTTCGCCGGTCAGTTTTTCCGCCGCGGTACGTAACGCCGCCTCCATAACTCCACCGGTGGTGCCGAACAGGTCCGCCGCGCCGGTGGAAAAACCCAGCGGATTGTCGAACTCACCCTCCGGCAAGTTGGCAAAATCGATCCCGTAAGCCTTGATCATCCAGATCAGTTCACGGGTGGTCAGTACGGCATCTGTATATGGCGTTCCGTCCGGCATACCCAGTTCCGGACGTTCCAGCTCGAATTTTTTAGCCACACAGGGCATAATTCCCACCACATAGATCTTTTTCGGATCGAGATTGTTTTTTTCGGCATAATAAGTCTTGAGCAGCGTCGAAAGCATGGACATGGGCGATTTGCATGACGATGCCAACGGGATCATTTCGGGATAAAAATGCTCCATAAATTTAACCCAGCCGGAAGAACAGGATGTAAGCAGCGGCAGTTTTTTATTTTCCTGCAGGCGGTGCACCAGTTCGTTGGCTTCTTCGATAATCGTCAGGTCGGCGCCGAAATTGGTGTCGAACACCGCATCGAAACCGAGGCGGCGCAGGGCGGTTATAGTTTGTCCGGTCATGGGCGTACCCGGCGCTAATTGAAAGCCTTCGCCAATGGCGGCGCGGATGGACGGCGCTATATGGGCAATGACGAGCTTTTCCGGGTCGGCTAACGCATCCCATACCTGGTCGGTAGAACGTTTTTCCAGAAAAGCGGCAACTGGACAAACATTGATACACTGTCCGCAGTTTATGCACACCGAATCGCGCATCGGCGCTTCATGCGCCGGGGCGACCACTGTATTAAAGCCGCGATGCAATTGGCTGAGGTTATCAATGCCCTGTATTTGTGAGCACACCCGCACGCAGCGCTGGCATAATATACACCTCTCCGCATCGCGAATGACGGAAACGCTGGAGGTCTCCAGTTCATGCCGTTTGCGTTTACCCTCGAACAACCGTTCCCGCACGCCCATGCTGTATGCCAGGTTTTGCAATTCACAGTTGCCATCGCGCTCGCAGATCTGACATTCGCGCGGATGGTTATCCAGGATCAGTTCAACCAGATCGCGCCGCGCCTGGCGTATAGCCGGCGAATTGGTTTTCACCTGCATACCGGGCTGTACCTTGGTGGCGCAGGAGGGCAGGTAATTGCGACTGCCGTTCACTTCTACAATACACACGCGGCACGCGCCCTCGATGGACAGATCGGGGTGGAAACACAGGCGCGGAATCTGGATGCCGAGACCTTCCGCGGCGGTCATTATCGTTGTATCTTCCGGCACGCTCACCGGCATATCATCTATAAGTAAATCAATCATTTTCATTCTGCATTCCTGTTATATAACTGGTTAGCTGGCATTATTCAATTTATCGCTTGAGCACCGCGTCAAATTTACACACATTATAACATTCGCCGCATTTAATACAGCGGTCTTGATCTATTACATGCACGTTGCGGGGACTACCCTGGATGCACGGCACCGGGCAGCGCCGCGCGCACAAGGTACAACCGGTACACTTGGCCGGCAGGATCTCGTAACGGATCAGTTTGGCGCATTTCTGGGTGGGACAGCGTTTTTCGACGATATGGGTAATGAACTCACTGCGGAAATTTTCCAAAGCGCTTAGCACCGGGTTGGGGGCGGTCTGTCCCAGTCCACACAGCGAGGTCTTTTTGATCAGGTTGCCCAGCCGTTCCAGTTTGTCCAGGTCTTCGGGAACGCCCTTGCCTTCGGTAATGCGTTCGAGGATTTCCAGCATCCGCAGGGTGCCTTCGCGGCAGGGCACGCATTTACCGCACGATTCGCTCTGGGTAAATTCCAGGAAAAATTTGGAGGTTGCTACCATGCAATCGCTGTCATCGAGAATGATCATACCGCCGGAACCCATGATCGAGCCGATTTCGGCCAGGGATTCGTAATCGACCGAAGTATCGATTTTGGCAGCGGGGATACAACCGCCGGAGGGCCCGCCGGTTTGAATAGCTTTGAGCGTGCGGCCCTCGGCCAGACCACCGCCAATATCAAAGATCACCTCGCGCAGGGTAGTGCCCATCGGCACTTCCACCAGGCCGGTATTGTTCACTTTACCGGCCAGGGCAAATACTTTGGTGCCGCGGCTCTTTTTAGTGCCGATTCGTAAAAACCAGTCCGCACCATACAGCATTATAGTCGGCACGTTGGCCCAGGTTTCAACATTGTTGATGACTGTAGGATGTCCCCACAGACCCGCTTCGGAAGGATACGGTGGGCGGATACGCGGCTGGCCGCGCCGTCCTTCGATGGAATGAATGAGCGCGGTTTCTTCGCCGCACACAAAAGCCCCGGCGCCGAGACGGATTTCGATGTCGAAATCAAATGCGCTGCCCATAATATTTTTGCCCAGCAGGTTATTGGAGCGGGCTTTGGCAATGGCTTTTTCCAGTCTTTCGATGGCCAGGGGATATTCGGCGCGCACATAAATATACCCGCGCTGCGCCTGAATGGCAAAGGCGCCTATGGTCATGCCTTCGATGATGATGAACGGGTCGCCTTCCAGGGCGCTGCGATCCATAAACGCGCCGGGGTCGCCTTCATCAGCGTTGCAGATAACAAAACGAACCGGGTCGTCGGACAAGGTGGTGGTGTTTTTCCATTTCAGTCCGGTCGGGTAGCCGCCGCCGCCGCGGCCGCGCAACCCGGATTTGGTGATCTCGGCGATCACCGAGTCCGGTTGATTGGCATCGAGTATTTTTGATAGCGCTTCATAGCCTTTGTTGCGAACATAATCGCCCAGGCTTTCCGGGTCGATCAGGCCGCTGTTGCGCAATGTGAGACGGGTTTGTTTGTTAAAGAACGAGACATCGCCGTACAACGAAAAAAATTGTTCAGTGATAAAATCCGTATGGGTTTGAAAAGTGGTCAATATTTTTTTTTGAACGAAATGGGATTCGACAATTTCAGCCAGTTGCGCATCATTTTCAAAATAATAAAGGACCTTTTCCGGGAACACGATCATGACGTTTTGTTTGCCGACCCGGCCGGAAGCGCACAGGCCGAAACAGCCGCCGTCAAAAATTCGCACCAAATCCGGGTCTATGCCTTTATCGCGCAGGGCTTTCTGGATACGCGGAATGACCTGGTCGGAATCCTCGTGGCGGCAGTGCTGCGAGGTACACGCGGTGATGACCCAGGAATAACGCTTTTCGGTTTTTTTATCCAGCACCATGCTGGTAACGCTTTTGCCGCCGATGATGTGCTCCTGAAAGATGGTTTGCACCTTGTCGACGGTAACTTTTTCATACTTGATCGGTATTTGTCCGGGTAAAAACACGCCGACGATGGGCTCGCGCGCGCATCTGCCGGTACAGCCGGTGGGTTTGAGGATAATATCCGCGCGCCCGGACGCCTGGATGAGTTTGGCAAATTCAGCCCATACCAGGTCGGCGCCCGCCGCCTTTTCACAGGTTGCCGACCCGACCTGAACGATTATTTTATCGGCAATTCCCGCTTCCCGGTATTCCTGCAGCATTTTTTGGTAGAGCTGGTTATAAAACAGAGTGGCTTGTCCCATTCCCGGTTTTTCCTTTATAGGTATTATAATAGTTTCATCCTGTAACAAAAATTTATCGCCTAGTATTTAAAAAAAATCCGGCAAACAAGCAAGCAGTTTTGTGGTTTCTTTACAGGGGTACAGCTAAAAGCAATGGTATGCAATTATCGACCGGGGAAAGATCATTCCAGGGTTGTACCCAGAAACGTAAAAGGGACCGGGACTATGCCCCGGTTTATACCTTGTAGAACATATCCTATGTTTTAAAGTGTATTTGGAAAACAAAAAATATATTGCTTTTATAATGAAATTTCAATATATATAAGATCATATTCGGGACGATAGAAACTGGGCGATTTTTAAATAATTATATAAATTGATCGAACCAGCCTGTAGGTCGGGCCTGTGGCCCGGCAACACTAAAGACGGATATCCGTCCATCTGTTATAGATTTAGAAAAGGCCGGTCGTCGAGTAGGGCCGCAAAAGGTTTTGGGAAGCGAGATATTCCGGTTACATAACAACATTTTGATAAATGCAGATTAGGCCCATATCGAGACGACATTACCTGGTCGGTGCACTATTCAAGTTTGTAGGTCGGGCCTGTGGCCCGGCAACACTAAAGACGGATATCCGTCCATCTGTTATAGATTTAGAAAAGGCCGGTCGTCGAGTAAGGCCGCAAAAGGGCTTGGGAAGTGAAATATTCCGGTTACATTACAGCATTTCGGTAAATGCAGATTCGGCTCATATCGAGACGACATTACCTGGTCGGTGCACTATTCAAGTGTAGTCCACCACGCCGTAAATACTGCAAAAGTTTGATCAGGTTCGAATTTATAGAATTTCCTTTATAGCAAATTCGTACCCCAGGTGGACCACACTGAATTGCTGCCAGGGCGTTCATCGGTCATCTCGATACGTCCCGAAAGGTAAAGCAACGGGACTACTCGATGACCGTAATATATTTTAGCATAACCGGTCGTCGAGTAGGGCCACAAAAGGTCTTGGGAAGCGAGATGTTCCGGTTACATAACAACATTTTGATAAATGCAGATTCAGCCCGTATCGAGACGACATTACCTGGTCGGTGCACTATTCAAGTGTAGCCCACCTCGCCGTAAATACTGCGCAAGTTTGTAGGTCGGGCCTGTGGCCCGGCAACACTAAAGACGGATATCCGTCCATCTGATATAGATTTAGAAAAGGCCGGTCGTCGAGTAGGGCCGCAAAAGGTCTTGGGAAGCGAGATATTCCGGTTACATAACAACATTTTGATAAATGCAGATTCGGCCCGTATCGAGACGTTCTCTCAATAAACACCCACAGTCAGTCATTTCGAGGAGCCTACGACGAGAAATCTTTTTCGTCGTAAATCAAATAATTCTTGCTTTTTTCTGTTATTTTAAGTATATACCTGCATGTAATCGGGACGATGATACTTGGGCGGATTTTTTCAGTTGTATTTTTCTTGTTTTTGTAGGTCGGGCCTGTGGTCCGGCAACACAGAATTTATAAAAAATTAAGATAATCATGTCAGATTATATCCGTTCTAAAATTTCCGGCGGCATTTATTTTTTCACAGTTGTTACATTTGAGCGAATGCCGATTTTTAATAATCCCATAGCACGTAAAATATTAAGAAATGCTTTCCAAAAGATACAACAAAAATACCCATTCAAAATAATTGCAATATGTCTTATGCCAGAACATTTGCATTGTATTTGGCAATTACCTCAAAATGATTATGATTATCCCACCCGATGGAAAGGCATAAAAGGTTTATTTACAAAACATTATTTGTTAAACAACGGGAAGCAAGGATATAGAAGCGAAAACAGGATCAAAAAACGTGAAGCTGCTGTATGGCAACACCGATATTGGGAGCATACAATTACAGATAAAGATGATTTAATAAATCATATTGATTATATCCATTTTAATCCGGTAAAACATGGATATACCAATCAGCCGGGTGAATGGCAATGGACAAGTTTTCATAAATACGTACGGATGGGTTATTATGAAGATTTTTGGGGGAAAGAGGAACCTGTTAATATTGTAAAAATGAATACCATTGTGGAATAATATGAATGCCGGGCCGCAGGCCCGACCTACAATCTATTCTGATTGGGAAGGAATAATTTGAATAACGGGCCGCAAACCCGACTACTGTTTTGTGTAAAATTTAAGGAACAATAAATGAGTTTTATTCAAAAATTAAAAGAGTATTTGATCAAAGATAAAGAAGGATATTTATTAAATAGTAATAATAATGGTAAAGTGATAATGATTTCGGGTGTTTGGGGTTCTGGGAAGACTTTTTTTTGGAAGAATGAAATTGAAAAAAATTTAAAAGAATCAAACATATACATCAGCTTGTATGGAAAAGATTCAATTGATACAATTCAACAAGAATTATTTCTTAAGGTTTACAATTTTAGTAAAAAAAAGCCTGGTGTGGATGAGATAGTTTCAAAAACTTATTCAGTATTTTCTTTTTTGGGTAAAAGTATTTCTGCTTTCGGTGTTAATGGTGAACAATTATTTAAATCAATTGACACCTTTAAAGAAAGTTATAAAAAAAATAAAGCATTAGAAGCACTATCTACAAAAAAATTGATAATTTGTTTTGATGATTTTGAGAGAAAATCAACAAAAATAGACCTTAATGATTTATTTGGTTTTATAACACAATTAGCTAGTGAATTTGAATGCAAAGTAGTGGTTATACTAAATGAAGATTTATTTAAAGATAAAGATGCGGAAGTTTTTTCGCGTGTTAAAGAAAAAACGGTTAACAAGTTTATAGAATTTAAACCAACAATTGAGGATTTGTTTACTACAATATACAAGTCAAACAAAAAATACAAAAAAATTGACAAATTCAAGGATACAATTTTATTCACTATAAAGGAAATAAACGAATTAAATGCGAGAACATATTTTCAAATTTTGGATAACAGTTTAGAATATTATAATCAAAACAACGATATCGAAAACAAACATATAAGAACATTAAGTATTGCAACAGCGCTATTTACAAATCACAATATTGTGTTTTATCCCACTCCCATAATTAATATTAATGTAGAGATGTTAAGATTTGAATTGTTTACAAGCTTTCCTAGAAATATAAAAGAAATAGTATTCCAACAATTTATAAATTCGACAGGTAATATGTATGAAAATAAAGATCAATTGTTAGAAGCAATAATACAGGAATACACTAATAGAAAAGCAAAGCAAGGGCATGGAACTGAAGCGGTTAGCACACCTGATGGTCTAATTCAATCTGATATAAATTTTATTTTAGTAAATAAAAATTTACTTTGGTTAATCTATTTTTATGGTTTTAAAATAAATTTCAGAAAAGATATTAAAGATGAAGAATTAATCCAAATTAATAAATTTATTGAGCACGTATTGTTTCCGTATAATGTTTATTAAGAAAATATTTTTAGTTTAGGGCATGAATGCTTAACTTAGAGTAATAAGAGGAGAAAGATCATGCCCAAGAACAAGTATTCGTCAAGTTTTAAAGTACAC
>Ga0209311_1000152_pt1 | contig 77156 bp, 69 predicted proteins | sample AD_UKC045_MetaG_FD_184417 | JGI IMG/M metagenome (GOLD analysis project Ga0209311, IMG submission 184417) | Active sludge microbial communities of municipal wastewater-treating anaerobic digesters from USA - AD_UKC045_MetaG (SPAdes) (version 2) | ecosystem: Engineered > Bioreactor > Anaerobic >...
TGCCGAAGGGTGTCATCGTTGAAATCGCCAACATACTCGGATCGTACGGTTTGCCGAGATAGTTCTCGGTTTTTTCCACGTCCTCGCAATAGGTATCCCATAGGTCCTGCATGAGTAAGTCCGCTTCCTCTTCGTCGTTCCCCCATTTTGGCGCTGCTAAAACCATTTTCCTTTCCGCCTCGAAGCCTTTCCAATTTTCCATCAGCCACTTCTTGATTTGCGGAAGAGCAACCCCTTGGTTTTCCGCGGTGCGAATAGCCGCAATCGAATTAACGACGTTCACCAGTCCGGAGCTGAGCGTCGTCGGCGTCTGATTATTCAGCGATCCCCCGTGGTCCATATTTTTCCCTCTGTCGATACACGCTTGCATTAAAGCAGAACAGTAAATCAGGGGAACGGTTCGCGAATGGGCTTCCATAACGAGATTCCAGTATTCTTGCCAGTATTGGATCGCTTTCCCTAAATAGGTTTTGTACGCGTTGATGAGGCTTTCCGCGTCCGTGGGTTCTTCCGTGCGATCAATTTCGATGCCGGTTTTGGGGTCTTTTCCCCCAAACAACGCATACTCAAGGAGCTTCAGGTGATTGATGAATCCGGGTTGAACAACCCCGTAGCTGCATCCTTGCAACACGGGTTCCGTGCATCCCCCCATCGCCGCCTGCTTTCGGATAAAACCGATTCCGAGTTCCGGATTCCTCTGCAGCTCATGCTTGATGTAAACATCCGTATTAAACCAGGCGGGGAATCCCACCCCCGTTTTCACGCATGCCACGCATTTCATAAGGAACTCCGGGCTTAAAGCCGGTGTCCACCATACGGAGAGGGTGGGCTGAATCGTGGGGACGTTGATGGCGGCTTGCACCAGAAAGGTCGACAGTTCATTGTCCGCAGGCAACCCTTTTTCCGTGTACCCCCCGAGCATCATGTTCTGGAACAGATTTCCGGAACCCAACCCTTCCCAGGAAAAAGAAGCGACGTACTCAATTTCCGTATGCTTTATTCTGAGCATTTCAAGCAGCTCCAGCGTTTCGGAATCCGAAAGGATTCCTTTCTGCCGATCCTCTCGGAAAAAAGCGTTCATGTATTGATCGAACCTTCCCACCGAGTAGCCTAAATGCGCCCCTTCGATGTGTCCGGCAAGATAGAGAAACCAAAAATGCTGGATGGCTTCATAAAAGGTAGCCGGCACATTTCCGAAAGAGAAACAGTTCTCCGCAATCGTTTGAAGTTGCCGTTTTCTTTGAAGGTCGGATTCATCGGACGCAAGCTGCATCGCCCGTTCTCCGTAACGATAGACCCACCGTTTTGTCGCTTCCAACACCCGAACCGCCGCCCGCCAAAAGTGCGCTTTCTTAGTCTCTCCGATTCTACCGGGATGAGCGAGGGTTTCTTTTATCTTGTTTTGGCACCGTTCGATTAATTCGTTGATCCCGGCAGAAAGCGCCGTTTCGAAGTCCAGTATCATACGGCCTTCGGGCGCCGGGTCATGAGGAGCCGTATACAAACCGGTTTCCCACCCTTTCTGGATCCAATCGGCGTGCGGGTACTCCGCTTTCCAAATCCGGTCTCCTTCAGCCTGCATACATCGATCCTTCCAGTACTCGGCCACTTCTTTTAACAGACGTTTATCTTCAGGGGTTATCAAAAATTTGTGGCAGAACACATCATAGCGATGATCTTCGGCATAAGCAACGGTACGCGCGATACCCCCGCCGGTTCCTAAATCGGTCACAAGATCCTGAGCCTCATGCCGTTCTTTTCTGAATTCCCGAAGGATGTACTCCGAAGCGTAGTTTGCGTAAGGGATCGCACCGCGCGTATACCGTGTTTTCGATCCAACGATCCGTTCATCAGGTTGTATCACCGGCGTTAAGCGCTCGAGCGCGTAAGCGTGGCATTCGGCCCTTCTCTCCTGCTCTTCCCAGAAACTCACTTCTTTATGGCGCTCGGTATAGAAGCGCATATACTCGGCGTCGATAAACAACGGAGAAGACAAATAGCGCTCGTAACAGACCGTAACGCTTTTCGAAGACGGGTTTCCGCGTACTTCCCTCGGTTCGTATTTCACGATGCCACCTCCAGATAGGTGCCCTTTCCTGAGAGTATAGCACGAACCGATACATATGGATTGAATTTCCGGCCGACACGCCTTAAGAGATGGCTTCGAAAAAGCGCGAGAGCAAGGCCGGTTTTCGCCGGTTCCTTGTGTTCGTGAGAGAACCTATATAATCGGAGGAAGAAAAGAGGTAGACGGGGCTTTTGAAAGGGTGTTCCATTCATCCGCTAAAATAGCGTATTCGTACGTGTCTTTCCATACGGGGTTTCCATCACTGTCTTTTTTGAAAAACACGTTTTGCCGGAGGTGGCCTTCCCGGCGCATTCCTAGTCTTTCAAGCAGCCGCCATGAAGGTCGATTTTCCGGGTCGCAGTAGGCGACGACCCTGCGAACGCGAAAAGAGGTAAATCCCTCATTCAAAAGGGCGCGACAACTTTCCAGCGCGTATCCCTTTTTTCCGAATACGGGATTGAAGACGTAACCCAGTTTCCAATTTCCGTAGTCTTCCGGCTGACACGGTTCGAAATACAGGTTCCCGATCATTTTTTCTGAGCTTCTCAGGCATACCGCCCAAAAACTCGTCTGTTGTTGCCTTTCACGCGCCGCTTCTATACAGTCTTTTTCTGTAAAAGGATCGTAAGGCTCGAAGCGCACGACCGATTCCAGCGAAAGGTATTCGTATAAGTCGCGCCAATCGGTATCCAAGAAGCGTCTTAGGTAGATTCTTTGGCTTAGGATCATAATAGCCCTCGTTTTCAGATTTTTTTCCGCTTTTACATGAGAAGCGCGATACATCGTGCGCACGCCGCGAATGGATTCAATCCGAAAGCAGCGGCAGGATCTTCGTTCTCCAGATGCGTGCGAGCGCCTCGGCAGCCGGCCCCCCCATCTGGATCACGGGAATCCCTTTTCTCGTCGCGATCATGACATTTTCATCGAAAGGCAGGCTGCCGATGACGTCGACACCCTTCTGCTTCAGTTTTTCTTCGACCCATTGCGAATACGTCTCGTTTAGATCAGATTTGTTGATCATCACCGAATAGGGGACTTTGAAGTGGTCCGCCGTTTCCATCATCCGCTCCAGATCGTGCCATCCGCTGGCCGAAGGTTCTGTCACGATAATGATCGCGTAGGTTCCGGTGATCGAGGAAATAGCCGGACAGCCGATTCCCGGTGCGCCGTCGACGATAACGGAAGGGATTTTTTCTCGTTCCGCGTTTTCATTCGCGCGTTTTCGGACTTCCGTGACGAGCTTTCCGCTCGTTTCCTCTCCCGGGAAAAGATCACCATCGACGAAGGGCATACCGATTGCGCTTCCATCACGCAACCAACCGCTATGAACGCTTTCCATCGAGATCGCATCGTACTTGCAAGCGAAAACGCAGGCTTTGCATCCTTCGCAAAAAAGCGGGTTGATGCGCGCGCAACTTTCTTCCATTTTGATCGCCTCGAACCGGCACACGGATTCGCATTCTCCGCAGCCAACGCACCGCGACGGTTCAACAAAGGCTTTCTTTCCGCCGACATATTGGTCTTTGTTTTCACATCGAAAGGCCAGCAACAGATGGAGGTTTGCGGCATCCACATCCGCATCGGCGATCACGATCGGGGATTCGGGATGTGTTTTGGACAGATAGGCAAAAGAGGCGGCCACCGTCGTTTTTCCGGTACCCCCTTTGCCGCTCATAATGGCGATATGTTTTATCACGCGGATCCTCTCCCTATGGCTTCGATAATCTGTTCGAAAACCGGCCGGTATTTCGGCAACTCTTTTAGAATCAATTTTCCTTCCGCGTAGGCGGATGCGATTTTACGATCGAAAGGCAGGGTGGCGATCACCTCGGCGTCAAGATGCCTGATTTCTTCCACATAGGCGGTCGAACCGGCATCAAATCGGTTGAGCACAACCCCGAAGGGGATCTTCATCTCCGATACGACGGCGATGGCGGCGCGCAGGTCATGCATACCGAACGGGGTCGGTTCTGTCACCAGTAAAGCGAAGTCCGAACCGGCCAAAGATTCAACCACCGCGCAGGATGCCCCGGGAGGCGCGTCGAGGATTCTGATCTCCGAATCTTTCGAAGCAGTCTTTTTCAACTGGCGAATAACGGGAACCGCGGAGGGTTCTCCAATATTCAGGATTCCTTCTCCAAAGGAAAACCCCTCTTCCGTTTTACCCAAACGGATATTCCCGATCGTTTTAGGAACCTCGGTTATCGCTTTTTGTGGACAAATTTTCGCGCAGAGGCCGCACCCATGGCAAAGGGCGGCCAGAACGGCCGTTTTTTTCGGAGCGATCGTGATGGCCGAGAATTGACATTCTTTCATGCAAAGCCCGCAGCGGTCACACAAGTTTTCGTCGATGTGGGGAATCCACTTTTCCACATTTTGCGCGTGAATCGGAATAAACTTCACAAATAATGACGCGTTAGGTTCTTCGGCGTCCACGTCCAACAATTGGGCCGTTGTTCCTTTTTGATGGAAAAGCCAGGCAAGATTAGTCGAGAACAACGTCTTGCCTGTCCCTCCTTTTCCGGATAAAACCGTGATGCTATACATTGCCGGCGAGGTAATTCGATAGCGCTTCTTGAGCAGTTACTCCCGCAGACACTGCAACACGAATACCCATCGTATCAAGAGCGGCTTTCGCATTTGGGCCGGGCGCGGCGCCCAAAATGACCTCCACGCCTTTCTCCGAAGCGAACTGCGCAATGCGGGCCCCCATCCCGTGTTCCTGCTGATAGGGGTTCTGAAAGGATGTCCATTGTTGAGCTTGCGTGTCATAGATCAGAAAAAAGGGCGCGCGGGCCAACCGGTTGCACACCAACGCCTCCGCTGTTCCACCCTCTGCCGTTACCATTACTTTCATGCTGTTCCCTCCCGAAAAGAAGACTATTCTTTTCCCAATCGTTCCTGAATATAAGCCAACCGTTTCGTTAAAAGCTCGTGCTCTCTTTCCAAAATGTCCCGTTCGGTCTCAGCGGTATTCGCCGGATAGTTCCCATCCGGATCGCTCCAAAACCGTCCGTAACCGAGCCCTCTGCCTATCCGACGCCCGAAGGGGCGCGCCCGAAAACCTCTCGGAATCCCGCAACCGATTCCTCTACCCCAAACTGGGCCTGTTCCATCTCCATATGGCATATTCTCACCTCCTTTTATAGTAGTTGTTTGGTCCGTAATCGTTTTTGAAATAACTCTATTTGAGAACCCATCCGATCTAAATCCTTGGAGATCATAACCAAGACTTCTTTTCCTCTGTCGGTTATTTCGTACTCTTTTTTAGCCGGTCCGATATCCTCTGTTTTCCAAGCTGAATGGATCAATCCGTTTTCTTCGAAAAACGTCAGAATACGATAGATGTTGCCCATCGCCCCAACACCCGGAAGATGCAAGCCGAGATCAGTTAATTGCTTTGCCAACTCGTAACCGTGACACGGTTTTTCATAGAGAAGCAGAAGGATGAATCCTTCAAATAATTGCCGGCCTCTTCCGAAAGTTCCTCGACCCATGCCATGTCTACCTTGCATTTTTAACCTCCATATATATGTAAAACGCATATATATAATATCACTATTTTTTCGTTTTGTCAAGCGCTTTGGAATTTCAGGAGCGATCCCCTGTTTACGCGCCATAGAAACGACGGGATGTCGCCTTCAAGTTCAACTGCGAAGAAGCCCTTCGAAAACACGAAAAAGGGTACCGCGGACCGTTCGGAAATCCCACAGTACCCTCTAAAGCCGATTGTGTGTTACGCTAAGTTTCTACGGTAAAAGGTTTTCCCTTCGTATGAAAACGCAAGGAGCTTTTTTTGGGCGACGAGATCGTCGATCAGCGAAAAATCCGCATGCTTTTGTTCTAAAAGAAGTCTGATGACGGTTTCTCTTACCGGATGGACCGACGTGATGCTCAAGATATCGTTTGCTATCGCATCGGTGACATAGAAGCGTTCTTCACTTTCATCGCCGGTGATACACGCTATCTCGTGTTCGCACCGGTTTTGGACGATCCGGAGAGCATGCCTGAGCGTTCTGACATCCGGCCGCTCGACCCAATTTTCCGCCGGCGGTCTGATCGGAACCATAAAATACGATTTTTTCGGCCGTATCTCGGATAGAACCCGAGCGATATCGTCAATCTCTGATTCACTATCGTTCGCGCCTTTAATCACCATCGATTCGGTGACAAGGATCCCTTGATATCGTTTAGAAAAATCGATAATCCCTTGGATCATTCCGTCAAATCGGAGAGAACCGTAGGGCCGGTTCACCTTTCGCCACATGGGATCATTCCCCGCATCCACCTTCATGGAAACCCAATCAGCCTGCATCAATGCTTCCTGAACCTCTTCCATCGACATCAGTGACGCGTTGGAGATCACCGCCGTCTTCAGCCCGTGGGCTTTCGTTTTCATAATTTCTTCTTTCAGGTTTACGTCCAAAGTGGGTTCACCGTCAGGCACAAAGGTCACCCAATCCACCGGCTCTCCTGTTTCTTTAAGGCGCTGAAGTTTCTCGGTTAGCTCGCGATCGATCTCCTCGGGGCTATAAAACCGCTTTCTTTTTATCTCCATTGGATAAGTTTTTCCTAACTGGCAGTAGACGCAAGCATAAGAGCAGGTCTTGGGAGGAATATGATTCACTCCCAAACTTTGCCCCAAGCGCCGGGAAGGTACCGGTCCAAAGATCAACATCTCCCTTTCACCTCCCTTTCTGATCGTATTCTCTTTATCTTAACACGAATTCCTTACTAATACACGATGCGATTCACTTATCCTGTTTCTACGAGTCGCGACCGATTATTCCGTGCAGAAATCCGCTCTCCTTTCCTTTTCCGATATGTGCTATAATCTTTTTGCAGTATTCTATTTATCAAATGGAGGTGTTCGTATGAAGTTGAAAGGACTGTTTTTTGTAGGCATTCTACTGATCTGCTCCATCTTCGCCGCTTCCACCATCGAATTAACCGTTTGGACTCATGAAGACCCGAACCGGACGTTGCTGGAAGACCGGTATATCGAAGAATTTCAAAAACTTCACCCGGAAGTGTCGATCAAACGCGTCACCTATCCATCCGCCAAGATTCGGGAAACGGTATTGACCGCCTTCTCTGCCGGAAAAGGGCCAGACATCTTCAACATGGAAGTTCAAGACGAGTATCCCTACATCGTGAACCAAAGAGTCGCGCCGGTGAACCCGATCGCTATGGGTTATAAAAACGTGGAAGAAATTTATGACGCCTACCTCGAAGGTACGCTCAATCCCGTATCTTATCAGGGAAAACTATATGGCGTGCCGCTCGAGATCACCAACTGGTGTATTTTCGTGAACAAGCGCTACACGAACGCGTTGGGAATGGACTTCGACAACAACTATCCGAAGACGTGGGAAGCGTTGATGGAAATCGCCGACCAATTAACGGTCCGGAACGGAGAGATTATCACCCGACGGGGGTTCGACTTCCGGTATCCTTACTATCTCACGTTTTTCATCCCGATGGTTGAACAATTGGGCGGTTACCTGCTTAACGAAGACGGAACCGAAGCCATTATTAACGAAAAAGCATGGATAGACGTTTTAACGTTTATGAAGGAATGGGGTCCCAGCGGACGCAATCTCGGCTCCCCGACCTATACCGCCGCGAGAAAGAATTGGAACAAAGACGACGGATCGATCGTTATGTGCGAGTCCGGACTCTACCAAATCCTTCGCCTGAAATCGGAAAACCCGGATCTGTTCCATAGCGACGATTGGATGATCATCCCCTGGCCCACCTTCGAAAACGCCGTCAATCCGGTGAAAGGCAACTACTACGGACACTATTACATGGTTAACGCGCAGTCCTCTTCCGAAAAGCAAGAATGGGCCTGGAAACTAATCGCCTATATGTTGCAGCATACCAACGAGTACTTCGAACAGGTCGGGTTGATACAACCGACGTACGAATTGATGGATTCGGCGGTTTTCAAAGAATTCCCCTTTGCCAATGTCTTTATGAACGATATGAGCCAGGCAGGGTGCGTGCTGTTGCACCAAGCGGGCCCGCGACTGGAAGAATTGATTCGTGAAGCGGTGGAATCGGTCATGCTCAGCGGCGTCTCGCCCGAAAATGCCGTCAAGACGCTTAAATCAAAAGCGACGGAAGTGCTTGAAGATTATTAGACTTTAGCGGTTCTTATCCAAGCGGGAAGTCCTTTCGGCTTTAAAAAGGACTTTTCGCTTTTTCAGGGGGAGTTATGAGGTCAGGAATAGAGAAGAAGAAAGCGCGCTGGGGTTGGTTTTTCGTGTTGCCTGCGATCGCCTATTTTTCTATTTTTAGTTTTTATCCCATCGCGAATGCCTTTCATACCAGCTTGTATCGCTGGAATCTGTTATCGCTCAACCCGCCGCGTTTTGTGTGGTTCGAAAACTATCTCCGGCTCTTTCAGTCGGAAGTGTTCTGGAACTCGGTGAAAGCCACCGCGATTTTCACCGTCGGAACATTCGTTTCTTTATTGATCGGGAGCTTGGCATTATCCATCTTGATCTTTTCGAGAAAACGCTTTCGGTCTTTTTTTCAGATGGCGTTATACTCTCCGGCGGTCTTATCCACCGTTGTCGCCGCGACGATCTGGCTTCTGATTCTGGATCCCCGAGGGTTGGGCAATACGTGGATGAACGCGCTGATGGGCACGAGCGGCAAGGATTATCAATGGTTTGCGAATCCCGATATGTCCCGGATCTCGACGATCCTTATTTATTTTTGGAAGTATATCGGGCATTTTACGATTTTGTTCATCGCCGGGCTTTCCTCCATTCCGAACACCATTCTGGAAGCGGCCACGATCGATGGCGCCGGATCATGGAAAAAGTATTGGCGGATCACCTTTCCGCTACTCAAACCAACTGTCGTCTTGGTATGTGTTCTCTCTCTCATCCAATGCATGAAATCTTTCAGCACCCAGTATCTCTTCGTGCAATCGGGCGCGCCTAAAGCGCCGATCGACGTCCTGACCCTCAATATTTACAATACTGCCATTCGCGATCACCAAATTGGCCGAGCCAGCGCGATCAGCGTCATCCTGTTTCTCACCCTTATCCTATTTAGCTGGGCACAGCTAAAATTGGGACGCAGCGAAGAAGTGAGTTTCCAATGAGCCGCACAGACTATCCCTGGAAAAGAACGGCCCGATCTTTGCGTGGAATCATTTTCGATGTGATTCTGCTGATGATCCTCATCGTTGTCCTGGTGCCCCTGGTTTTTATGATCTCCGCTTCGTTTATGGAGAGTAAAGAGGTGCTAACGATGCCCTACCGTTGGATTCCATCCGCGTTCCATTGGGAAAACTACGCTCAGGCTATCCAGGGAAACGATCAAAAGTATTATTATGCAAGAAATATCTTCAACTCGCTTTTGGTGGCGATCACGGTAACTCTATCCAATTGTTTGTTCGCGGCGATGACAGGTTTCGGTCTGGCGAAGTACCGGTTTTTCGGAAGAAAGATCGTTTTGCTGCTGGTGATGGCCACGATGATGATTCCTTTCGAGACGATCATGATTCCTCTCTATATGCTCGTGAATAATTTCGGATGGCAGGACTCCTACATGGGATTGATCATGCCGTTTTTGGTAAACGCTTTCGGGATCTTTATGATGCGCCAATACCTGTTGACCTTTCCGGAAGACCTATTAGATGCGGCCCGTATTGATGGTTTGAACGAACTGGCCATTTTCATCCGTGTCGTAATCCCCAATTCTATTCCAGCCATGACTGCCTTGGGGATCCTCACCTTTCGAAGCCAGTGGGACAGTATGTTATGGCCTTTGCTGATCACTCAGAGCGAGGAAATGAAAACGATCCCTTTGTATATTGTGAAGTTTACGACAGAAAAATACACGAACGAAGGCGCTTTGATGGCTGCGGCCGTCATCGCCAGCATCCCGTTGTTCATCGTTTTCTTCTCTTTGGCCAAGTACTTTATACAGAGCAGCTCCGTTTTTTCCGGTTCGAAGGGATAACGCCGACTATGCTATAATCAAATATCACGCAAACGGAGATGATAGCCGTGCATTTAGAAGATTGGACACCCTATTGTTTCATCATCCGCGATCTTCTCTACGAAGGCTCTTGGGAGGCGATGGAGAAGGATGCCGAACAAAGTTCCGCAGCCGTTTCTTTGATCCAACAAGCAAAGGGCTTTGAAAAGCAGGCCGGAGAGCCGTTATCCGGTTCGCTCTTTCTACCGACCGGAGCCCTTGAAATCGCCGCGTTTTTCTCGGAGTGTCGATGGGAAATGACAGGTCTTGACCGGTCGAAGATGGACGGGCTCTACGATTTGGCCTCCGCCGCATTGGAAGAGGAGGATCACGAGGAAGCGCGCGCGTTAGCCGAATTGCTGGAAGAAATGAAGCGAGAGAATGCCTTCAGCGAAGAGATTTTCGGTTCTTTAGCGGTGTTAAAGGGCGATTACACGGCAGGCACCCGTCACCTGGAAAAAGCGGTTCAACTGGATCCCCGGTTTATTCCCGCTCTCAGTTCCCTCAGCCTGGCTTACTTTAACACCCATCGTTACAAAAACGCGATTGAAATCTGCAACCGTATTTTAGAAAGCCGATCCGACGACCTTCTGGCTTTCATTACCATCGTGGACAGCTACATAAACCTCAATCAGCCGGAAGATGCCCTCATCACGCTAGAACGCTTGAATCAGGCGCTACCCGGCAACATTACCGGGAAAATCCAACTTTACCGGATGCTCCGGGAACACCGGCGCGATGCCGAAGCCGACGCGATTCGAAAAGAGCTGCTGGCGATCCAGCCTTCCCAACCCAATGAATTGGAGATCTTCGTCACGCTTCTGTTTGAGATCGGCGATTTCGAAAAAGCGGAGGGCGAGATCAAAGACTATCTCACGCGAAATCCGCACCACACCTACTTAAAAATACTGCTCATCGTCCCGCTGATAAAAAAAGGGTTTATTCAAGAAGCTCGGCGGATCGTCGAAGAGTTTAAGGAGCAGAAAGTCTGGTATTACTACGGAAAAAAAGAAACGCTCGGCTCTTTTATGAGCGAATCCGAACAAAAAGGATGCGGTCTTTTATGATGCTGGCGATTGCGGGCGGCAGCGGTTCGGGTAAGACAACGGTCGCCAACCGGTTGTCCGAACGCTTGAAAGAACATTGCACGTTACTCAGTATGGACTCCTATTACGTCGACCTTCCGCCGGGCATCAATCCCGGAGATTTCAATTTCGACGCCCCGACCGCTTTTGATTTCGGACTCCTGATTAAAGACCTGATCGAGTTGAAGGCGGGAAGACCCATCCGGATGCCCTCTTACAGCTTCATCACCTACCGGCGGGAACCGGGATTGTTTACGGAAGTCAAACCCAACCCGATCGTGATCGTCGAAGGGATTCTGGTGTTGTACGACCCCGAACTGCGGAAGATCTTCGACTTTTCCATCTACGTTGAAACCCAAGATGATGAGCGGTTGCTGCGCAGAATCGAAAGAGATATGGTCGAGCGGCAACGTTCGATCGAAAGTATCATCCGTCAGTACCGACGATTCGTCGCGCCAGCCTATCGCAGTTTCGTGGAACCTCAAAAGCATTACGCCGATATCATTTTACCGAGCGGCGGATATAATGAACCCGGGTTGGAGATCATCTACAATGCGCTCGTCCAGAAAATGCGATAGAAATCTCGGAAAAAACGCGGTATCGATTATCGATACCGCGTTTTTTTTCCCTGAGCCATGTTAGATTTAAATGACGTTTATTCCACTTTCACTTCTATGGAACGGGGTTTGCTCTTCTCTTTCTTGGGGAGACGCAGTTCCAGTATTCCGCTTTCGTATTTCGCGGCAATATTTTCCGGTTCCGCATTCTCGGGTAAGGTGAACTGTCTCTTAAAACATCCCAGCCTTCTTTCGATTATGTGGTAGCTCTTATCTTTTTCTTCTTTCGTTTCCTTCTGGATGCTTTCTACCGAGAGCACATTTTCTTCGACCGCGATCTTAATATCTTCTTTTTTTAGGCCGGGGAGTTCAAATTCAAAAACAAATTCCTTCTCGTTTTCGTAGACATCTACGCTGGGTATTTTGCATCCTTTCGGGGCCATACCGCTTCCGCCGCTCAAGATTCCGCTGAATACATTGTCGATCTCTCTCTGCATGTCTAAAAAGGTTTTGTAAAAATCGTCTTCTCTCGCTTTTCGAATCATGATACTCATAATAAACCCTCCTTTTTGATTTTTATTAGTTACCTATATAGACGTTAGTTCTCTTGTTTTATTTCATACTCATTATTAGACTTTAGTCGTTGTATATCAAGTATGGTTATAACATGAGACGAAAGAGCGGTGATCTTTCTTCCGGCGTCAGGGTCGCATATCCCAAGAAAAAAAGGCATCATCGATGCCTTTTTTTCTTTCTTTTCGGAGCTACCGGTTATTTGAATAGTTCGAGCAGGTTGTTGTCCTGGAAGATCGAAACCGTGATCAGGGATACGACCGCCATGATCTTGATCAGGATATCGAGAGAGGGGCCGACAGTGTCTTTTAGCGGGTCGCCCACCGTATCTCCGATAATTGCCGCGGCGTGCGCTTCGGAATGTTTCTTGACGCCGGGTATGTTTCCGGACTCCAGGTACTTCTTCCCGTTATCCCACGCTCCGCCGGCATTTGCAGTATAGATGGCGAGCATGATGGCGGACAAGGTGGCGCCCAACAAGATACCGCCGACGAATTCAGGACCCAGCAAAAACCCGGATATGATCGGGGTCAGAACGGATAACAGAGCAGGAAAGACCATCTCGCGGATGGCTCCGGCTGAAGAGATTTCAATACACGTCTTATAATCGGGGCGGACTTCACCGGTAAGGATCCCCGGCTGTTCTTTAAACTGCCGGCGTACTTCCTGCACCATTTTTCGCGCCGCCTTTGTGACGGCTTCGATCAAGATGCCGGAGAAGAGATACGGCAACGCGGCGCCCACGATGATTCCGGCTAAGGTGAGCGTATTGACCATATTGAGAATCAGCGTAAAACCGCTCGTATCGGCAGGTCTTGCCTGCGAATAAAGGAAAGAGGCGAAAAGGGACAGCGCGGCAAATGCGGCGGAACCGATGGCGAATCCTTTTCCAATGGCCGCCGTGGTATTCCCGACAGAGTCCAGTTTGTCGGTAATCGCGCGCACTTCCGGCGCCAATTGAGACATTTCGCTGATTCCGCCGGCGTTGTCCGCTATCGGGCCATAGGTGTCCACGGATACGGTCGCAGAAACGAAGGAGAGCATCCCGATCGCCGCCAACGCCACGCCATATAGCCCGGCAAAGTAGTCGGCGATGATAATCGCGAATCCGAGCACTAAGACCGGTAAAAAGGTCGATTTCATCCCGAGCGCCATACCCTCGGTGATCGTTAAAGCCGTCCCTTCGACAGACGATTTTCCAATCCTCTGAGTCGGTTTATAGTCGTAACTGGTATAGTATTCGGCGAACAAGCCGATGATGATACCACTGACAATCCCCAAGATCGCTGCATACCAGGCGGAAAGGGGACCGAATCGAAAACCGGCGGACAAAACGACTTCATCTTTAAAGTAAAAGTACGAAAATACTCCGTTGATCACGATACTCAAACCCGCGGACATCCACGTGGAGTAGTTCAGTTCTTTGTGGGGATGCTCGGATACTTTTTTGACCAGCAGAAACAGGATACCCAGTATACAGGAGATGATCCCGAAAGAAGCGAATAAAACCGGATAGGTAATCAGCTTCTTAACCAGCGTTTCAGAGATCGGCGTCGCCGAGTTCATCGAGGTATAGTACATATAGGAAGAAAGGACGACACCCGATATCAACGCGCCGACAAAGCTTTCCAGAAGATCGGCGCCAAGCCCGGCGACGTCTCCCACGTTGTCTCCAACATTATCCGCGATCGTGGCGGGATTTCTCGGATCATCTTCCGGAATGTGCGCTTCCGTCTTTCCGACCAGATCGGCGCCCATATCGGCCGCTTTCGTGAAGATACCGCCGCCCACGCGATCAAACATCGCGATTACCGAGCACCCGAGCGCGTAACCCGAAACAGTCATGGTGAAGGGGATAAAGTTAACCCCCAACCAGTTGGTGATAATCTTCAGTTGATCGATATGCGTTTGCCCCAACCAATCTCCGAAGACAACATAAACGATCCAGAGTCCCAAAAGCGCGAACCCTCCGACACTGAGTCCCATGACCGACCCGCCGCGGAACGCCACTTTCAAAGTCTTGCCTAAACTTTTGCTGATTCTCGCCGCGTTCGAAACCCGTACGTTCGCGATGACGGCAATTTTCATCCCCACCCAGCCGGCGCTGGCGCTCATGACCGCTCCGAGCAGGAAAGCGATTCCGGTGTACCATGACACCGACAACCATAACAAAGCGACGATAAAGATGGCGATCGTGAAGATGACTTTGTACTCATGCCTGACAAAAGCGTCTGCCCCTTCTTTGATCGCGTCGGCGATATCCACCATCTTCGGCAGACCGGGATCCAGTTTCTTTACTCCGTAAAAATTGATGGCAGCCAATGACAAAGCGCCAACCACAGCGATTAAAATGAATGCTGTCACATTAACCCTCCTCCATATGCTGTATCAGTATCGAACAACCACTTTCCATTGAATAAAACATTGACAGGCCGAATCTTTTCCAATTCCGATTGATTGAGTGCAAACGGGTCTTTGTCGAAAAGCAATGCATCGGCATAACCGCCTTTTCGGAGATTCCCGGTTCGTTCTTCATCGAATCCGCTCTGAGCCGAACGGTAAGTGTACATGTGAAAAACCTCTTGTATCGGAAAGAAACGGAGCGCGGATCGGATATTTTCCCACGGATCCACCCTCTCGACCGGCGCGTCCGTTGATAAAGCGATCGGAACCCCTTCCTCGTATAGGGCGGCAAAAGGATATCCGAGCAACCGGTATCGCTGCTCCCCTAACACTTTAGGAGCTAACGCCACGTCCGAATCATAGAAGATCGGTTGAAGGCTAACCCACAAGTTTTGACGTTTGATCCGCCTTATTTGATCCCGGCTAGCCATTTGAAGGTGGATGAGCCGGTGCCGGAGGGGATTATCCGAAGGAGCGCACCTTTCAAAGCTTTTTAGGGCCATTTCCAAAGCCGCATCCCCGATAACATGGATGCACAGGGACAGTCCGTTTTTTTCGCATCCTTTGACGTACCGATCCAATTCATCCTGGGTATAGTAAACGACTCCGCAATCGTTGCGCTCACCTTCGTAAGGCGCGCTCAGGTAGGCAGTTCGAGCCCCCAAAGAGCCATCTAAAAGAAGCTTGACCGTACCGATACGCAAGTGGTCTCCAAAGTCCCCAAAGAATTCTTGAGGCCGGTCCATCCATTCGGTAAAATCTGATTTGGATCTGGGTAGCAACTTTTCATAGACACGAACCCCTTGATGCGTTCGGAGCAAAGAACGTAGAGTCCGATAATCCACGTGGCCCAGATCATCGGTATGGATCGTGGTGACTCCGTTAGAAAGGCAGCTATCCGAACCGGCTTTCAATATCCTATTCAAAAGTGTTTCTGTCAGAACACTCTCTTCACTTATCGCCCCAAGCGCGCGTTCCTTAAGAATCCCACGCTTGATGTCCGAACTGTCCACCCCATCCCATCGGTCAAGACGGAACATCTCGACGGCTTGACTGTTCGCGCAGGCACAGTGCCCGCATTTCCGGGTCAACACGACCGGACGCTCGGAATCGATCCGATCCAACACTTGTCGATCGGGATAAATCCCCAACAAGTCTTCATCCCAACCTCTGAGTAGCACGACCGGGCTTTCAACAGAGCGGATGACGGCTTCAACTTCAATAATCGATTGTAACCCCGATAAAGATGGAAATACGGTACTCAACCCAATACCCATAAGGTGCGCATGCGAGTCTACGAATGCGGGTAACAAAAATTGATCCGACACGTCCTTAGGGTTATCGGCCTCCGGATCGCGTTTGTCGTACGGGACTTCGTTCAATGGGTAGATATCCGCGATCTTCCCGTCTTTTATCGATAAGTTCCCCCTCCGGTATTCTTTGACAGAAGAGTCCCAATATTTGGCGTTACATAGATACACCCGAGTCCCCCCTTGCTCTGCTAACCTCTATCGTGACAGACGGATTCTGAATCCTGAAAAGTCCTTATTTCGAGAGCGCTTCCGTTTCACGCTTAAAAAACAAATCCAAATAGTTCGACAGGTCGTCTTCGTCCACCTCGTTCTTTTCATCGAAGTAGTCGATGTTTTTTTCCATCTCATCCGAAAATTCGTCGGCCGATTTCCAAACGGTTTGCTCATTGGCTTCTTGAGGACCCTCCGATTCCGCTTCCGCAATCAGCGTTTGGGCTAATTGCAGAACCTTGGGAAGGTCTAATTCGTCGAAAACAAGATGTTTAACTTCCGCTCCGGCTTTTGGTTCTTCCTCAAACGACGCGTCCGACCGTGACGCTTGTAAAATCTCGTTTTTTGCGAGCTGAGCAATCTCCTCTTCGGTCAACGCCGTTTCGCCTGTATCGCGTTTTCTCACGTCTATTTCGGGGTTCTCGCTGAAGAAGCGGGCGATATCTTCTATCTCGGCGGAAGCCATCTTCTGGATATCGATCTTCTCTTCAAAAGGCGTATCGGACAGTAAAAGCAACTCGGCCTCATCGTCTTTGGAGGAGACCGCCAATGGAGGTGATTCCAGTCCGGCAGGGCCAATCGGGCTAACGGTGACCGGAACCGTGTTTTTCGCCAGTATCAGTCGGACGGTAAACCGGCTAAAAATGGCGAACTTCAATTCCATAAAGAGAGAGAGGGCGAGTGTCACGCCGAAAACGATCGCGATGGTCAAAAGGACCGGTGGGCTGTCCTTACTCACGCTCTCCGCTTGCACTGGAGTCGACGGAGCGCTCGTTTCGATGATGGGCGTGCGATTTTGATCCTGCGTGTAGTAATAAAAACCGGTACCCATCTGTCCTTCGATTTCGATAATCTTATTCAATAGGTCACCCGCGATCGGGTTGTCCCGATAGAGGCTCAAATTGACTTTCGCGATACTGTAGTTCTGATTTTTAAAGGCGCTGACGCCCAACATAAATTTAGCGTTCGGAGTTTTCGCCTCGATATCCGGATCGAGTTGAAGCGCTCTCGACAAGTATTGTTCGGCATCAGCGTAATTCCCCTGATTGTAGGCATTCTGACCCGCGAAAAACAAAGACATCGCCTCGTCTTTGTAGTTTTGAGCGAGAAGGGCAGAGCTGAATGAAAGAAGCGCTATGAGAAACCACAAAGCGTATTTCATGGCATTAACCCGATCTTCCTCAAGGCATATTGCCCGTTTTCGGAGGTTAAGATCATCATTTCCTCATTACGAATCTGCGCGTCGATGACTTCTCCGTATTCCTTCAGATCGATGTACGACCCTTCGGAAGGTTTGGGCGATAAGAAGACGCCGGCCACTTTATTCCTCCCGACCGCATAAACGGCAGTGTCGGTGGAAAGCAGCTTGAAGCCCCCAATCTGGTTGGAAGAGGCTTCATTCACGATCTTTCCATCCAGACTCAGCGCAACGAGACGATAGGCTGAAGTAAGGATAAACAAGCGGCTCTGTTTCAAAAGCCCGTCTAAAAAATGCTCATTCTGCTTCGTCGGCTTATAGATCTCGGCGATCTCTTTTCCGTCGAAAAGGTAGAGCCCGATATCGGTCAGAATATAAGGATAAACGCCATAGAGAATGATCTTCCCGGTCATACCGGGAATTCGGAAGGAGGAAGCGGGCGTCTCCAGGATCAATCCGCCATTGTCTACCAGATAGTATTGCCGATCGCCGGCAAACGCCATGGATCTCACTTTTCCCCGGATATCGGGATAGGATTTGGTGAGCCCGTGCGCTTTGACATAACGGTAAAGAATTTCCTCACTATAGAACGCCAATTCCCCGTCCTCAAGGGTGAAGGCTTCGACCGGTCCTTTGAAGATGCGCACCGGCAGTCCGTTCACGATGCGAACGACACCTTCGGCGTCAAAGATAAAGTCCCCCGATCCGCTCGTCACGAAACCGTAGGGGGAATCGATCTCCGGCAATGGAACCCGAAAGCCCGGATAATGCACAAGCCGATTGCTGAGGTAAAAGTTTTCCGGTAGCGCCAGCTGATAATAATCCTGATGGCCGGGTACGTATCGATGGATTCCGCCCGTTGTGGGCGTTGAAAAATCTGGTACGACCTCTTGATAAGCGGCGTGGGTTGTTGTCGCGCTCTCGCTCGAGGGAAGGGTCGACGCGATTTTTTCATCGTTCGGTCCGCCGGATTGCCCTTGCGCGGTTTGTTCCACGCGTGTCCCGTCAGCAGTGGACTTGCCTGCGGTTAATGAATCGGGAAGCACCGTTCGCGTAGCCCACGATGAGAAGGTATCTTCTACAGAAGGGTCGTTGCCGATTCCGACCTTCCACGTTTCGATATCGACCCCGGTCGTCGCCGAGGGCGTTGGCAGAGAGACCATCGTCGCCTGGGCGTACGTCTGGGTACTAATGGTAGAAAATTCGAAGAAACTCAGAGGACCCGAGAGGGTTTCCGTACCGGTAGAGACAGAGTCGGGGTACTCGTAGCTCCATTCACGGTACAGATCGTCCTGATACTCCGGGATGATGACTTCTTCGATCCCTTCCTCCAAAAATTGCTGTATATACAGTAAGGTGTCTTTTTGAACATAGTTCTCATAAAAGGAATAGTCGAATACTTTCCCGTATACGTTTTGCAACGCGTTTGGATTTTCGATCGTCGGTAAAAGCGCGCTGTAGATCGACACCACGCCGTCTCCTTTGGTAACGGTCAATTCCGGATAAAACTTTGCGAGCTGGGACGTTTCGATATCGGCCTGGAAACCCGGGGAACTGCCGCCGATAAAGGCATATTCAATGTCCGGCCTGATTGATTGGCTGAGTTCTTCGACGATCTGGCTGTCCGGCAATATTTCTGACGCGTAGGCATTCACTTTTTCCAGATAGCTGAGGTTGTTTTTTTCGATGAAGCGAATCGTGTCTTCTTCCAAACCATAGAGTCCGGCTAAAACCGTTTTTTCTTTTCCGTAAAGAAGACTGAGAAAGGACGGGTTAACGATATTCGTGCCGCCGTTGGGGGTGCTGATCAAAACAACCTTTCGGACGTTCTCTACCGCAAATTTTTCGATCGCGTACCGCACGATGAGGCCACCAACCCCATGCGCGATAATATCCATCGGCTTTCCATAACTCTGCAATGCCTGAGCCAGTTTCGTCGCCTCGAAGACGACGTAGCTGGTTCTCAAGGTTTTTTCAAAAAAGCTGGTCGCTTCGCTGACATAGTCCAAAGAGCGCGTCTCCACCAACGGATAGCTGTAGGACCAGATCGTCCGGTCCGGAAAAGCGACTTCCCATATATTGTTGCCTTGCGGATTGACATTCGAAATGGTGTTCGGCAAAAAACCCAAAAAATTGCGGTCAACCCCTGGGACGATCAACAAATGGGGTTTGAGCGTTTCCTGCTTCTCTATCTTCTTCTGAAAACCCCACGCAACCTTTTCGGGGTTCGAAACCCGGATCCCGATCACGGAGCCGTGATAAGAGCGGGCTTCAACTACGATCGTTTCATCTATCTTCTTAATTTCGGCCCCTGAAAAGGGATGGGCGATTGGATTCTTCGGATCATCGATATAGTAGAGGTCGATATTGTTAAAAGCCGTACCGAAATAGAATTCTGTGGGAAAGTTGTACCGGAAAAGCATCGGCACCAACGCGAGATCATCTCTGCCGTCGACCGGCGAGAGTTCGTATATGTTTCCCGTAAACCGGCTTAAAGATTTCAATTCGAAGAGCGGATCGCCGGCGTTAATCAACCGAATGCGGAAATCCTTCGTATAAGGAAAGGCGCTCGGCGGAATGACGATACTGAAATCCGTGATTTCCGCCATCGCTTCTGTCTGCTCAGATGTTCGCGTGGCGCTGGAGTTACCTTTGTTTCTCAATGAGAGAAGCACGAAGATAGCGATTAGAACCGTCAGCACAACGAGAATCGCCAAAGTCAGCAGTCTGTGAGACAGAAAGAAATCGATCGGACGTTTCAACATTTCCGGCAACTTGAGTTTTCCGCCCGCCGTTTTTTCTTTTGGCTTTTTCGGTTCTTTTGGAGCCTTCGGTTTTTTTTCTTTCGGCGCCTTTTTCGGTTTCTTCTGCTTTTCTTCGTTAGCCACGGATATTACTCCTTTGAATCAAGAGAAATCGATCCAAGATTTCCTTGCTTCGGTCTTATTGCCTAATAATCAGTTCTCTGCTCTCATTTAAGAAGCGCCCGAGCGGGGTTTCGTCCGAAGAGTCGGAATAACTCCCGATTTCTCTGATGGCTTCCTGCCATAAAAGATCAGCTCGTTCTTTGGCCTCTTGAAGGGTTTTTATGCGGAGTATCGTTTGTTTTCCGGACTTCATATCTTTCTGGGGCGTTTTTCCCAGTTCTTCGAAACGGCCGGTTTCGTCTTTTATATCGTCGTAAATCTGAAAGGCCAAGCCGATTTTCGTAGCGCTATCGCTTAATGATGCTAACGATTCGGCCGGTATCCGTTTCACGATTGCGGGAGACGTGATAGCGAACCGAATCAACCCCCCCGTTTTGAATCGATACATCACCGTTAAATCTTCTTCTGAAAGGGATAAACCAGTTTTCTCATAATAGATATCGTAAGCCTCTCCTTTGGCTAAGTCCATAGCGGTGCTCAAAAATTCTTCGACCAGATGGTCATTTTTGAAAGGGAGTAGGGTTTTCGCGGCTAAGAAAAAGAGTTCGTCCGCGCATACAACTGCCAACCCCTGGTTATACCGCTTATGGGTCGCCAAACGCCCTCTCCGGTAATCGTCATTGTCTATTTCAGGAAGATCGTCGTGTATGAGAGAAGCCGTATGCAAAATCTCCGTCGCAGCTCCCAGACAGTAAGCTTCCGGTTCGCTTACTCCGAACATCATCGCGCTATAATAACATAACTTGGGACGAAACCGTTTTCCGCCTGAAACAAAAGGATAGCGGATAATCTCTTCCCAAAAGGGTTCTCTTTTTGCCGAATGCAAGATTCCTAACAGGGTTTCCTCAAATCGATCGATTTCGAATGCCGTAGGGATGACCTCCTCAATAACCCTATTGACCCGAGTTTCGAATTCCTGAAAACTGCACGGGATCATCGGGCTGGTTCACACGGATAGACAGCTCGTTCATCGTAACGAGGTGGATCCGTTTTTGTTCCCGTAAATATAAGAACCCTTTATATGCAATCCCTTCGGGCGTGTATAAAAGGTAGATGAGATGCGTTTGCAACTCCAAAGAGACCATTTCCAGCAACACCTGCGGAACGGAGAATTCTCTCCGGCCGTAATCATAGACACAGAGAAACTGCAATCCTGTGCCTTTTAAGTAAGCGTATCTTCGAACGTGATAGATCTCGTCGCGTCTCAGCAGCCCGATAGAAAAATCCTTCGTCGAAAAAACGGGTTCTGTTTGCGTATCGTTTTGGCTGCGCCAAAAGAGTATCCGCCCGTTTGAGTCAACGACCACTGGCAATCGCCGATAAAAGATAACATTATAGCGGCCCGGGTAGGGGCGTTCAAAGTCATCATAGTCTTGCGCCGTATCGATGAAAAAGAACGGAAACGATGATTGAGCCAACGGCGAACGCGACCCAATGAAAACCTGCTGCTCCATAGATTCCCTTCTGTGGACCCTTCAATCAATTCTCGAATTCAATACGATACCTTCGAATCCGAAGCCGGTATCAGGCATTCGAGAAACCGCTCCTTAATGTATCCGACGAGATAGAGCGAACCGGCGGACAAGATGGGCTTCTCTTTCCCGGAAAGCGCCAGCGCTCTCCGGCACGCTTCGCGATGATCTTTGATCAATTCCGTCTGTACCCCCCCAACCCTTTCTCGAAAAGCTTCCGCCACCTCTTCAATCTGTACCCTTTCCCCCGCTTTCGGCTCCGTCACAATCACATGCGAGAGGATCGGGGCGATGATTTCGATCATCCTCGGGTAGTCTTTGTCCGCTAGAATACCCGTCACAAAGATCGCTTTTTGATCCCCATAGTACTCTCTCCAAGCTTTAACGAGTGTTTCGAAGGCTGGAGGATTGTGGCCGCCATCGATAACGATGTCGGGAGCAGTTGCGATCCTCTCGAACCGCCCCGGCCACGTCACTTTCCTCAAAACGGACCGAACCGTTTCTTCCTGATACAAAACCCCCGTCCGATAACAGAGCCGACGGTAGGCGCAGATCGCGGTAGCCGCGTTCAGGAACTGGTGGCGCCCGTTCAGTCTCAAGGAGATATCTTTTAGGGAATATCCCGGTTCAAAATAATCAAAACGATTATCGTCTATCGCGCAGTGTTTGGGGTAGAAAGAATAGTCTTCGCCTATAAAATAAGCCCGGCTTTCCATCAATCTCGCCCGTTTCCGTATCGCCGCCGCCGCTTCCGGCCGGATCGCGCCGCATACGACCGGGACCTTCTTCTTAATGATCCCGGCCTTTTCCCCGGCGATCATCGCCAGCGTATTTCCCAAAGATTTCATATGGTCAAATCCGATGCTGGTGATCGCGCAGACTTCCGGCCGCAAAATATTGGAGGCATCCAATCGTCCGCCCATCCCGACCTCTATCGAAGCAAAATCCACTTTCTCTTCCATAAAGTACTGGAACGCCATGATCGTGACGATTTCAAAGAAACTGGGTTTCATCTTCTGATCCATTTGATCCATCTGCGTAATCGCCGGATAGATGGCATTGAGGACGCGCAAACAATCCTTGTCGGGAATCGGTTCATCGTTGAGCGTGATTCTTTCGCTGAAGTTTATTAGGTGCGGCGAGTAGTTCGCCCCAACCGTATATCCCATCGCGGTGAGAAAAGATGAGATCATCCGCGTGACGGACCCCTTTCCGTTGGTTCCAGCGATATGAATGGAACGAAAGGATTTCTCGGGATATCCCAACCGCCTTGACAAACAGAATATGCGCTCCAACCCGAGCTTTATCTGTTGGTGCGGACGCGACTCGTACAGAAACTCATAGAATTCATCCATCGTCTTAAAAACCGGTTCCATTTTTTGCTTTCTGACCTCCTAACTGGTAAACGTACACGATTACCTGAGCAACCGCCTTATACAAATGGGGCGGGATCTCGGAGTAATAATCAAGCTCGAGAAGCTGCTCGACCAATCCACTATCGCTGTAGATCGGGATATCATACTCTAAAGCCAATTCAACGATGCGTTTTGCGATTTCGCCTTTGGCCTGCGCGATGATCCGGGGCACGGTATCCGTTTCCTCGTCAAACCGTAAAGCGACGGCTCGCGATATTTGGTCTATCGGTGTTTGATAGACCGGATTTTTTTTCTTTGATAGCGGATTGTCAGGCAAAACGTGAAAAACCCCTCTCTGTGCCGGAGATCATCTTGATTTTTTGCGCGATGACTTTGTCTTTTTCTTGCAGGGACTTGATCTGGAATAGTCGAACGGAGAAACCGTCCTCCCGCAAGCGCCGGACCAACGTATGGGAATGGCTCGTAAGATAAGACCCATAGCGCTGTTCCGTGTACAAAACGATATCCAATTGTTCATTCGAAGAAAACGTATCGACGAGAACTGTCCCGAGACGCTCCGTTTTCGCCTCAATGATGACGCGGTAAATTTCCTCCGCAGCATACCCTCCGGAAGGTTTCCGATTGTGGAACAGGTCAACATGAAAAACGCTGCTTCCTAAATCGACGAAACCCGCATATATCATATCATACTGCGGATTATTCCCAATATGAAGCACGCGATCGAAGGAATGGAGGAAGAGGTTCGCTTCCTTAACGAAGGAGTTCGCCTCCTTGACGAAGGAGTTCGCTTCCTTGAGGGATAGCGGCCTTCCCTCTTTGATATCGCTCGCCGGTATCTCTCTCCTGATCGTCGATTCTTTCGTTTCTACCAAGGAAGCGCGATGCGATGCGGAACGATCAAACAAGCCTTCAGCAGGTTTTTTTAAGCTTTCCTGGGACTTATCGGTATCCGATAAGATCCCTTCTTTAGGAACCGCAGACTGGCTTACCCCTTCCCTTTCTTTTATTGCCGAAAGCGTTTGCGAAACGGCTTCGCCTCTCGTCGTAATGAGATCTTTCGAGAGGGTTTCGATTTGCCTTTTCCCTTCGCCAAACGAAAAAAGCGCTTCTTTCAGCGACACCAAAACTTTTTCCGTGGATTCGAAGGATGCGGTCGCCTCCGGGAATGCTTGATGGACTTCAGGCCGGATTTGGTTTTCGAAAAAAGCCGAAAAACTCTTGAGAAAGGTTTGTTCCCCGAAATATATCGATTTCCCCGCTTCCCGTGAAAGCGAGCCGATCACCTGTACCCAACGCGCCCCGACTTCGGGCTTTATCTTGTCGGATAAAGCTGAGAGTCCGGGCCGGGAAAGCATCTCACGCCAAATTTGCGCGGCCGCCTGAGATTCTTCTTTAGGCGTCACAGGTGTTTTAACCGGAATCGCTGCTTCCTCGTTGGCGACTCCCGGTTTTCTTAGTATTTTCAGGATCGTCTCCAGAAGTTGACGGTCTTCTTTCCCGATCACGGTCGTTTCAGAAGTGAGCAAATCCACGATCTTTCGCGCCAAAGGCGAGAGATAGCCAATTCCTGCCGATGATCCCTGCGAATATCCTTTCGAAGAGGTTTTCGGTTCCTCCGTTTTTGGTTCAGAATGCTCGGATGGGTTTGTTTCGGACCGAGGCGTAATGACGGAGCCGCTATTTCCCGAAACGAGCGGAATCCGAAGCGGAATATTGTCGACCAACTTCTCTTTGCGATCGTAGAAATCTCTCATCTGGTGAGGTTCTGCCAGGATTTCTTTCAACGCTTTCACGATACGTGTCATCAGCGCGACCGTCTCATCTTCTCCTTCTAATGGAATCCAAAAGGCCCCTTGCGCCTTCGGAACGGCCGATTTCGATTCTACCTGGCGCCCCGATTCCGGTGTTGTCGCTGCCGGTTCCCCCGCTTCTTTTGTTCCGTAGGCCGGCAGCGATTCGGGGGGTAAACCGGGTTTCCCCGGAACGGTTTCGACAGGTGCGGAGAAATGGGGAACGACCTTTGTTTGGAGAGGTGGAACGGGGTGAGAATCATTTTGAGAAGCGCGCTCTCTTGAACGGGTATTTTCTTCGAATGGAGAAGAAAGAAGCGGCGGAGGCATCCGCAAACGAGAAAAAACCGATTCCTTTTCTCCGGCGGCTAATGAGGCGAGCGGTTTTTTGGCGCTTTCGCTCGTTTTCATAAAGGTATTATTCTCTCCTGTAGCGGGTTTTAAATCTTGCGGGAGGGGAGTCGGCGCTACCAAAGAAGGTTTTATTTCGGGTACGTCCCGAGTTAAAGACTGTGCTTGGAAAAACCGATTCGAAGCCACTTCACCGGGCTTCTCTTCCGATTGGGTGAATAAAGGGGCCGTACCCTCTTGACTGGATTGATTGGCAGATACTGAAGCGGCTCTAAGCTCCACCTGCGCTTTCTTAACAAAGGGATCGACCGAAACTGTTTTCACGATCTCTTCTTTGATTTTTTGAGGCAGGTCCTGCCACGCCTTCCCCATATTTTTGGCGCGCAGTGCCAACTCAACAATGGATGCCCGCAGCTCGTCTGTTTTTACAGAGAAGTAAGCGTTTCGATTGTTTTCGGACGTTTCTAGAGCTTTGTCGGTCAAGGCCTCCTGAAGGAGAGAGTTTACCATTCCGTTCAATTCCCCAATGATGCGCGAAAAACCGATCTTGTCTGCGTCGGTGAAGCCCTCGACGATTCGAGTAGTATTTTCGTCCAAGGGAAACGGGAAAGTAACGGAAAAAATATCCAACAGCTTTGCCGTTACCGGATCAGCTCGCTCTTGACCCGGTCGCGGCGCGCGCGCGGTATCTTCTCCGAAGAAAACCTGCACAAGATCCCCGGGCACGATCTTCCCGGCGCCTCGTGCCTCTACTTTCACGACTTTATCTCCGACTAAAATTTCGAGCGTATTGTCTTGACGGGAAATGACCTTTCCGGTCATCCCCTCCGCGGTTCCCGGCCTTTCTCCTTTGAAAACCTGGTTGATCTGTATTCCCGAAATATTCATCTCTTCACCAATCTTTCGGCGAAAGGAAGTTCCTTTGTTCCTTAACCCGCCCTTCTTTTATCGACCGACCGATTTATTTTTTCAAGGCGTCAGGGCCGGTTCGGAGAAGAAACGGGTGAGGACATCCAATATCTCCCGGAGGCGCGTTTCGCGCTTCGCTAAAAAGAGGTATCCGATCAGTGTCTCGAAGCCGGTGCTGTTACGGTATGAGGCATCGTTGCCCCGTTTTTTGGCCCCTTTAGAATTTCGGCCGCGTTTTACAACGGTTCGCTCCTCTTCGGTCAAGCGGTCTAACAGGAAATACAGGAACTGGTCTTGGCCTTTCGCGCTTTTCCATAAAGAAGCGACGCGATTGGCTTTTGACACGTCTTTTCTCCCATCTCCGATCGAAAGCATTACGCAGTGCAGATTATACACGGCGTCTCCGACGTAGGCCAACACGTCCACCGGGATTTCGTGGATCGGGGCGGTGCATCTCAAGGACTCTATAAAGTCAGGATCAATCGGACTCATAAAGGATACGGACAAGCGTTGATTCTCCTTATGGAACTGATCTTTTTCTAAAGGGAGCGAAACGCTTCCTTATTCTCTTACCGGTTCGTTCAGAGCGCCCAGTTCTTTGGTTATTTTTTCGACACTTCGACAGTATAAAAACGCGTCTTCCTTGGATATCTTCTTTTGTTTGACCGCATCCACTAGAGCGTAGTCAAAAGAGATCATACCGTATTTCTTTCCCGTATCCATCAGACTTTCTATCTGGTGGAGTTTACCTTCGCGGATGAGATTGCGGATCGCGTCGGTCACCATCATGATTTCCAACACCGGGGCGAATCCGTTTCCGCTCACCAGACGCACCAACCGTTGATAGATAACCGCAATCAAGGAGTTGGCAAGTTGGAGGCCGATCTGCTTCTGCTGGTGAGCAGGAAAAACGTCGATAACCCTTTCAGGAGCCGTCGGAGCTGAGTTGGTATGGATCGTGGCTAATACCAAGTGACCTGTCTCCGCCGCGGTCAATGCGAGCTCCATCGTATCCAGATCTCGCATTTCACCGACGAGTATCACATCCGGGTCCTGCCGCAAAGCGTATTTTAAGCCGTCGGCAAAGGACATCGTATCCAACCCGAGCTCTCTTTGATGGATCACGGACTTTTTATTTTCGAAAACGTACTCCACGGGATCTTCAATCGTAAGAATATGCAGAGGCTTTGTTTCGTTGACGTGTTCAATCATCGCCGCGATGGTCGTGGACTTCCCGCTTCCGGTTGGTCCTGAGACCAGAATCATCCCGCGATCCCGTTCCGCCAGCTCACGTAATAGGATCGGAACGTTCAGGTCTTCCAGCTTGCGGATCTTTTTAGTGATGATACGAAAAGCGGCAGCGTAGTTGCGCCGTTCGAAGTAGACATTCGCCCGGATACGGATCAAATCCTTCACGCCAAAGGAAAAATCAATCTCTTTCTTGTTTGAAGGCGGTACAAATCCGATCTGTCCGAACAAGATTTCGAGACTTTTCTGCAGATCATTGGAAGAAAACGGTTCCACTTCTTTCAAACGCTTCAGCTCTCCGAACACGCGAAAAACCGGATTTTCATTCGTGCATAGATGAACGTCCGAGGCGTTCATCTGATAGGCGTGTAAAATAAGCTTCGATATATCGATCACTGCCATGGCACTCACCTCTTGCCTGTAATTTTTACTCCGTCGGTCAATCCTTTGACAAGGATTAAACCTTCGTTTACCGCGCCTTCTCCTTCTGAAACCGGAATGGTCTCGACCGATATCCAACTGCCGTCTTCTCTTTGCACCTTTCCGTTAACCAGGAACCCCGACGGGATCCACGCCAAATCGTTCGTTTGATAGTCTACGGAGAGGGAACAGATCTCTTCCTTCGAGGGAATACTCCCATCGAAACGCGCGCCGGAGATGGAGAGGCACCATTGATTGTCACGGAAAACATAATTCACGTCTGTTAATAATACGGATAACCCCAGCCGCGGAAAGGTCAATGTGATCGCGCCCGGCATTTCCATCCCGCTCATTAATTTCAGCCGCTCCTGCAGGGTTTTATCGATCGGTATCAAAAAGGTGAAGTCTTCCGGTATCAACTCGAACAGCACGGTTCCTTTGTTCACAAAAGTATTTTCGATCGCCGAAGCGCGAATAATATAGCCCTTGATCGGACTCAGCGCGATCGTGTTTTTCAAATCGTTCAAAGCAAGCTGCGTCGCGATCTCTTTCTCTTTCTGAACGGCGGCACCATCCTGTAGAAGAGAACGCGCGTAATCCGCTTGGGCTTTCTGGTAGCTGTAATCTTCTTGTATTTTCTCAAACACGGCTAAAGGGTCACCGACGGAGACTTTTTCGAAAATCTTTTTCGGAACCTCCGTCACGAAATCATCTTTCGCGCTGTAGATAGGGATGATCGGGTCGGGAAAGCCGGCAAGCAACGTCTCTTCCGTTTTAACTGAGGAATGAGTCGTCACGGTAATTGTTATTCGCCGATTTTGAAAAACGACGGTTAAAAAAACGAGCAGAACAACGACGATACCTGCTACAATCGTTATTTTTCTCAATCCCACACCCGAATCCCCTGCAGGTACATCAGAACTTAAAAACCCGTACGCTTTCGGAGAGGTTCTTCGACATCTCTACCAATTGGAAAGAGAGAGCCGAAAATTCTTCGACAGCCTTCGAGCTATCGATAAACGATTCGTTCATACTGTTAATCTGTTCAAAGAGAATTTTAAATCGTTCGACGATGGCGTCCGCCTGATCGGAAACCCCGATAACCTGTTCATTTTGGGTGCCGATGTTTTGCAGGGTCTGAACCATCGCGCGATTCGCTTCTTTAAAGGAACCGACCATCTCCTGTATCACGTGGCCGATCGAAGAGATTTCTGCCACCATCGAGCTCACCTTTTGGTTGCTGGAAGCAGAGGAGTCGACTACATGATCGATCATATCTGATATGGTCGCCAATTTTTCTCGTATTTCTTTGGAAGTCGCGTTCGCCGCTTCAGCCAACTTTTTTACTTCCTCGGCGACAACGGCAAATCCTCTTCCTGATTCTCCTGCCCGAGCCGCTTCGATAGCGGCATTTAGAGCCAGCAGATTGGTTTGTTCGGCGATGGTCAGGATCTTGTCGACGAAGGTTTCTATCTCACCCGTAATCGACCTTAAGTTCTCTATGCTCGAGATGTTTCCGGCAACCTCTTCCCCAATGCTTTCGGCTTTGACCGTCGTCGCCAGAATTGCCTCCTGTTCCCTTTCCGTTTCTTCGACACGCTGGTTCACCGTCGCAATCAGTTTCTGAACATCGGACAGCAACCGTTCACTGTCACGCGTTAAATCGGCGGTATTGGTGGAGACGGCTTGCAGGTTCGCTTGGGACTCTTGGATCACATGGTTGATCTCTCCGATTTTCGAACTGATTTCTCCTGAGATTTCTCGGTTTTTATTGACCGAGAGGAGTATCTTTTCGGAGCCTCCTTCCAAATCGTCCGATACCGTCTTCGTTTTTTGAAGCGTGTTCCGAATGGTTTGCACCATTTTTTTCAAAGAGTTTTCCAAAAAACCGATTTCGTTGTTCTTCTGTTTCTCCGGAAAAACGATCCCCAGCTCTAACAGCGAAAGTTTCTGCGAGAGACGCGAAAGCTTCGTTACGGGACGCAATGTGCCTAAATACAGGAAAACCAGGACGACGATCACCACGGCGATCGCGCCCAGCGTGAGCAGGAGAATGATCCGCATTTGGGAGTTCACCTTGTCCGAAAGAGCCTGATTGTCGTTTTGGGTTCTCTTTGTCAGCTCCAGCAGTTCCGCCCGCGCATCGTCCGCATTTCTGGACAGAACCGTATCCAGTCGTTCCATCATCGGAGATAATTTCGTATTGATGAGCTCGAGGGATTGTCTCTCATAGTCGAAAACTTTTGTCTGGTAGGCGGTCGACTCTTTCAGGGCATTCGTGTAGGCTTGGGACGCTTTCGCGGCGTTTTGATTCAGAAGCAGATACGCCTCCGCTTTTTCTGAGAACAAAGAGAGGGATTTTTTAATCGTCAGCGCCTCCAGCAATTTGATCATAAAATATCCGATCGCCGTCTGGCTATCCACATCTGCCGAAATCTTCGATACGTCTTCCTGCAACAGCGCGTAAAAGTCTTCTCGTTGGGCGGCAAGGGACATAAAATCGCGGATATGAATCTTCATCTGGTTGAATTGTTGCAAATGCCTCAAACCCGAGATGTACTTCGGGTCCCAAAGCCGCTCGAACTCGTAAAGGGTAAAAAGCTTTAGAGAAGAAGCGTCAAGTTTTTCGTTGATTTGTTCAATCACTTCCGGATTAGCCAATTTCCTGCCAAATTCCTCCGTCATCGAAGCGTATTCGGTAATAAACTGTTCTAAAACATCGTCCCGGTTCTTTTCCGCTTCGAAAATCTTTAAGGAAATCTTAGAATACTCAGATTCCTGATCTGATGTCACCCGGTTGGACGCTTGCAACTGACCGACCGCTTCGATTTCCTGTTCTTTTAATCCGATGAGCGCTAAAAATTCTTTCTCGATATCGGAAAAAGATTGAGAGACTTCATTCGTGGAAAAGAGGGTGTTCTTTCTCGAAAGGATGCCATCTTGAGACAGCGATTCGACCGTGTTCCGGATCTCTCGGAGTTGGTTGGTAAAATTCGTCTTCATTCTCTCGACTTCTTCCAGGCGATCCGTATAGCCGAGCAAAGAGATTTGACGCAACGTGGTAGAAGTTTTTTGAACCAGTGTATTCAAAGAGTTGTCAAAAGCGATCTGTTCTACGCTGAGTTCAAGAGTTTCAGACATATTTTTCGTTTCATTTTTCAATAGCGCGTTCGAGTTCGAAACCAATATCAAAACCCCAACCAGGACCGCTAAGATGATCCCGAAAAAAACGAAAAATTGATGAGATATTTTCATAAAAACTCCTCCGATATTAGGATAAACCCAGCAGCTTAAGGAACTCGTGCATCATATAGACCTTAACTCCGGTATTTTTGGCGATCGGCATCAGGTACTCAAAATCGCGGTCGAAAACGGCAATATCCGGCATATACGCCAGACTGTCACGTAATTCGAAACCGGTGATCCCGCTGAGTAACCCGATCTTAACGCTCAATTCTTCATTATCGGTCAGTACGGAGATGATCTTTCCCCGCAAACCAGGGGCCGTTTCTTCCGAAGGCGTCCGCGATGGAACCGAAATGTCCTTACGAATCGGGGGTACAGCTTCTTCGATCTTTTCGGCGCTTTCTTTCGAAGGTTCCTCGACGGCAAAATCCGATTGGAGGGTCTGGGGTGGTTCCAAAAAGGTTATATTCTGGAATTCATCGTCGACCGAAAAATCAGTAGCGAGTAACTCGGGCTCCGTTTCTTCGGGCCCGAACGTTTCGATGCCCGTCAGGATTGCGAGAGGCGGGAGCCCACCCGGTTTGTTTTCTGTTTCGCCCGAGTCTGGTTCGAATTCTATCTCTTCGCTCCCGATGACGATTTCGAAGTCGTTTTTTGCGATATTTTCAATGACCGGTTTGAGACTCTCGACATCGGTGTTAGGCATTTGATCTGAATCGTCTCGGGTTTCGCCCAGAATCTCGATTGCCTCTTCGTTTTCCTCCGTCTCGAAGCGCGTTATTTTCAGTTCATCTTCGATTGTCCGTAGGCTTTCAGAAGCGCTTTCCCGTTCGAGGGACGAATCGTCTCGGGTTTCTTGCGGATGCTTTATTTCCTCACTGTCGGATTCTACGTCTAAGCGCGAGATTTTTGTTGTATTCTCGCTTGGTTCAAGGCTTTCGGATACGACCTCCTGTTGTAGCGAGGGATCGACCGGGGTCTTCTGCGGAAGGTCTATCTCCTTACCATCGTTTTCTGCTTCGAAACGCATGAATTCTTGCTTATTTTCGAGTGGTTCAAGGAGTGGCAGATCGCTTTCTATAGAGATTTCCCGTATTTGCGTCGTATCGCCCCGATTTTCTTCCGAAACGGAGGAAACGGGTTCCGCTACCTCTTTCAGTTCAGGTTCCGAAACAATCTCGTTTGTTACGGTCAAGCGCTTCATCAAGTCTTCGATATCTTCGTTAAAACCACCGTCACTCCGATCTTCACTCTCATTGGCCATCTCCTTTTCGGGAGGGGCAACAGGCAGTTCGGACAGACTCATCTCGTGATCCTGCACCTTAAACAGATTCATGAGTCCTTCTTCGCCATCAGAGTCTTGAATGTCGTCAGCCTTCCGGGTTTCTTTTTCTCGTCCCGCCCGCGGTCTACTCAACGCGTCAGTAATCCAATTCTGATCTTCGGACAGGCTACCAGAGGAGGTTTCGTGATCGCTTTCTGTCTTATAGACAGGACCAGGCATTTTCTTTTGCCCTTTCTCGACCGATTCCGGAGCGTCGTTTTTCTTTTCTTCTTTTTCCGAATGATTTTTTGTCTCATTTTCTTGTTCGAGCATCGTCAGCGCCGTCAGCATTTCGGATTCGTCTGATGGGGAAAGCTCTAAAACTCCCTCTTCATGCTTCGATGCCGGGATGGTTTTTGACGCCGGAGATACGAAAAGGGTCAACAACGTCCCGATCTCGGCTTTATTGAGAAACGGGTAACGCTCCTTCAGCCATCTGTTCGGATCAATCCCTTCGGCTGTTTTTTGTTTAAGCTCTTTCGCTACGCTTTCCAAATCGATCCAATTTTCCGGAAAGAGATTGAGGACACCATCTTTGATGGTCGGCTGGTGCGTGTAGAAAGACTGTATTTCCTTTTCGATGAATGTTTGTAACCGGTCTTCTTCGAAATAACTGCGGAAAGCCTTCTGATCGTATAGCTCCTTAAGAGGAATGATCAACCGGCCGATCTCGGAGAAAGTAAGCGCGAAAGCGGTTTCAATGATCCCTCTGGAATCGATCGTCCCAGGCCGTTCCTTTTTGGAGAAAAGCCCTTTCTTTTCCTCTCTGAAAAAAGCGGTTTTGAGAGCGACCGTTTCAACGAGGTTCTTTGAAACGAAAACCTCTCGTTCCGGATAGAGAAAACGAAAGAGATTTAGCGTCGCGGCTCCCCCTCGATTGTTTTCGAAGAAACGTATCAATGGCGTATAGGCGGGGATCACCGTCTTTAAACGGGCGGGGTCGATATCCTTCTCGCCGGTTAACTCTTGAAAGGCCTGGTAAGTCTCGTTTTCGTTTAGAAGCGTCGGCAATCGCGAAAAAACTCGTTTCAGGAGGTTTTTAAGGGTATTCAGCGAGGCAAAGAGATGGCGACCTTTGGTGTCTTGACCGATTTCTGTGAAACCCAAGTGAACGGGTTTGAGGGATGCCTCCCCCCCTTCCGGAATCATCTCTTGCTCGCGCGCTTCGGACTCGTGAACCAAAGAGAGGGCCATCCGTTTAAGGAGGTTTCTAACCTCTTTGTGGCCGATCTTCCAATCCGCCGCCATCGTCTCATCACTCACGATCTTTTCTTTTCCCTCAGAAAAGTAATCACGCAAAAATCGCGCGAACTCTTTTTTTAATGTGTCATCCATTCTACGCCTCCATCTTCAAGACGAACGCCAGCGTTTCTGACAAAGAGCGGGAAACAAAGGTGGGGAAGATCGGATCGACCCCTTTCGGATCTCTTTCGTTCGGAATCGACTCTTCTTTGGTTTCTCCTGAGAGCACCAGCAGCGTGTCCACGCCATTTTCAGCGCCCATACGGATATCGGTATAGAGCCGATCGCCAATGATCAGGGTCTCGGCTTTTTCTCTTCCAAATCGTTTGAGAAGTAGGTTCAGCATTTCGGTTTGCGGCTTTCCGAGAACCATATCCGGACTGCGTCCCGTAGAGGCGCGGATTAACGCAATCATCGCGCCATTATCAGGAAGGGGGCCTTCCAGCGACGGGCAGTTGATGTCGGGGTGGGTGCTGATATAGAATAGCCCCTTTCTCACCCAATGGCAAAAATTTTTTAGTTTTTCGTAGGAGAGTCCGGTGTCATATCCCAGAACCGCCACGTCATAGGCACTGTCCATACAGCGATCGAAAGGCAGCGCCAGATCAATACCCTGTTTTTTATACTCTTCCGCCGCGTCAGAGGTTCCCATAAATAGAACGCGTTGGTTGGGAAAACGATCTTTTAAGAATAGAATCGTCGCATGATTGGACGTGCAAAGGTTCTCACGGTCGATCTCGAATCCCATACAGGCAAGGTTTTTATAGTAAGTCTCACTGCTTTTGGAGGAGTTATTCGTTAGAAAAACGAAGTCCTTTTGCCTCGCTTTCAACCAGCAGACGAAATCGATCGCCCCCGGAATCGGCGTGCGATCGAGATAGATGGTGCCGTCCATATCCAGAATAAAGAGATTCTTTTCAGTTAACCGTTTGGCCACCGCAAAAGAAGCCACTTCCATTTCATTGCGTTCCCATAATAATTCCATGCATCTCTTCCTTCGACAGGTACCTGACGGGGATACCAAATTCCGCCGGGTCGCTTAACCATCGCTTGATGACTTCTGTCGCTCGGCAATCGTCTTCATTATACTGCAAAATGGCTTGCAGGACTTCGCGATCGTTCTTTTCTTTCCATTGGCGGAAATACCGAATCGACTTTTGCCCTTCCAAGTTCACTTTCCATTCATAACCCAGCCATTTCGCCACCATCTTAAGAGAATAATGCTGGATCGGAAGAATCATATTCCGTTTAAGTATATCATAAACATCCCAAAGCTTGATTCGATCAAGCGGTATTTGGGTTTTCTGCGACAGCTGTTCCAATACTTTTCTCTCATATTCAAAAAAGTGATACACATTTCCCGCGCGCGCGTTTAGGAAACGCAACATCGATCGCGCCACGATCTCGAAGTGGGTCTCTTCTTTTATCAAGAAGGGGAGATACACATCCTGAAAAGAAAATCCGAAAAGATAAGGGGTAATGTCCGCTTCGATATCGAAGTACAAGTCCGATTCTCCCGAACGCCATTCAGAGGGAGTTTCAAATCCCTTGGCGATCAATACCAGATCGTTGATAAACGCATACGCTTTCAGTTTTATTTTCTCGACGCCTTTGATCTTTTCGATCATCTCCGGGGTGAGGGGTTTACTCAACAGATCGTCTATCGTGCGGATACCGTAGAGTTCGGCGGTTGCGAGCGTCGGAGCGGTAACCCCCGATAAGGCTTTCAATGTAAGATGCCGCTTTTCAGGAATGATGGCGCTGCATTGATTCCAAAAAACGCAGGAAGCGCAAGCTTTAGAAGTTTCGGGGTAAACGGTTCCCATATTTTCAAAACCTCTTTCCATAAAGGCCAGGAAATTCGGTTTCGCGCTCTCGGTAAATTTCAAACGCGCGTTTCTGACTCTTCCCAAAAATAGAGCCTCTTCGGTTGTCGGGATCCCCGCGTCTTTGAGGAGCATGTAGGCCAGAAAGGCAGTCGTTCGGTGTCGGTCGGAGATCTCTCGGGAAAGAAACGGCAGCAGTATCGTGTATTTACCCCCGTCCCAGTAGAGCCCTCCCACTTTCATCTCCACATTCATTTCGCAGAGCCGGCCCGCGAGGATGGGAAATAGAATGTTCTCCCGTCTTAGAACGGCTTCGAAGGTCTTATCTTTGTCCCAATCGGCGTCCGTGTACGGCCTTCCATCCAAAAAACCGCGCGTGATCTCCAGATGCCTGACCTTAATCGACTGATCCATCTCGCTGCTTAAGAACCCGTTTTCTTTCATCAGCAAGAAACGCCGCGGGCATTCGTAGTAATTGAACAAATCTTCATTTTTAAGGTTGTCGACACCCATCTTATTTTCCTACACAAAATTTGCTGAAAATTGTCTGCAGAATGTCTTCGTCAAAGGACCGCCCGGTGATCCCGTCGAATATCTCGACGATCTCGCGCAGATCCTGCCCGAGTATCTCAAACATGCCAGTCTCTCGAAATCGTTCTAAACCTCCGGTCAGAATCGCGTGGGCGCGTTTTAAAAGATCAATCTGAAAGGTTGGGACCCACATCGTTCCCTCCTCTATACGGGAGGCCTGATATAATATGTCTTTCATCGTTTCCTTGACGGTAGACAACCCCGTTTGGTTCAAGGCTGAGATGTTAAAAACCGGATCCGGACAAGCGCCGGGTTCGGTCAAAGCTTCGATCTTTCTCTTCACTCCTTCTTCCAGATCCGTCAGTCGGGTCTCCGGATATTTGTCGCATTTGTTGATCAGGATGATCTTACGCTTCCTGCGAATATTTTCAATCATTCCGGGCTCTTCCTCTTCCGCCCTATCTTCCAGATCGAGAAGGTAGATGATCAAGTCCGCTCGGTCGATAAGCTCCATGGTCTTTCGGATACCTATTTTTTCTATCGTGTCTCGCGTTTGTCGCAATCCCGCCGTATCGAACAATCGGATATATAAACCGTGAAACAGGAACGGCTCGCTAAGATAGTCCCGAGTCGTACCCGGAATCTCAGACACAATGGCTCTGTCCTCGCCAAGCAGCACGTTCATTAAAGTGGATTTGCCTACGTTCGGGCGTCCGCAGATCACGACTTTCAAACCTTGGTTCAATCGCTCTGCGATCTCGATTTTCTCGATGAAAGCGTAAAAAAAACGGGCGATCTCCTCCCCGGCGGCGACGATTCGCCCCGGTTGTTCGGCATAATGCTCTTCTGGATAGTCGAAAGCGACCTCCAGAGAGGCTAATAGTTCCAGCAGGCGTTCCCGGATCCAGAAAACCGGTTGCTCATTTTGGTCGTGAAGCTGTCGAGCCAATATCTCCTCTACGGAAGGGGAAGCGGTATGGATGAGCGCGTTGATGGTCTGAGCGCCTATCAGATCGATCTTTTTATTCACAAAGGCGCGAAAAGAGAACTCCCCTGGCTCCGCCGGGCGCGCGCCGTTCTCAAACAAGGTGTTCAGAACCATTTGAACCGGAAGAAATCCGCCGTGTGTAAATATCTCAGCCATATCTTCCCCCGTAAAGGAGAAAGGAGCCCGGTAGAAAACGACTTGAACTTCGTCCACCCAGTGGCCTTCGATGTTCTTCCAAAACCCGTGATAGATACGACGGGGTTTGAGGGAAGCGAGCGAAAGGGGTTGGCTTCCGGATATCTTCTTTTGAAAGAAGAACGGGAGTACAACGTTCATACAGTCTTTCCCGCTGACGCGCACCGCCGCGATCGCTGAAACCCCGGGAGGCGTCGCTTGCGCAGCGACGATGTCGTTGCGCAAAAAGACATTTTTCATACTTTCACATTCTTTCCGGAGCGGTAACGCCCAGAAGTTTAAGACCTTCTTCTATTGTCTTTCGAAACGCGGAGGCAAGATTCAACCGCGCATTGGAAAGCTCCGGTCGGTCAGGATCCACGAAGACGTGGCCGGTATAATAGTTATGAAAGGCATAGGCCAATCCGTAAAGGTAATTGGTCAAACGATGGATCTGTTGGGTGGTGCAGATGTCTCGAATGACCTCCGGAAACAGCAGCAGATCGCGAATCATGAAGGTTTCATCTTCTGAATCCAGGCGATCCAGGTTCTGATTTTCCGTATAGGTGAATCCTTTATTCCGCGCGTTTTCAAAAAGCGAATGAATGCGGGCTAACGCATATTGCACATAGTATACGGGATTGTCCATGGATCGGCTGAGAGCGAGATCGATATTGAACTCCAGCTGGCTGTCTTTGTCTACCATTGCAAAGAAGTACCGGACAGCGTCTTTCCCGACATTTCGCACCAGTTCGTCGAGCGTGACGAAATTGGCCGCCCGTTTGGACATCTTGACGATCTCCTCATTTTGACGCAACGAGACCATCTGATGCAGTATGACGTTAAAAAACCCTTCCGGTATGCCCAAAGCCTTCATCGCCGCATTCATGCGGGTGATGTGTCCGTGATGGTCTGCCCCCCATATATCATATACTTTCGAAAAACCGCGGCGATATTTCTCATAATGATAAGCGATATCGGTCAGGAAATAAGTCGCCATCCCGTCTGAACGAATCAAGACCTTGTCCTGGTCTTCCTCGAAATCCGATGTTTTGAACCATAGCGCCTGGTCTTTCTCATACAGCGCTTCGCGACCTTTCAGCTGTTCTAATACTTCTTCAACGATACCGTCACGGAACAAAGAAGCTTCGGTGTAGTATACGTCGAAATGTATCTGGATCGCTTCCAATGTTCCTTTTATCATTTGAAAGATCTCGTTTTTGGCTCTTTCCATAAAGATTGCTTCGATCGAATCGTCCCATTGATCTTTATAAACGGCGCCGCTCTCGTTATGGAAGCGTTCGGCAATGTCGACCAAGTATTCTCCGTGATAACCCCCTTCGGGAATCTCGTACTCACTGCCGCAGAGCCGGTTGTAGCGCACCCATAACGAGCGCGATAATAATTTCATTTGCTTGCCAGCATCGTTGAAGTAGTATTCCCTCGTGATGGCCACACCCGCTTTTTGGAAAACTGAAGACAGGATATCTCCCAAAACGGCTTGACGGCCATGACCGATCGTCAGGGGGCCTGTCGGATTCGCGCTGACGAATTCGAATTGGATGGACTCCGCCGGCATTAGGGAAAGAGAGGAGGCATACTCTCCCTGGAGGATCTTGAGGGTTCTCTCTTGAAAATAGGAAGGTTTCAGGAAAAAATTGATGAAACCGGCGCCCTCGATAGAAACGGAAGCGATATAAGGGAGAGCTTCCAAACCTCCGACCAACGTTTGCGCAATGAGACGCGGAGCCTTTTTCAAAACTTTCGCGTAGACCATCGCCACATTGGTCGAAAAGTGCCCAAACTTCCTTTCGGGGGGGATTTCGATTCGAAACGCCTCTGGATCCTCTTCAGAAAGGTTGTAATTTGCGCGCATGAGATGAGAAATCGCATCTTTTAGTACTTCCAATAACGTTGTGTACATTATTCACCTGATTCCTTTTGCCGTATTCGACCCCATTCAAGATATCGGCCTTCTTCCGGAAGCGGGATTTCGAAAATCTCAAGGACGGTATCGTTCCCTAAAATGTATTGCCGGACCGGATCATTTTCCGAAGCTGGATGACCGTTTTCCAAAAGGGCTCTTTGCAGAAGGAGAGAATCCCGCGCTTCCTGAATCCGTTTACGGCCGATCTCTATCCTTCCGTTACGTTCAAACCAAGTACATACGAGCGCAAAACAGAAAAAAGAAAGGGCGACCCCTATCAATAGTTCCAACAATAATGAAAACCCTTCTCTGGAACGATTTGGTTGTATCACCGGGACGGTCGCCCTATTTTTAAGCATTTATTCATCTAATTCGTCAGAATTGACCTTCTCATCAGAGTCATCATCTACATCATCGGTGACATCCTCTTCATCCGCGGCACCGCCCAGTTTTTCGTAGATGAAGTTGACCACATCTTCAATACATTTCAACGTATCGGTATCGTTCTCTTCGATTTTAATCCCGAACTCATCTTCTAAGGCCATCACAAGATCAACGAGATCCAGCGAGTCCGCTCCTAAATCTTCCACGAAAGAAGAGCTCAACTTAATTTCCTCTTCTTCGAGATTAAATTTTTCGATGATAATCTTCTTGATCTGACCAAAGACTTCATTCTTCGTCAACACAACCACCTCTTCCAATTGATATTAATTTTGAGGTATTCTACCATGAAAATATACCTATCAATACTTGCGATACCGAACTATTTTTCTCCTTCGATCGGAACGACACAAACAAATACGAAGTTTTCTTCTTCAGAGCGGTTGGAAAGTTGATGCAGAGACCCCGGGGGAACAAATAACGCAGTCCCTGGCGCCAAATCCCGATCACCTTCCTCGGTAAATACCGTTCCTTTTCCCTTCAAGACTAAGATTTCGTGTTCCCAAGGGTGCGAATGTTTTGGGGTATAGCCACCTGGTTCAATCGTGAAAACCCGCGTTACGAAGTTACGGGCCCCCTCGTTTTCTCCGACCATCACTTTTTTGATCACTTTCCAGGCTTTTTCCGGGTTATCATATCGCACAGCGGGTACCTCATCCGGCTTGCGAACGATTATCTTCAAAGTCTTCGACACCTCCTTTTGTTCGGGAAACGCTTTTCCTCCGGGCTTTCTTCTCGGGTTCTATCACGACGTAACGATACGGTTCCAGACCTTTCGAAAAACTCTGCACGCCCGAAATAGACTTGATTGTTTCATGCACGATTCGACGCTCGAAAGCAAACATCGGATCCAGTTGAACGCTTTTTCCCGTTTGTATCACCATAAAGGCCTTATTCCTCGCGATCTTTCGAATTAATTCTTTCCGTCTGTCTTTATAATCTCCAACATCTATCAGCACCGTCATTTTCGTATCCGTTATCCTGTTGACGAATATCGTCGCCAAATGTTGGAGGGCGCTGATCGTTTTGCCGTGTTTTCCGATCATCCGGCCTAAATGCGCACCATCGAGATGAATGAATATTTTCGCGTCCCGATGCTCCGCCTTCACGGCTAAAGATTGCGGGACATACTTGGAAAAGGACAGGACATTCTCGATAAACTCTTTTACCTTCCGGACGTAGTGTTCGGTTTGTACGGTTACCAGGATCGAGGCGTTTCTCGACCCTATTTTCAGAAACCCTCTGGAACCTGGGTCTTCCACCAGATAATTGAACTCTCCCTCTCGTAAATCATGCTCTCTTTTGGCCGAATCCACCGCTTCTTCAACGGTCTTTGCCGATACGACGATTTCTTTCAACCCAATCACCCGTCACTTCTTGAAGCTGAGGAAAAACTCTTTCATCGAAATGCCTTGAACACCGCTTTTTTTGAATAATAAGAGCGTGATAATCCACTGGATAACGCTTTGCGCGACCCAGTATATCTGTAAACCGGTTGCCAAGGTAATGAACAGGAAGGGGAAAATGCCCGCCATCAGCAAGCCTTGTTTCGCCTGTTTGGTATCCGAACTGGTGATGAGCGTATTGAAGAAGTTGATCACAAAAGAGATAATCACGATCAGGATGTTTTCTTTGAACCCACCGATCGACAAATCTTGCCAGAAGAAGAAGGTGGGGCCAAAAGCGAAGAGCTCGCTCTCGTAACGAATAACGGCGTAGAGCAACAGGAAAATCGGGAGTTGCAGAAGGGTGGGCAAACACCCCGCAGCCGGACTCGCTTTGTTCTTTTTGTAGAAATCCATCAGCTCTTTCTGTTTCTTCTGGTTGTCCTGGATCTTCATGATCTTGATGTACTCGGTATCTTTCTCCAGTTTTTTTCGGGTGATCATGGATTTCGTTTGGGAGAAGGTCAATGGGAAGAGCGCCAGGCGGACGATGATGGTGTAAAGGATCAGAGCCCAACCGTAATTTTTCGTAAGGTTATACAACCAGTCCATCAGATAAACCAAAAGGTAGAAAAGCGGATCATACCATGAAGAGGCTTTGGGATAGCTGTTCACGGTTCGAGAAAGCCAAACGTACTCTTCCGGGAAGACCGCTTGAATGAAAGTCAGCTTTTTGGCAGGCCCGACATATCCGTTTACCCGTACGCCGTCGCTCGAAATCGGGAGTTGGTTGACGTATTTTGATCCGTCAAGGCGGAAGGAGGTCTGCCCTCTCTCTATCGACCATATCGCCAACGCTACCGTTTTTTGGTAATAAGAAGTGAAAACCTTCCCGGTTTCGTTTACCCGGTCCGTGTTGTTGTTCGGGTTGAAGTCGGCCAATCTCGGCAAGGAAAGGGTTAACCCTTCCGGGACCTCCCCGAGAAGCTCGATGGATATTTCGTAATAAGGGCCGTAAGGAATGGTGATGCGTTTGATTGTTTGACCGTAATGGAAGTCGATCTCCACCCCTTCGTTTTCCTTCAGAATCTCTGTTTTTCCCTCAAAGGACGATACATCTTGGTTATTGACGAGGACTTTGTCCGGCGCAATCTTTTCCCCGTTTAGGAGAAGATCAAACCCGTCCTCTCCGTACCCGTACACTTTGTTGTACGTCTCCATCGTCAACGCCATCTCGTTAAGGACGCCTTCCCGGGTGTTGAAGGTTAGCTGCGATATACGGGTTTGAATTCTTAGAAATCCGTCCACGTACGTGATCGAGAATTCATTTTTGGAAAAGGCGGTAAAGGCAAAAACGAAGGACAGAATGGCTATTAAGAATAAACGTTTCATCATATTTCCTCCTGGGGGAATCATCTACATACCGTACTATCTTTTTTTTCAAAGAAAGAAAAACGTTCCGGTGGCAAATCCACACCAAATGAATGGAATGGGTGACATTTCAACAATCGCTTCAAAGCAAGATATGACCCTCTCAGGAAGCCGAAACGCTCGTATACGGCCATCGCGTAATGCGAGCAAGTGGGATAAAAACGACAACATGAAGGTTTTAACGGAGAAATACTATTCTGATAGAATCGGATGAACAACATCATCCCTTTCGCGGGTAATCCTATCAACCTTCTCAAAACACTCCAATATCGGTTTGGCAATTTCTCCAAACGTCATCTCCTCAAATCTTAAGGACAACTTCTTCCTCGGTAGTATGATCATGTCGAAATGCGCTCCAATGGTACCGTTACCGTTTTCCCGTCTGCCGTGCGTTCGAAAAGCCTCTCTGACAAAGCGCTTCAGGCGATTCCGTTTAACCGCGTTGCCAAACTTTTTCCTGACGGAAATCCCTATTCTGTCTCTTGCATATGCATTTTCTATAAACAATAAAACAAAATAGGGAGTTTCGACCGACTTTCCAAATCGAAGAACCCTGATAAAATCGGCGTTCTTCGATAAACGGTACGTCTTCGGAAAGATAAATGTTTTCAAATACCGCCCGGGATCAAACGGCGAGGCGCTTTCTGCCGGCGCGTCTGCGATTCGCGATCACTTTACGGCCATTGGCGGTACTCATCCTGACTAAAAACCCATGCGTTCTCTTCCTTTTTGCTCTGGAAGGTTGATATGTTCTTTTCATCGTTTGCTTCCTCCTTCAGTTTTCCCAAAAATTTCGCTTGATTATATCGATTTTCTGCGTAGGATGTCAAGAGCAAGGAGTAAAAATTCCTGTTTCGGGATTTTTTTACGCGGTCTTTTACAAAAAGACACTTGTAAAAACAGACCCGGCTTGGTATCATTATCCGGTACGGTCACCATTTCTACTTTTTTTCCTCATCGGGGGATTCTTATGGAAAATCAAAAAAAGAACGCGGAGACGGGGCCCGCTCCAAGCGATTTTTTCGCCTATCTTCGTTCGAACGTCGATAAAAAACACTGGGATCTATGGTTCAAATCCCTTGAGCTCGTAGAGATCTTGACGGAAAAACGCCTTGTGGTGTTAAGGACCAGCAACCTTTTTGTCAAAGACTGGATCCTTTCACGCTACGGAAAAGTGCTGACGACAGCCGTCAAATCATTCTTCGGATCAGCCTTCTCATTTGAGCTGAAAGATATGGTCCTCACCGATGATTTAACAAACTGCGAAACAAAATCAATCGGAACCCGTTACACGGAAAAAAAACCACTGGAAATCTGCTCCCTAAACAACCAATACACATTCGAAGACTTTATCCCCGGCGGCGGAAATCTCTTGGCCTTTCAAAGCGCAAAATCCGTCTCGGCGATTCCCGGGCGGTATAATCCGTTGTTCATCTTCGGAGACGTCGGTTTGGGCAAAACGCATCTGCTCCAAGCCATCGGCCACGACATTCGAACGCGGTATCCCGAAAAAAAAGTGATGTACGTGAGTTCTGAGCAGTTCATGAACGAACTGGTCCAGTCGATCAAACAAGACAGAATCGAGCAGTTTCGGCATAAATATCGGAATACGATCGACATTCTCCTCATCGACGACATCCAGTTTCTGATCGGAAAGATGGGGATACAAAACGAACTGTTTCACACCTTCAATCTCTTGTTCGACGCAAACAAACAGATCGCTTTCTGCAGCGATCGAACCCCTAAAGATTTGGGGACCTTTCACGAACGCTTAATTTCCCGCTTCCAGATGGGTTTGGTCGTCGAGTTGACCGCTCCGGATATTGAGACTCGCAAACGTATCATCGAAAAGATCTCAAAGCGGGAAAAAATCACGATGTCCCCTTCCGTTATCTCCTATCTGGCGCATGCGATCAAAGATAATATCCGAAAGGTGTACGGTACAATCGTCAAGTTGATCATGATGAACCAACTCCAAGGGAAAAAGATAGATGTCCAAACGCTTAAAGAGGTTTTAGAAGAGGATCGTCCCGCGCTTTCCGGAGGAGACACCCAAATCATCCGTTTAGGCGAGCGAGAGCGGTATTTTTCTATTGTGGAAAAAGCATTCGGTATCACTAAAGCCGATCTCGTCTCCGATTCAAGGAAAAAAGAGGTGTCCGAACTCCGAAAGGTCGCCATTTACATTGCTCACAAGCAAATGCACATACCCGTACTGGAACTGTCCAAATGGTTCCAAAAAACTCACTCCACGGTCCATTACGCCATCGCGAAAACCCAGGAAAACTATGACAAACAGTACCCCACGACGGTCAAGTTAGTGGAGGATTTAAAGCTGGAGCTCAGTCGGATGCGTTCATCCGCACAAGCCTAAATAACCTTTGAAACATCGTTTCTTCTCTTAGCGGACGGATGATCGTCCGTTTTTTTTTAAAAAGGGAAGCGCCCTAAGGCGCTTCCCTTTATGCACGGAACAATTCACGTATTAACCCGGATACGCAACTTCTGAAGGTTAGTTGGTGTGAGTATCTTCTCTCATCGGTAACCGGGATTTGGATGGGATATGTGTCTCGGGTGTCTCGGTTAGAATGCGACCGCTTGCCCGTCTCTTCTGGGATCCGCTCCGCCGCTTAATCCGTTCCAATCATAAACGTACAGGACAGCGTGAACGCCTCCAAAGTAAGGATCATAGTCGCCTCTGACGACAAGTTCGTGTCCCATTTTGAGCAGGGCTTCATAGGTGGCTAACGAAATACGGCCTTCCACCGACATCGGACCGGATTGGGTCCGGAATAGCCTGGGAGCCAAGATGGCGGTATTGATGTCCATCCCATGGTCAATCACATTACTGATGACTTGAGCGACGGTCGTAATGATGCGTGTGGCGCCGGGAGAACCGATCGCCATGAAGGGACGGCCATCCGGCATCAACACGAGTGTCGGGCTCATACTGCTGAGCGGGCGTTTCTTCGGTTCTATTGAGTTCACGGAGCCGGGTCTCAGGACGAAGTCGTCCATGTGGTTGTTCATCAAAATACCGGTCCCCGGCACGACGACCCCGGAACCGAAGAAATAGTTGATCGACTTGGTGATAGCGACCATATTGCCGTCTTTATCCGCGACAGACAAATGGGTGGTGCTTCCGCTCTCGTAAGCCCAGGGATCTCCCGCGGCTACGGAAGGCATCGGCTCCGTCAAGCTGATCTTCTTGGCTAATTCTTTTGCATAGGCTTTGGAGGTCAAGCCTTCCAACGGGACCTTAACAAAATCAATATCGGCCATATATTTGGATCGGTCAGCGAAAATCAACTTCATGCCTTCGGACCATAGATGCGCCCAAAGAGGCGTATTGTCGCCGATCGCAGCCATATCGAAATTCTCAAGGATGTTTAAGAGTTCGATCATATGCGTGCCACCCGAGCTTGCCGGCGGAGTGGAGATGATCTTGTACCCGCGGTAGGTTCCCATCACGGGTTTTCTGATTTTGACCTCGTATGTCGCCAAATCCTCTAAGGTAAGGATGCCGCCTTGCTTTTGCACTTCGTCAACGATCTTTTGCGCGATTTCCCCTGTGTAGAACGCTGAAGCGCCGTCTTTGGCGATTTTGCGCAACGTGTTCGCCAGGTCTTTCAGATAGATCGTGTCTCCGATCTCGTACGGAAGATCGTCTTTTAGGTATATTTTGCGGGTAGGTTCGAACTCGAGGATTTTCGTGTAGTTATCCTTGATGATCTGTCCTAAATTAACGGTTACGGGAATCCCTTTTTCTGCCCATTCAATAGCCGGCGCGATCACTTCCGCGCGAGACATCGTTCCGTAATGGTCCAGCGCGTAGAGAAGCCCCGCAACCTCGCCGGGTACGCCTGAAGCCTTTCCGCCTATCGTGTTTTCGCTCCCGATGATTTGGTTTTTCTCGTTGTATTTGTACATATCGGGGGTCGCCATCAGCGGAGCGCATTCTCTAAAATCGATAATCACCGGTTCGTCCATATCGGCCAATTTGATGATCATAAAACCGCCGCCGCCAAGCCCGGAAGCATTTGGTTCCAATACCCCTAATGCGAAAGCGGTCGCAATCGCCGCGTCCACGGCGTTTCCGCCTTTTTTCAAAATGTCGACGCCCACCTGCGAAGCCTCTGGTTTAGCAGCCGCGACGACCCCGTTCGAGTTTTCTGCGCCCCGACCGTACAAGTTCAACGGATTTGCGGCGAAAACCATCCCGGTTAACAACAACGACAAGATCAACCATACACTCACCGTTTTCATTCCTTTCATACTGATACCTCCTTTAGTTTAGGATCGTACGCCATGAGCCATATTTCGAAGTGTTTCGCGCTCATTTTTAAATCTTTACGTGGCCTTAACAGATTCCCGTGCGATCGGTCAAGAGAAGAATTTTTGTAAGGAGCTCTTCTTTTTGTATCGGCTTTGAAACGTGTTCATCCATCCCTAACGCGACACATTTGTTTTTATCTTCCTGCATCGCGAACGCGGTTAGCGCGATGATCGGAGTAGGGTTACCGCTGCCTTTTGCCTTCTCTTCCTCGCGAATCAATTTCGTCGCTTCGTACCCGTCGATTTTTGGCATCCGGATATCCATGAGGATCAGATTCACCGGACGCGTTCGCCACAGTTCAACGGTCTGCGCGCCGTCTTTGGCTTCTAAAACGTGGCAACCCCGACGCTCGAGAAGGGCTTTAATGATGCGGCGGTTGATCGGGTCATCTTCTGCGACCAGAATTGTCAACCCAGCCAATTCGTTTTCGGGGATGGTTTCCAGGAGAATCGCCTCCTTCGGTGAGGTTTCTGAGGCCGTGAAAGGTAGTTTTAGTGTGACGATGATGCCCATGCCTTTCTCGGCCTGAAGTTCAACCTTGCCTCCGACCCGTCCCGCCATTTTCTTAGCCTTTTGAACCTCTTTGGCCAGGATTCGCTTTTCCTTTTCTGTCTCTATAGAGGATTGCTGAATCCGTTCGCCCATTTTAGATATAGTTTCTTCGCGCGCTTCATTTGCCATTCCGTGAACCACGATGTCTATCCAACACGTATTTTGCCCTTCTTCGCCGACATGCTGAGACTGGTACGCCGAGACGACGACCTCCTCTCTCGTTCGTTTTTCGATCACGATTTCCAAGAGATACGTCAGGATTTGTTTGATTGAAACAGAATCTCCCACGAGGTTGGTCGGCACATCGTGATGGATGTCGTATCGGATTCGTACCGACTTCAATATTTCTTTCGGCAACGCGTCAACAACCTCTTTGATCAGTTCCGCAAGAGAAATAACTTCTTTTTGCCCGCCGCTCTTTTCTAAAGTCCGACTCTGTTCCGTCTCCTCTTGTCGAAAACGAAGGGCCATGTGTTCTTCCCGTCTCAGATGGATTTCGTAAGCCACCGAAAAAATGAGAGCAAAGGTTTCTAAGAAGGTCTTCCCCAAAGGTTTAAAACCTTTGACCCGATTCCCCAGACCCAAAAGGCCGATGGTTTCTCCACGGGTTAAAATCGGAGTGAAGACCACGTTTTCCAGAAATACAGGGAGATTTCCCGGTTCACGCATCCACCCGATTTCCACGCCTTCGTCATAATGGATACATTTCCCTTTGTACGCTTCTCTTTCTGATTCGCTTATTTTGACTGGAAACTGAAGGGCTGAAGCCGAACGGAAACCCGATTCTATAGCGAGAATCCGCTGCGTCTCTTGATCTTTATTCAGGAGAGCGAAATAGCCGTCCTTCGCATCGGTGAGCTCTATGCACAAGGTTAAGAGTTTTGAGATGGTAACCGAGAGAGGAAAAGGTTCTTGTACTGTCCTGAGACCTTGAAGAAAGGTTTCCAAGAAGAGCGCTTTATCTTCACTGCATCGAATTAACTCCTCCACTCGAGATTCGGCGTTTATCACCGCTTCTCTCTCTGTCTCCGCCAAAGCGGCCAGGTCTTTCATCGGCTGGGCGTCGGTTATGGTTCCAATCATCCTCGAGGGATTCCCCGCTTCATCGGTCTTCACAACGACCCCTTTTGCCGAGACCCATCGCCAATCTCCGTTTTTAAGCTTTAAGCGGTATTCCAAAGAAAACGCCTGCTTTAGTTCTCGATGCCTTTGATGAGCCTTCTCGACAAGCGGTAAATCTTCCGGATGGATCCGACCCCTCCATGTGTTCAGGTCGGATGCCGATTCAACCCGATCATACCCCAACAGTTCGTAAAGCGGAGCATTAAATGTGATCTTTTGATCCTCTACCTTCCAATCCCATACGCCTTCGGGTATCTTCTCGAAAAATAATAGGCTTTCTGAAGCTTCTCTTTCGAGGTTTAGCACCCTAACGGATGCTTTCTTTGCTGCCAGATAGACAATCCAGTTAACAAAGAATAAAACCGCCAGTAGGCTACTCGCGAACCCGGTCGCAAACCGCACACGGGAACGATGTTGCGACAAGACCGCGCTTTCTTCTTTGGCAATGAAAAAATACAGAGGATAGGTACCGATCTTTCCGGAGACAACTATCCGGGATTTATCGTCGACGAACCGATGAAACGCTTTCCCTAAGTCCCTCCCGCTGATGGTTTCCTGGAAAACGCGGTTATTGAAAAGTTGGAGCGATGAGGTGTCCTCTATCCCGGAGGTTGCCAATACGTCTCCGGATTCCAATACCAGTAACATGATCAGATCCGGATCGCTCGATCCAGAATTGAAGAAAGTTTGAAAGTACTCTGGTTTCGTTGAAGAGAGGGTGATACCAGCGAACACATTTCCCTCATCTTGGATCCTCAGGCTCATCGGAATGAACGTCTTGTTGGTCGCTCTTCCCAATAGCGGATGAGAGATGAGCATCTCTCGGGAACCGCTGTTTTTGTGAGAGTTGAAAAAGGATCGATCCCCGATATTCAGTTCCTGAAAAGGAATTTGGCTCGAAGTGAGGAGGTTGCCTTCCCGATCGGTTATCACGAGCAGATTGACACGATCTTCATACAAGGTAGCCAAATTGAGCAGCAGCATACGCAATTCCGTAAGATCCCTTTGCCCCTCCGCCTCTTTGCGGATATACTTGAGAAGGCTTTCGATATCGGCGGTCGCGATGAGAATCTGCCGCTCGATGACAGACGTTAACCCTTTCAACTCTTGATAAGACCGAGAAATCTCCCGCTCTCTATCTCGGGCAAAAAAATTGAATACCACCGCGAAACCTACCACGGTAAAAAGACATGACAAGATCAACAGATACTTCGAAAACCTCACCAGATTTGACCTCTTTTAGCGCTTCCGGGATCGATCCTGTTAGCGCAGGTTTATCGTTCGATGGTCTTCAATCGGGGGTCAATATCAAAATGTGCTGCCGTTAAGCCTTTGATCTCTTCTACCGAACTCTCTTCGCTATACTCGATGAGAACCAAACCTGTATCCTCAACCCGAAAAACTGCGTATTCGGTAACGATCAGATCGACTTTTCGGATAGAGGTGAGAGGCAACAGACATGTTTTCACGATTTTCGGCGAGCCATTTTTATTCACGTGCGTCATCGCGACGATTACGCGTTTTGCCCCCGTGACAAGATCCATCGCCCCTCCCATGCCCGGGATCATCTTTCCAGGCACCATCCAATTCGCTAAATGCCCTTTTTCGTCTACTTCCAAAGCGCCCAATACCGTGGCGTCCAAATGGCCGCCTCTGATCAACCCGAAGGAAACGGCCGAGTCAAAAATAGCGCCTCCGGGTAGAAAACTTACACTTGAGCTGCCTGCGTTTCGGATGTTCGGGTGTTCGTACCCTTCGGGAGGAATCGGTCCCATCCCCAGTAGGCCATTCTCCGAATGCAAAAAAATCTGTATCCCCGGCGGGAGGCAGTTGGCCACCAACGTCGGTATTCCGATCCCTAAATTGACGACATCCCCGTCTTTGAACTCTTTGGCGACGCGACGCGCAATATATCCTTTGGCTTTGTCTTCAGCGATCATGACCGGTTCCCCCTTATGAGACAGTCCACCACGGCGTGTGGCACCACCACTTCTTCCGGATTCAACCCGCCGATGGGTACGAGCTCGTCTATTTCAGCGATCGTACAATTGGCGGCAAAGGCCATAAACGTGTTGAAATTGCGCGCGGTGTAAGCAAAAGTAAGGTTGCCGTAAAAGTCCGCTTTCTTCGCTTTGAGAAGGGCAAAATCCGCCTTTATCGCGCTTTCAACGAGATATTCTTTCCCGTCTATGTGCAGCTTTGGCTTCCCATTCTCAACAATCGTCCCGATTCCGGTCGGTGTTAGAATGCCCCCTAGCCCAAAACCCCCCGCCCGGATCCTTTCCGCTAAAGTCCCCTGGGGTATCAGTTCTACGATCAAAGAGCCTTCGATCATCTGCTTCTGGGTCTCTGGATTCGTGCCTATGTGGGAGACGATCGCTTTCTTGACCCGTTTCTGCGAGATCAATTTTCCAATGCCCTGATCGGGAAAGGCCGTATCGTTCGCGATCACTGTGAAACCGCCCTTATCCGTTTTTAGTATCTCGTCGATCAGCAAATCCGGCGTTCCGTCTCCCAAAAAACCGCCTATTAAAAGGGTAGCGCCAGAGGGTATTCTTTCTGAGAATTCATGCAAGGTGATTAGTTTTTTCTTCATGTTGGATACTGTATCGGTTTTTAGCAGGAAAGCTTCGCCACGAGTGAAAAAGCACGAGCGACCCCTAAATCCCTGACAGAATTTCACCCCCGATAAGGATATTCATCGCCTAGGAATATATCATACAGAAAAAGAGAAGGATTGTCAATCTCACCAAAAGGCTTTATTAGCCGGATACCCTTTTGATTGAGGTGTACGGGACCGTTTTCCGGATAGGCCTCATTCCGGAAAAAAATCCACGTTTAATTCACGATTCAACGCGTATACTTTCGAATGTAAAAAAATAAGGAGGCGATGAGTATGAAAAAAAGAAGTTTATTATTGGTTTTAATTTCGATTGTCATCGGTAGTTTTGTGTTCGGCGCGAATATGCCCCTAATGGGGAGAGCCGTCGTAGCCAGCAGAGAGAACTCGGGCGAAAACGTGGAATACGTGATGCAAGTGACACTGGCGCGCGTGATTAACGAATTGGAGTTGACGAACGAACAGTTAGTCAAGATCCTTACCGAAGCCAAGAGCGTTCGGGCTACGTTGGATGGGTTAAAAGAGGACGCGAACAACCACCGACAAGTATTGCTGGACTTGCTGGTAGCCCGAAAAGTGGAAGAGGCGCAAGCTTTGGTCAACGAGCGCAAAGAAGCGGAAAACGCGGGGACCGTCATCGCTGAGTATGTCGATTCGGTGAAAAGCGTCTTCACATACGAGCAGGGGGAAAAGCTCGTACAGCTTCTCAATCGTTTCGTAATCGGCTCAGGAAATCAAAACGCGCCGCTCAGCAAACTGCGTCAAGAATTTGTTGAAAAGGCGGAAAAGGGAGTACAATCTCAACGTCTGGACCAATTCAAGGAAGGGATCCAAAAAAGATTGGGAGTCCAAGAAGGCCAAGCACGGATGATCGCAAAGTCCCCTCACGTGTTTAATCAATTAGCGATGAGTTTCTTGACCGATTGGGGCATCGATTTACTCGAACGCTTCATAGCTGTAAAATAGACTCGTTCAGACGATCGTGGACCCCACCCAACCGAAGGGGGAGACAGTTGAAAGTCCTGTTAGTGGAAGATGAAAAAACCTTATCCCGTTTGATTTCAGAGGCGCTCACACATCAGCTTTTCACTGTCGAAGCGGCGTACGATGGAGAGGAAGCCTTGTTCAGGATAAATAATTATGCTTATGATGCGATTATCTTAGACATTCTTCTTCCGAAACGGTCTGGCTGGGAGGTCCTCGGCGAAGCGCGGAAAACGGGGGTTCAAACCCCCGTTTTGTTATTGACAGCGTTATCTCAAGTGGAGGATAAAGTCCGCGGACTGAATACCGGGGCGGATGATTACCTTCCGAAACCCTTTGATATCCGGGAGTTGGTAGCGAGGGTACAGGCGCTGATCAGAAGGAGCGTACAGACTCACCATGAAGGAGGAGTATTGCGGTGCGGCGATTTGGAGGTCAATACCGTCAAAAAAACAGTCAGACGGGGGGACCGTACCATCGATTTGACTAAAAAAGAATACCAGATTCTGGAGTATCTCCTCTATCACCGAGGAGAAGTTGTCACGAAAGAAACGCTGGAAGAACGGTTGTGGGGGGATGAAGATTCCCTTTGGTCCGACGTGATCCGAAGCCATATGAAAAATTTGCGGAAGAAATTGGATCAAAAACATCGGATTCCGCTGATCAAAACCATTCGGGGCGAAGGATATGTTTGCGACTCCGAGTGACAACGCCCTTTTCAAAAAAGCTCGGCTGAAGTGGAATATTATCTTCACTCTGACGATTACCGCGCTCTTTTTTATGGCTGCGATGATTGTCTACCTTCTGTTTTTAAATATCAATACCGCCCAATTCGACAACGAACTGCGACGGCTTTCGACCGAAGTTGAAAAACGCATCATGAATTTGCCGGCGATAATCCGAGAACGGTTGCTGACCCTCGGGGAAAGCCGTCCCTCACTCTACATTTCCACTGAAGAAGTCTTGCAAATCTTCGACCTCGAAGGAAAGAAGGTTTATGATATTGGAATCGATTTCCCAGACCCCCCCCAGTTTCGCGAAGGCTTTACGAATGAAAACGATTTCCGGTTCTTCACGAAAATACTAAAAAACGCGCGCGGAATACCGGTGGCTTTCGTTCGGATCGGAAAAAGCGTCAACGGCATCACCCGGGACCTCCGAGGGTTAGTCAACCTCTTGTGGCTGCTTTTTGCAGTCATCGCCACCGGTTCATGGTTATTGAGCAACTTTCTTTCCTCCTATGTCTTAAAACCTTTGCGCTCAAGCTACGAACAGCTGAAACAATTCACGAGCGATGCTTCTCATGAGCTGAAGACTCCTCTGTCCGTACTGCGGACTTCCTTAGATATGCTCCCCCCCGAGGAGCTGCCCGAAACGGCTCGAGAAAAGTTAGGGTATATGGACCTGTCGGTTAAAAAGATGCAGTCCCTCGTGGAACAGCTCGTTCAAATGGCGAAAAGTGACAATCAGAGTGGCAAGACCCTGAAAATGGAAGTAATTGCGGTAGAGCCGTTCCTTGCTTCTTTTCTGGATCAGAACCGCGTATTGATCGAGCAGAAAAACCTGCTCGTGGCTGTAAAGACCGATCCGAAAACGGAATGCCGGAGTTCTCGCGAATCCTTGCGCCTTATTCTCGGCAACATATTTGACAATGCCGTGAAGTTCACGCCCCCGGGCGGAAAGATAACGGTCGGAATGATCAAACGAGGAAAGTCATGCCTCTTTTACGTGGAAGATTCGGGAATCGGGATTGAAGAATCAGAACAAAAGCGGATATTCGAGCGCTTTTACAAGATAGAAGGGAGCCGTTCGGAAAGCATCGGATCGGGGATGGGGTTGGCAATCGCAAAAGAATACGCGCAACTGCTCGGGGGGGAACTGACGGTCAAAAGCCGCTTAAATGAGGGTAGCCGCTTCGAGCTCACCTTCACGGAAACAGGATAGCGTACGCGGTGAGAAGATCACTTCCTTGGGCGACTTGATCGTTTTATGCGCTCGACGACGGGCGCGCTAATCGAAGGTAAAGATAGTTCAGTAGAAAGGAGCTGCAGATGATTTGCTGTATCGCCGCCCTATTGGATGATGAAACGCAAAATTTAATCAGGAGAAGAGTGTATGATTTAAATTGTTTAGATGATTTCGGTATCGCTGCCGCGTTGCTTCCACAACACATTTCACTAAGAACCGCCTTTCACGTGCAGAACATCGCGAAGATCGAAGAATATTTCGACTCGCTTTACTGGGACTCTCGCATTCGCATCATTTCGAACGGAGTCGAAATAATCAATGAAGTCGTTAATGACATGCGATACGATATCCTTTGGTATACGATTCGTGAGGATGATCATTTGCGAGGGTTGCATCAAAGGATTGCCGATGATTTGTCTAACAGATTAGAAATAAAAAAATCCGCATACGACGGCGACTTGTTTCGATTTCACGCGACCATCCTGTATACTCAGAAATCAATCCAATCGGAAATCCTTGAAAAGCTAAATTTTCTAGATTTTGAGACGACGATTGAAAAAATTGCCTTATTCGTGTCACACGAAAATCCAGTCATGCCGGGAAGATTTTATGTCTATAAAATCCGGCGCCTAAACCTTGCTTCTAATTGACTAAGGAAGTGGGCTTCTTCTAAGGAAGAGGGCTTCTTCCTAAAGCGTGACGCTTCGCCCAGGAGGAGAAAGAAATGGATAGTCCAGTTTTATTCGCGTTCGCATTGACGTTGTTCGCGGGTTTATCGACGGGTATCGGCAGCTTAATCGGTTTCCTTTCGAAAAAATTCAATCCCAAACTCTTAACGATCTCTTTGGGTTTTTCTGCCGGTGTGATGATCTATGTGTCGATGATAGAGATTTTCGTAAAAGCCAAAGATTCGCTCAGCCTCGCTCTCGGTGAAAAACAAGGTTACGTTTGGACAGTGATCTCGTTTTTTTTGGGAATATTTGTCATCGCCTTGATTGATAAAGTCATTCCTTCTTATGAGAACCCGCATGAGTTGAATGTGGGTAAGAAGATTGAATCCGCCTCAGAAAAGGAGAAAGCTAAACTGCTCCGTATGGGCGCGTTTTCAGCTTTGGCTATCGGCATTCACAACTTTCCCGAAGGCTTGGCCACCTTTATGAGCGGGCTCACCAATCCGACGCTTGGAATCAGCATTGCCGCCGCTATCGCCATTCATAATATCCCGGAAGGGTTGGCCGTATCGGCGCCCATTTATTATGCGACGAAAAGCAGACGCAAAGCCTTCTTCCTTTCGTTTCTGTCCGGTTTAGCGGAGCCTGTCGGCGCTCTCATCGGTTACTTCATCCTACGGTCGTTTTTTAACGAAACGATGTTCGGGGTTATCTTTGCGGCAGTGGCCGGCATTATGGTCTATATTTCCCTTGACGAATTGTTGCCGACTGCGGAGGAATTTGGAGAACACCATTTAGCGATCGGCGGGCTTATCGCGGGAATGATCACGATGGCGGTCAGTCTCTTGCTGTTTATCTGAGCTTAAACCCTGGCTTTGACCGCATCGTCTTTAAAAGCCTGAACGGTTTCGCCGGAGCGTTTACACACTTAAGGACGTCAAACCTTTGGGAAGGATCGTGTGGCGATTTCAGAAGATTTATACTATAGAAGTGCCGGTAAAGTACGGGGAAAAAGCGCTTTTCTAACTTTGAATCGTCTGCAAAATCTTTTTCAGTTTTTCTAAGGTCTCTTCGAAGACCGCTTTGTCAGAAACTTCTTGCCGTAGGAATCCATTGATTGTGAGGATATATTTTTTCGCTTGGTCAATCTTGGTATCGCTACCTTCCTTATAGGCACCGACATCGATAAGATCTTTGGCCCCGTAATAAGTTGAGATCAAGTCTTTTAACGTCCGCGCGGCTTTCAAATGCTCTTTATCGGCCACTTCCGGCATCAGACGACTGATACTGGCCAAAACGTCGATCGCCGGAAAATGGTTGCCTTCAGCCAACTTCCGCGATAGGATGATATGTCCGTCGACGATCCCGCGAACCGTATCGGATATCGGTTCGTTGAAGTCGTCTCCTTCCACCAAAACGGTATAGATGCCGGTAATGCTCCCCTTATCCGAGTTGCCCGCCCTCTCCAGCACTTTCGGCAATCCGGCAAAGACGCTCGGAGGATACCCCCGCGTCGTGGGAGGTTCTCCGATCGCCAGACCCAGCTCCCTTTGCGCCATAGACCATCGGGTGAGAGAATCCACCATCAACATCACATTCAAACCCCGGTCTCGAAAGTATTCGGCAATCGATGTGCTGGTGTAGAGCGCTTTCACTCTCATCAGCGCCGGTTGATCCGAGGTGGACACGACAACCGTGCTTCGCCGCAATCCTTCTTCTCCCAAGTCCCTTTCGATGAACTCGCGAACCTCTCGGCCCCGCTCGCCAATTAAGCCGATCACATTGACATCGGCGCGAGTATTGCGGGCAATCATCCCCATCGTCGTGGACTTTCCCACTCCGCTACCCGAAAATATCCCGATGCGCTGGCCTTGTCCTAACGTGGTAAAGGCGTCGATGGCGCGAACGCCAACCGGCAGCGGCTCTTTGATTCTGGCACGAACAAGCGGATTTGGAGGAGAATTATTAAGCGAAACGTAACTTTTCGGAAAGAATGGTTTCCCGTCGATAGGACGGCCGATACCGTCGAAGACTCTGGAAAGCATGTCTTCCCCGACGCCCACGTCCAGCGTGTGCTTCGTTCCGGAAACGGGACATCCCAGAGAAACCCCTTCAAACTCTTCCAGTGGCATCAGGATGATCCGGTTGTCTTTAAACCCAACGACTTCGCAAAGGATCCGAGCGCCGCCCAGATTTCTGATCACGCAGACTTCGCCAAGGAATACTTCCGGACCGGCGGATTCAATCGTCAACCCGATTATCTTCTCTACCTTGCCGTTCAACGTAATAAAGTCCGTTTGACTCAAGGCCTCTTGCAACCACTGTACCGGGGCGAAGACTTCCAACTTCATAGGTTTTCGTTCTCTAGCGCTTGAGAAACGATCTCCTGGAATAATTGATACTGGCTTTCGATCGTCGCGTCAAAAGTACCGAAATCCGTATCGACTAAAATGCCACCGGGAGCAATTTTGGGATCAGGCCGAAACTCGACATCCGGAAGGACGGTTTTCACACTTTGAAGCAGTGCCGGGGGGAAATGCTCCAGGTTTTTGGGATTGAAGCGCATCAGCACTTTTTTATAGTCGACGACACGTTGCACCAGTTCATGGATCTTGTGCTCGAATACTTCTTCTTCTTTTTTCTCTAAGATAATAAACAACATCTTTTCCACGACTGTTTTCGCCAAAAGGAAGATCTGTTGGGAACCGAGGGTAACGAATTCGTCTTTGTTCTTCTGAAGGTTTTGCTGAAGCGCTTGAACGGAGCGGACGGCGGCATCGAATTGGTTCTTCCATTTTTTTTCTATCTCTTGTTCTTTACTTTTGAGCAGCTGATCCATCTCCGCTTTTTTTTGATCCGCCTGCTTTTGGGCCTCTACGATCTTGGCTTCCGCTTCGACACGAATCTGTTCGGCTTGCCTTCTTGCGTCTTCGATGATCGAGCGGGCTCTCTCTCTCGCCAAGGTTACTTCCGGATGGATCTCGATCAGTTCTTCCGTTTTCTTCTCGTCAAGCTCGTCCGACGGGTGATCAGTTTTTTCATCTGTTTGCGCGGATTCTCCGGAGTTGATCTTTCTTCTCTCTTTTTCGTCGATGGTTACGAGGGTGCGCTTGATCAGGTTATACAATGAGCTCCTCTCCTCCACCGCGGGCGATGAATATCTCACCGCTTTCCTCCAGCCGGCGGATGACGTTGACGATCTTTTGCTGCGCTTCCTCTACATCAACCACCCGCAAGGGGCCCATAAACTCGATCTCTTCTTTAAGAAGCTGTCCCGCTCGTTTGGAAAGGTTGTTCGTGATCTTGAGCATAATCTCTTCGGAAGACCCTTTTAAAGCGCGGCTCAAATCTTTCGTGTCCACTTCTCGGAGCACCATCTGGACGGATCGGTCATCCAGTTTGACGACATCTTCAAACACGAACATATGCCGCCGTATCTCTTCGGCTAATTCGGGATCGGTTTCAGAAAGTTTATCCAAAATCTCCTTTTCAGTCGTACGATCGAGGCTGTTCATAAACTCGACGACGGTATCCAACCCGCCTACCTGAGCGAAATCCTGAGTCACAAAGGTCGAAACCTTGCGTTCCAACACGCGTTCCACTTCACGAACCACCTCGGGATTCGCTTTATCAAGCATGGCGATACGCTTCACCACCTCCGCCTTCAAACCCTCCGGAAGGGAACCGATAACCTGGGCCGCCTGTTTTGGAAGCAAGTAGCAAAGAATCAACGCGATCGTCTGCGGGTGTTCATTCTGCAAAACGTTCACCAACTGCATCGGATCCGTCTTTTTCAAAAAATCGAAGGGTTTCACCTGGAGATTGGTCGTCAATCGCTCAAGGATATCCAAAGCCTTCTCGACACCGACCGCTTTTTCCAGCATATCTCGCGCATACTCGATCCCCCCGGATGCCATAAACTCCCGGGCGCGAAAGTTCGTGACGAACTCCGACAACACTGTTTTTTTCTCATTGTCGTTCACTTTCTCCAGTTTCGCCAACTCCAAGGTCAGACGTTCGATATCTTCATCGCTCATATGCTTAAGAATCTTCGAGGCTTTCTCCGAACCCAGCGTCAGCAACAGGACAGAAGCTTTCCGTACACCTGAATACGAACTTTCCGCCATTCTCTCTCCTTCGATCCTGAAAGGTTGCCTTTTTTCCGATTGGCCTTCGTTTGTCTCGCAGTCTGGAGAAAGCCGATCGGTGAACTTAGGACATTATAGCACGAATCGGAGGACTATTTCGTGTATTTCATCCGATATTCGCCTAATTAACATATATTATATCCCGATCATTAACATATTAAAGTGTTTGCGTTGTTCACTCGGAGAGGAAAGCTTCCATCGCACGCAATGCCCGCCCCGACTTAAGCGACCGTATCTCTTTCTTTTTCCCTTTTACGGGCGGGAGAATTCCGAAATTCGCGTACATCGGACGGAGGGGATCGGCTTGCGTGATATAGGCGATCAACGCGCCGACCATCGTTTCAATGGGGTAATCCCATAACGGTTTCCCTTGTATCCGACGTAAGACTTGCCCCGCGACGACCAGCCCGCTGACCGCACTTTCCATATACCCTTCCATGCCGCTCATCTGACCGGCGACAAACAAGTTGGGCCGTGTTTTTGATTCCAAATGGGCGTCGAACAATTTCGGGGTATTGAGATAGGTGTTCCGGTGCATGACCCCATAACGAACAATCTCCACTTCTCTTAGAGCGGGGATCAGTCGCAGCAACCGTTTCTGCTCGTTCCATTTCAAGCGGGTTTGGAAACCGACCAGGTTGTAGAGGTTTTTCGCCGCGTTCTCTTGCCGTAATTGAATCGCGGCGTAGGGTTCGCGGTTCGTTTTAGGGTCGATCAGCCCAATAGGCTTCATTGGCCCGTACCGGAGAGCATCATATCCCCCTCGCGCGATCTCCTCGATCGGTTGGCACCGGTCGAACAAATACTTCCGTTCAAAATCCGGAACGGCTATTTTTTCTGCTTCGATCAGTGCGCGGTAAAATCGACCGTAGAGCTCCTCGTCAAGCGGAAGGTTCACGTAGGCGCCGCCTTCTTCCTCTTTATAGCGATCGGCTTCGAAAGCGCAAGAGAAATCGATCGTTTCGCTATCAACGACCGGCGCGACGGCATCAAAGAAAAAGAGTTCGGTCGTGCTCATAAACCGCGAAAGCGTCCGCATAAAGCGTTCGGAAGTCGCAGGGCCGGTACAGATCATCACGGCTGTACGCCTAAAGTCTTCTGAGTCCAGTTGGGTATATTCCTCCCGAACAAGCCGGATCGAAGCGGCGGTAACACGCTGGCCGATCAGTTCGGAAAATTGTTTGCGGTCGACTGCCAAGGCCGATCCGGCTGGTACCCGGCACGCTTCTGCGATCTCCAAAAGGTGGCTCTTCAGAAGCCGCATCTCTTCCTTTAACAAACCGGAAGCGGTATTCGGATCCGTTGACTTTAATGAGTTCGAACAGACCAGCTCGGCGAGATCGCCTGTGGCATGCACCTCGGTTGAACACGCCGGTCTCATTTCATAAAGCGTTACCGGTACGCCGTGATCGGATAGGAATAGGGCCGCTTCGCAACCGGCCAAACCCCCTCCGATAATCTTAACCTGTCCGATCATCTTCTGCCCCCCGGAAGTGCTTCTTCATCGTCAATCGGTTACCGCAGCCGTTATCGCGCGGGGAATAGATGACCTCATCCATCATGCTTTTGATTATATAAACTCCTAATCCGTGATCTTTCAAATCATCCAAATCACGCGAGAGGATCGTATCCGGGCAGACCGTCTTTCCCGAATCCTCCAGGAGAAAGGTGCAACGGCGATCTTCTTCCTCCCACAAAACGGTCAGTTGGACAATTTGCGAGGCGTCAAACCGGTAGGTATGTTTGATGACATTGACAACGGCCTCGCTGAGGGCGAGTTCGGCATCGAAAACCTGAGCCGCGCTGATGTTCTTCAACTTAAAAAAAGATCGAAGTGCCCCTCGCATCACACGGATATAGTCGATGATTGCGTTAAATTCGATAAACAATCGCTCCGTCAAATCTCTCTCCCACCCGGCGCCAAATTCCGGCAAAAGTTAAAAATATACTCTTGAGCGTACCCCGCGTATTCTCCAAAGGCGGTTTGGCCCCAAGTTGCCAATTGGTCGTGAGCGCCTTCGATGTCGAATACCTCTTTTATCCACCGAGAGATCCATATATCAACCGGAAATGCTTTCAAGACAGAGTATCCAAATAATAGGATACAATGAGCGACCTTATAACCGATCCCGGGAAATGTCAATAAAAACGATAGTTTGCGCTCGTAGGTTTCCGTTCGGAGCGAATGGAAATCCGATTCGCTGAACCTCCTCACCAACTGACAGAGCCACGCGCTGCGATACCCAAATCCCAGGCGTTTATAATCTTCCTCGCACAGCAAAGCCAAGGTTCCTTTTTTGGGAAACCGGTAAAACGACTCTCCATCATAGCGGACCTCGTTTTCCGGGAACAACCGACATAAAGCGTCCAGTTTTTTTTCCAAAGCGGGGATATTGGTTTGCGTCGATAATAAAAAACTAACGGTGACTTCCCACACATCTTGCCGGAGAATTCTTAAACCAAGACTTTTCGAAAAAATCTCCTCGAATTTGAGTGCGAACCAATTATACCCGTTTTCTCTCAGGTTCGATAAGATAGACTCACGAATCGTACTCAAAGAGTCATTAAGTCCGAAATAACGCTCGATTTGGAGCCGATTTTCCCCCTCGTAGTCGGCGGTAGTACGAACCGAGTCACCGGGTATCCGAAGCGTCCTGATCGTTTTATTCGATTCATCGTACTCGATTCGATAAAGGTTGTCGTTGATAAACCCGAACCAATGCTTCCCGCGTTTTTTCCATCGGAAAGCTTGTCCGCAGTTCAGACAATAATCAAGATGGAAGGGCACCTGTATTTTCCAGCTTTCTTGTCGTTCGTCTCTCATTGTCATCCCACTTGGGTAGAACCCGGTTGCCCGTTAGAATCGTCTAATGGCAAGGAGTATGGGCAACCGCAGTAGGTTTGACGGTAAAGCCCCAGCTCACGCGAGTACCGTACGCTTTGGTCAAACCCGCCCTCCCTTCGGAAGGGTTCATAAAAAAAGGAGATCTTTACCTCTCTGCCGATTCGATATCCGATCACCTCTATCATTCTCAGGTCTTTCATCCGACTGGTAAATAGGGAAGTGGAGTACCATCCGAATCCCAACGCTTTCGCCAGAACTGCCGTTCTCCGCAGATTCTTCGCAATACACAGTCTGCACCGCTGTCCGCCTTCGGGTTCCTTTTCGTATCCCCGTGTTAACCCCATCCAGTTTTCGCAATCATATTCGCCTTCGTTCAGCGGAAAATCCCATACCCGCGCGAGAGTGCGCGCAAACGAAAGTCGTTTCCGATATTCTGTTTCGGGAAAAATGTTCGGATTATAGAAGTACCCTTCGACCGTAAACCGTTCTTTGAGCTTTTGGAAGGCGACAGTCGCGTCCGGGGCGCAACAAATATGCAAGAGTAAACGTTTCGTCTTCATCGGCGACCTTCTACCGCTTCGAATCGATGAGGATGGTGACGGGTCCGTCGTTCAGCAGATCGATCGCCATCATGGCGCCAAAAACCCCCATGCTGACAGAAACACCGTGGTCGGCCATCCTTCGACCACATGCGTCATAGAACGCCTGCGCCTTCTCCGGTTTTGCCGCCTCGGAAAAGGAAGGCCTTCTCCCTTTCTGAGCATCTCCATATAAGGTGAATTGGGAAACGAGAAGGATGGATCCACCCGTGTCTTTCACAGAAAGGTTCATCTTTTCGTTTTCATCTTCAAAAATCCGCAAATGGACTATTTTTTCGACCATCCATTCCAGGTCGGCGGATTCGTCGGACTCCCCGATTCCGAGAAAGACCAACAACCCCTGTCCGATCGATGACACCAGTTTGCCGTCGACCCTCACGGACGCATGTTTCACGCGCTGCAAGACCGCTTTCATCCTTCACCTCTGGTTCGGTACACGTTGACAATACCGTTTTGTTTTCTCCAATACTCCATCATCTCTTCAAGCTGCGCCAAGGATTTCACGTAGATCGAGAGGCGGTAGGTCATATGGTTGATCTCGTCAAATTTTGTGTTGACTTCGGTAATTTGATAACTCCGCTCTTTGGCCGACTGGCAGATGCTTTTCAGAAGATTTCCCGAATGATCGTTGCTTTCCAGGATTACCTGGGTCATATACCGCTCCTGCTCTGTGTTTCCCCACTGGACAGATACCAATTCCCCCATCATAATCTTTTCGACGTTAGGGCAGTTATCCTGGTGGATCGTGATTCCTTTTCTGCTAATGACTCCTACGATCCGGTCTCCCGGAACGGGAAAGCAGCATTTCGCCATCTTCACTTCGATACCGAGCTGACCATCCACGACGATGGTTTTCGATTGGATCTGTTTTTTGTCGGGTTGCCCTAAAGCGGGAAGGGGTTCCTCAGCTGGCGGTTGGAATAAAGCGGCGATATCTTCTGCGCTGTGCTCCTTTTCTCCGATCCGAAGCAAAAGGTCTTTTTCGTTGACTTGCCGGTCGGTGCCGAGATACTGCTTGAGCTCGTCGGACTCCAACAGATCTTCCATCGACTTCTGCAATTTTTTCGCAACTTGCCGAAGAATATCCTTGCCTTCTTCGATCAACACCTGGGCGTCTTTTTCTTTGAAAAACCGGCGGATCTTGGCGCGCGTGCTGGAAGATTTCGCATATTTAAGCCAATCCAAGCTGGGACCGGGATTGTTCTTATTCACGATGATCTCGACGATATCTCCGTTCTGAAGCTCATAACCGATCGGGACGATCTTGCCGTTGACCTTTGCGCCCGCGTAGTGATGACCGACCTCGGTATGAACGGAATAGGCGAAGTCGATCGTGGTCGCCCCTTTTTGCATATGCTTCAGCTCCCCTTTGGGAGAGAAGATATAGACATCTTCGAGCTGAATTTCTTTCTGGAACTCATTCAGGCCGGTAACGCCCTGCTCGTAATCCTGATGCCATTCCTGCAGCTTTTTCAACCAAGTTTGCTGGTACTTCTGCATCTTCCCTTCTTTATAGATCCAGTGGGCGGCTAAACCGAACTCCGCTTCATTGTGCATTTCCTTGTCGCGTATCTGTATTTCGAGGGGTTCCCCCCGATGCGTGATGACCGTCGTGTGCAAGGAGCGATATCCGTTCGATTTGGGGGTAGCGATGTAATCTTTCACTCGTCCCGGAATCGGTTTCCAAAGATTATGAACCAACCCCAGTACATAATAGCATTCTTTGTCGGTGTTGGTGATGACGCGAACGGCGATGAGATCATAGATCTCATCAAAGTTCTTCCCTCTTTCGTTCATCTTTTTCCAGATGGAGTAGAAATGCTTCTCCCTACCGGATATCTCGCATTGGATGCCATTTCTCGCCAACGTCAATTGAAGCACGCTTAAGTATTCTTGCGCGATCAACTCCCGATCGGCGCGTTTTGAATCCACAAGTGAAGCGATATGCGCATACTCTTCCGGGTAGAGGTATTTGAATGAAAGGTCTTCCAGTTGCCACTTAATCGTGTAAATACCCAATCGATGCGCGATGGGCGTGAAGATCTGCAGGGTTTCTTTCGCTTTTTTCTTCTGCGTTTCCGGGGATTGAAACTCCATCGTTCGCATATTGTGTAACCGATCGGCCAGTTTGACCATGATCACGCGGATGTCTTGGGACATGGCGAAAAACATCTTCAATACAGTTTCCGCCTTCTGGTCAAAGTTCTTCTGATCGATCTTAAGGCGGTCGATCTTGGTCACCCCATCGACAATACGGGCCACCTCTTTCCCAAAACGTTGTTCTATCTCCAGCAGGGGAGTCGCCGTATCCTCGACGACATCATGCAACAGACCCGCTTTGATGCTAACGGTGTCGAGCTTCATTTCGGCAAGTATTTGAGCCACTTTAAGGGGATGGATGATGTAGGGTTCTCCACTTCTCCGAAACTGTTCGGCGTGTTGAAGTTTCGCGAACTCGTAAGCTTCGAGAACACTCTTCAGTTCTTCCTCGGTGTAATTTTTATACAAAAAACCGAAGACTCTGCGCATCTCCTCTGGCAAATTAGCCGTTCGTAAGCGCTCCATCCTCACTCCTTTCTTTATTGCCTCGATTTTACCATAAAGAGGAATACAAACGATGGGTAGTGCGAGGCATCCCCAGTCCGTAGGGTTGAAGCGGGGAACTTTCGCGATTTATGTTAAAATTAAGAGTCCGATCGAACAATACGGGGGTGACAGTGGTATGTCCTGGTTTCAAACGCAAAAAATGATGAGAAAGGTTCTCTTCTCTCTGCTGCCCATCGCGGTCTTTTCGATTTACGCCTACGGATACCGGGTTCTCTGGCTTGGCCTTTTTGTCTTTTCCGCCGGAATCCTGACCGAATGGCTGATGGAACGCCGTCACAAAAAAAAGGTGAGCGAGGCGGTGTTGGTGACCTGTCTGCTTTTCACCCTCTCACTGCCTCCAGGAACACCCTGGTGGGTCGCCGTTGTTGGGATCGTGTTCGGCGTTTTTTTCGCCAAAGAAGTCTACGGTGGCTTTGGACGCAACATCTTTAATCCCGCCATCGTCTCGAGGTTATTTGTCTATCTGACCTTCCCCAATCTCCTGACGACCGGATGGATCGCCGCCGGCCACTTCGGCGCAAATCCCGTGACGTCCGCCACCCCGCTAACCCTTCTCAAAAGCGGTAAAATTCCAGAACTCGCTGATCTTTTCTTGGGCTTGCGCGCCGGTTCGCTTGGCGAGGGTCCGATTTTTTTGATCCTTATCGCCGCGGTCTATCTCATCTGGACTAAAACAGCCTCTTGGCGCATCATGCTTTCCACGCTTCTCTCCGGGTTGCTCCTATCTTCTCTCTTTGAATGGCTGAAGGTGCCGGGAGCCCTAAACGCGCTACCCGCTATCTTATCGGGCAGTTTTCTGTTCGTTACCGTCTTTATGGCGACCGACCCCGTCTCAGCCCCGAAGAAGACGGCTTCTTTATGGGTTTATGGTTCGATCATCGGAGTCACTTCCGTTCTCATCCGCACCTTCTCCTTTTTCCCGGAAGGGATGAGTTTCGGCATTCTGGTGGGCAATACCTTCGCCCCGCTGTTGGATCTGATGTTTTCGAAAAAGAAGGCGGTGGTCCGTTCATGAAACGGAGCCTCTCTTCTCTTAAAGACAGCAAAGGCTACCTGGTCGGGTTCGCCGTCATCGTTACCTTCGCCTTCGTGCTCCTGCTTTCTTTCGTGAACGAGCTGACGAAAGAACGCGTCGAAAAGAATCAGGAACTCTTTCTGATACGCGCCGTTCTTGAATCGATGCGTATACCCTATCGAAATGATCAAGACGCTTTGATGACATTTCAAACCCGGATCACAGTAGAAGAAATCCAAGGGCAACAAATTTTTATTACGAATCCCCCCGAAGAAAGGAAATATGCGATCCTGTTTTCCGGAAACGGCCTTTGGAGCATTATTCAAGGCGTTCTTGGAGTCGACGCGAAGTTCGAGCGCGTGACGGGTTTATCTTTCGTGGAGCAGAATGAAACGCCCGGGCTTGGGGGCCGAATCGAAGAATCGTGGTTCAAAGCCCAGTTTCAAGGAGAGAAACTGATCGACCGGACGATCGCCTTCCGAACTGGACAGGCGGATCCCGGGGATCCGGACAAAGAAAACGGGAGCGTGGACGCCGTTACAGGCGCGACTTCTACATCCAAATCCCTGGAGACGATTTTGAAAAACGCGCTCATAGACTTGGAAGAACGCGTGAGGGAGGGAAACCGATGACCCGAAACGGATCAAACAACGCGCCGAATATCCTTAAAGACAACCTATTCCACCATAATCCCGTCGCTTCGCAAATCATCGGGATCTGTTCCGCGCTCGCAGTGACCAATAATTTGGTTAACACTTTCATTATGGGCCTCGGTGTCGCGCTATCAACCGCCTTTTCCAGTTTTACGCTCTCGGTGATGAAAGCGTGGATCCCACAAAAGGTCCGAATGATCATCCAAGTCTTGGTCCTTTCCTTCTACGTCATCTTGCTGGATATTCTCTTGCGGGCGTTTTTACCGAATATTGCGAAGGCTTTAGGACCTTACATAGGATTGATCATCACCAACTGCATCTTGATGGGACGAGCCGAAGCATTCGCCCAGGCGAACCCTCCCGCGGCCGCTTTTTGGGACGGATTGACCTCCGGAATCGGGTATTTGATGGTGCTGATGATCGTGGCTTTTTTCCGCGAATTGCTGGGATTCGGCACCCTGTTCGGCATGCGGGTCCTTCCAAATGGCTTTGTTCCTTGGACGATCATGGTCATGGCCCCGAGCGCGTTTTTCGTTCTCGCCCTCTATATCTGGATACATAACACCTTACTTACAAAGAGAAGGAAGTGAGACGACGATGACACCGGATGTACATCCTTTGGCGCTCCTGATCGCTTCTGTTTTTACCAATAATATCCTGCTCTCTCTCTTTTTAGGCATGTGTTCTTTTATATCCATCTCAAAAGATCTGAAGGCATCGAATGGGTTGGGGATGGCCGTCACGCTGGTTCTGACGATCACCACTCTCATTAATTGGATGGTTTACCGCTGGATTATCCTGCCGTTCGAACTCGTTTACCTGAGATATATCGTATTTATCATCGTCATCGCCGCGATCGTCCAGGTTTTGGAGATGGTGATCGAGCGGGTCTCGCCAACCCTTTACCGCAGTCTCGGCATCTTCTTGCCCCTGATTACGGTTAACTGCGCGATCATGGGAGTTTCTTTGTTTATGCAGCTTCGGAACTACGACTTGCTGCAATCCGCGTTTTTCGGCGCGGGTTCCGGATTGGGTTGGTGGTTGGCGATCGTGCTCTTAGCCGCGATACGTCAACGGATCGAAAAGAACCCGATTCCGGCGGGTTTGAAAGGCGCGGGTATCACGCTGATCACGATTGGCATTATCGGGATGGCTTTTCTGGGGTTCGCCGGTATGCTCAAAACACAATAAGACAGCGAAAGGAGGAACGTCATGTGGATCGCTCCTGTTGTCATTAGCGCCATCAGCGCCGTATTGGCCATCGCGATCGCCATTATCGACGGGTTTGTCAATAATTACGGAGAGGTCACCATCTCGATTAATGAGGGGCAAAAAAAGCTCACCGTAAAAGGGGGAAGCCCTTTATTGTCGACGCTATCCTCGAAAGGTATCTATGTGCCTTCTGCCTGCGGCGGAAAAGGCAGTTGCGGCGCTTGCAAAGTGAAGGTATTATCCGACATCGGGCCGCATTTGCCGACGGAGCTGCCCTATATGTCTCCCGAGGAGATCAAGAACAACATACGCCTATCCTGTCAGGTCAAACTCAAGTCCGATATTCAGATCCGTTTGCCGGAGGAGCTGTTCTCCGTCCGGCAGCTGAATGGGTTGGTCGAAGGGTTGAAAGAGGTGACCTACGACATCAAGGAGCTGACGGTCCGGCTGGCTAAAAACACGACGGTCGATTTCAAAGCCGGCCAGTATATGCAGCTCGTCATACCGCCTTACGGAGATATTAAAGAAAGCGCGCAAAGAGCCTACTCGATCTCGTCCAAACCTTCGGAAAAGGAGAAACTGGAATTCTTGATCCGGCTGGTTCCGAACGGCATTGCAACTACGTATGTGCACCGTGTGCTGAAAGAAAAGCAGTCGATGAGCGTCGTCGGGCCTTTCGGTGATTTTTACGTTCGGGAAACTGATGCCGATATGTTCTGTGTGGCCGGGGGATCGGGGATGGCGCCGATACGATCGATTTTGCTGGATATGTATGAGAAAAAGATACGACATCGCGCGATCTGGTATTTCTTTGGGGCGCGAAGTCGAAGAGACCTCTTTTATTTGGAGGAGCTGAAACAACTCGAAGCCCAGTGGCCATGTTTTCATTTCGTGCCTGCCCTCTCGGAACCGCTCCCGGATGATCGTTGGGAAGGAGAAACCGGTTTGATCACTCAGGTGCTGGACTCTTACATGAAATCGGAGGCCGATCCGTCTAAATCGCGTGAGGGCTATCTTTGCGGTAGCCCAGGGATGATCGGCGCATGTGTGAAGGTTATGATGGCCAACGGCATACCGGAGGAAAAGATCTATTACGACAAATTCGCGTAGTTCGCGGGCTTGATAAGGAGGAAAACGATGAAGATGACTCCTGAGATGGTCCGAGCGCAGGAAAGGATGGCGCCGGGCGTAATCACCGCCCAGGGATTTTTAGGGAACGATCCTCGTAATGTGGCTGAAATTATAGCTGAGGACGAACGTTACTTTGCGCTTTACGAGATCCAAATCGATCGATTGGTAGCGAAGATGCGGGAACTTCAGGACGCCGGTCGAGCGGGTTTGGGAGAGGCGATCACCGTCGCGCCCTACTGGGAGGTGCGTGTGAACGAAGCCAGAGGCGTATTGCCTTGTCCTTTTTCCGATGGGGTTTACGGAAAGGTCAACACCATCGTCACAGACAAACAGAGCGGGAGAGAGCTTGTTTTCAGCGACCTGACCACGCATCTCATCGAAGCCCATCACTTCTTCCAGGGTCAAGGGTCTCCCTTTCGGCATGAACCCGAGGATTATGTTCTCATTCTTCACCTCTGAGAAAACGAGCGCGAGGATGACGGCAAAAAGGGGGTTTCTCGTTATGCTCGCCGGCATTTTCCTCATCGGTTCCGGGTATTCCTGGTTGTCAATAAAAGACGGGATCGTTATCCTCTCGCCGACCCAATCCATCGATATCACAATCGTTTCAATCATGGATGCGCTCGTCTCCACCCCGCTTGAAAATGGGGAGTTTTGGGTTTCTATCATCTTCTCTGCCGAAGACCAAAGTTGGACATGCATTTCAAATCATCACAAATACATGCAGACTTCTGCCGGAATCCTTGAGCGTGGAGGCGTTCTACCTACGTCTATAAAAGAGCCGAAGGTTTCTCTCTTTGATGTTTTGACGCTGGCGCGCTTACAAACTCCTAAAACGATTGTAGCGGTTTACTTGTGCAGTGATCTTGAACGAGACTATTGGCGCGTGCTAACCGACGCGGAAGTATTTTCGATCGACACCGAAAAACCGATCGTGTTCAGAAAAGAGAAACTCATAAAAGCTCCTGAATCCAATGCATCCAGTTAAGGACGCCCACCGGCAAAAAGAAGGTGAAACGTGAGAATTCTCGTTGTCGAGGACCATCGAAAAATCGCCGAATCGATCAAGATCGGATTGGAGAAAGAAGGGTTTGAAGTCCTTTGCGCCTACGATGGGGGATCGGCTTTGGATTCTTTGGAATCCATCTCCTTTGATTGCGTGCTCTTGGACATTATGCTTCCGGACATCTCCGGATATGAGTTGTGCAAATATATTCGTAACGACCTCGCCAACGCCGTGCCCATTATTATGCTAACCGCTCTGGACTCCCTGGAAAATAAAGTCGAAGGGTTCAATTGCGGAGCCGACGACTATCTGCCGAAACCGTTCTACTTCAAAGAACTGGATGCGCGAATTAGAGCCGTTATCCGAAGGAATATCCATCAAACCCGCGATATCATCCAATACGGCCCTTTCTCTTACGATCCGTACAAACGGTTATTGCTGATCAACGATGTGGAAGTTCAAATGAGCAAACGGGAGTTGGAGTTGATGGAGCTGTTTTTAAAAAACCCTCAAAAGGTTCTTTCACGAGATTTTATCAAGGGAGAGATATGGGGAGAGGACGAAGAGGGAAAAAGCAATATCGTGGACGTCTACATCCTCTACCTGCGCAAACGGTTGAAGCCTTACGGGCTGGAAAAAAGCATCAAGACCTATCCTCAGGTCGGTTATATCTTGGACATCGCCTGATATGCGCTCTCTCCAGACAAAGATCTCTCTGTGGTACTTCATCAGTTTTACCATCCTGTTTCTCGTGTTTTTAGTAACCGCTTTCTTCCTTTTCCGCCACGTGATCTACAATCATTTTGATAACCGCCTGCGATCTCTCGCAGACGAATTTTCGCGTTTCTTCGAATTGAATGATCCAGAAGACAATCAATTGATTTCTTTGGCCGGGAAAGAGGAGATCGTTTTGGAAGTATATCAGAACAAGCGGCTTTATCTCTCGTTCCAAGTGGGACCCGGCCATTTCAGCGAGTGGGTGGCGAAAGAAACGAGCGGATATTTCTCCACCGATGTATTACGTTGTTATATCAAGCGAATACCGGTTTCCGATCTCGTTATCATCGTCGGGATCGATAGGCGGTTTTATTTTGGAGATATCCCGATTCTGATTATCGGGATCGTGTTCGTGATCGTTCTCTGCATGCTTTCGATCTATATCGTCGGCAAGATCATTTCGAAACGGTTGCTCTACCCATTGGAGATCATCGGGGAAGAGCTTTTGGATACAGTTAACAAAAATATAGAAGGCAAACGTATCGCGGTTCCCGTGACAGGCAAGGAGATCGGCAATTTGGTCTTCGCGATCAATCTTTCTCTCGGTAAGCTCGAGAGGTACCTGAAGGAGATCAAAGGGTTTTCCGCTTACCTCGCCCATGAATTGCGTACTCCGCTGACTCTGGTGAAGATGACCTTGCAGAATCTGAAAACTTCCGAATATCGCTCTTCTTCCATGAAAAGCATCGAAGAAGCCGATCAGGAAGTTGAAGAAGCGATCCAGTTCCTGAATGATCTTCTGCTCCTTTCCAATCTGGAAAAAGGGATCATCGAACGGTTCCAGGATTTCGACCTCGGGGAAGTGATCCTGCAAAATTTTGAAAAGGCGAGCAAGATCTTTCCGAAAAAGAAGATAGACGTCGATATTTCGGCCTTGTTACTCTATCGGGGAGCCGCCCAACTGATCTCTCATGCGGTCTATATTCTCATCGAAAATGCCTGCAAGTATAGCGAAGAGGACACGGTGACGATCCGTTTATTCCAAAACGCGCGCGCCCTAAGCGAGGACAATCCGGTGAATATCATACAAATCGATAGTGTGGGGCGAAAGATACAATGGGATGAATTGAAGAAGATGCCAGTCCTGAAAGGCCATGGAATCGGGCTGAACCTTTGCCGGCGCATCGCGCAAATCCATAACGGAACCTTATCCTATTCCTTTCAGGAAACGCCTCAAGAAGAACGGGTGAGAAACGTTTTTGAGTTGAAATTGCCTTGAAAACGCTTCATTCCGTCGTTATCGCAGGTTGGCCAAGAGTTGTTCGGAGAGCCCGCGAATCTCGCCCGATTCCTCAATCCATTCGGGATGCGCGGGATGGGCGATAACGAAGAGAAGGCATTCCCTGGCTTCGACCTTACGATTTTGCCTAAGCAACAAGAGCGACAAGTCATAGTAAGCGTTGAGATAGTTCGGTTCGATCCGGATCGTTTTCCGATAGTATTCCTCCGCTTTTTTCTCATCCTTCATCGGCCATGGGGCATCGCGATAACGCATCGCGAAGGCGTAATAGGCCAGATAAAAATCAGGATCCCTGGATAAAACCTGTTGCAGATGCGACTCGAATTTTTTGAGTAGATCCAAAGCGCCCAAACCGCCTTCTCTTTCGGCGATACGTCCGCAGGAAAGGGCGTAGGCATAGTGTGACATCACATCGTCGGGCGCGTAACGGACCGCTTTTTCTCCCGCCTCTATCGCCAGGCGATAGGTTCGATTTCTATCGGCATCCGAAGCGATCCCCCAATCGGCATATCGAAACAGCGCCGAACATAAGACCGGATACAGTACCGGTTGGAGGACGACCTGATCCTGCAGCTGTTGTATAAAGATCGCCATCGCCTCCTTGTCCCGGTGGCTGTTCAGCTCAATAAACTGGACAACCGCGTTTTCCAAGGGCCAGACCGATCCGCTACCGCCCCAACTCAGAGAAACGCACGCGCTAATCAGAAGAATGCTGGTGAACCTTTTGATCCCTTTCATCTTTCCTCCTACTCCAAGCCGTTTTGACAGGAAATGGGAGATGCCACTGGAGCAGCGCCGGTAAAAAAACCAGAGTGGATAACACGCCCACCGCAATTCCCAATACCATCAGCAGCGCGATCTTCACATAAACCATCATAGGGGAGGTCAGTAAAACGGCGAAGCAACCGATCAGACTCACCCCGTTGAACAGGATGGGCGAAGCTGTTTTCTGGAAAGCGTCTTCGACATTCTGCGTTTTTTTGTACCAAAACATAAAATGGATCGCGTAATCAATAACCAAGCCTTGCAACATACCGGCGACGATCGCGGTCGGTATGTCCAGAGAGATTCTCAGCGCCGACATGAACAGGAAGTTGAAAACAACGGTAATAACGATGGGAATCGAAGAAAATAAAGCCGTTTTGACGCTTCGGAAACTCAAAAATAAGAGAAGAAGGATCAGTCCGAAAGCAATTAAGGTACTCTCTACCTGATTGTTGACGACCAAAGCGCTGAGTTCGGCCCATATTAAAGGGGCGCCGGTGAGTTGTATCTTATAGTCTTCGGTCAATCCAGAATCTCTCCAAGCGCTCTCTATACCGGTTTTTGCCTCTTTCGCGGCGGTGCTGTCGTTGGAGGTCAAAAACAGCATTACCCGAAAACTGTCCTCGTTAAGGAAGGACCGGACCATTTCCTTGCCCTGCGCGCTCATCCGTGTCGCCGTGATCAATAAAGGCGTCGGGATCTTCAAGGATTCGCTCATTTTAACGATGCTCATTTGATTGGCGATCTGCGGTATACCTTGGATCTTATCCAAGAGGGTTTTGATTTTTTGCTCTTCTTCGCTTATGATCGCTAGCTGTCTTCCGTCAATGGTCTCGAAAACCAAATACAAATTGGAAGACCATCCAAAATCGGATTTGAGTTGCTCGGCCGATTGTCTGACCGTTGAATCTTCTTTAAAATACCGGTAAGAATCCAATTCTAAAGAAACTTTAGGGATGAGGAACGGCGAAAGTCCGATACCGGCCAAGGTGAAACCGATGAAAGCCCATTTGAAGTAGCGTCCGATACGGGGCATCCGCGCAGGTGCGACCGGGAAAGACCTTTCCTTTTTTTGCGCCGGCTCCTTTTTATAGAACAGGATAAAAGAAGGCGTCACCACCATCGTGAAAACACCGCACAAAAGGATTCCCAAAGAAGCGAAGATACCCATATCCCTGAAGGCTTCCATCTTCAGGAATATATTCGAGGCAAAACCTGCCATCGTCGTCAAAGAAGAGAATAGAATCGGCATCCACTCTTCTTTTGTAGCTCGTTGAATGATCGTGGACAAACCTAAGGAGGAAGAAAGATTGCCCGTCTCCCTATCTGGCGCGTAATAAGATTCTTTCCTTATCTCCAAAAACCGGGAGAGGTAGTGCATCCCGTAAGCCGACCCGATAATGATGATAAAGGTCGGAATCAAGACCGTTAGACTGTTGATGTTCCGGTGGAAAACGAGCATAAAAAAATACACCCAGATGGAAGAAAGCAGAGGCGGAACCAGCGTCAGAAAGGATAGAAAGAGGCTCCGGAATTTCAGTAGGAAAATACCCAACACGACTATCCCGATCAGAGGGGTGTAAACTAAGGCCAAAACTCTCACGGAATCGAACAATTCAGCATCCACGATCTCCTCGCCGATAAGTTTAAATGGAACCGAGGTCGCAGACCGAATTTCCGATTGGATCCGATCTCTCAATTCGATCGCTTGAACCTTCATCTCCGCGTTTTTGCGCAACATCACCGTTACTGAACGCCCGTCCTCAGAGATAAGTACTCCGGCGTAGGCCGGATCTCGCAAAATAGAAGCGTCGAAGGAATACTCTCTGTTGTCAGGGTTTTCTGGGTCCTCGGTTACCGTTACATAGGGTAGGAATCGGATAAAGGGCGCCCCAAACAGGAGCCCTCCGTTCTTCTGCGCGTTCAGTATCGATTCGACCGATTGGATAAAGGGGATCTTCTGCAACGCGCTGACCACTTTGTCTACCTCTCTCAAGCTTTCTTCCGCGTTGTCGGGATCGAAAGGCAGGAGAACCATGATCGATGTGGTATCCCCGTACTTTTGGGCAATTGTTTCCCCAGCAATCAAGGTCGGGCTTGTTCTGTCTAAGAAGGCGTAAAAAGTGGAGTCGAAGTACATGTTTTTCCCAACGTAGATACCAAATATCGTCGTTATCACCAAAATGATCACAGTCCACACGACGTTGAGGTTTCGATTCTTTTTCAAAAGGGCGCTCCTCCCTATCCTTCGGATGGTTCCGGCGTTGAATGCCTGCCGGATGTCTCTGTTTTTCTGACGCTGTATGATAAACTCAAATTGACAATTACTTACCTTTGACGGAAAACCTCAAAATATTATTTCAATTATTGAACTATTTATTTTTTATACTAATTACCAGACAGTCTTGATCGGGCGAAGATGAGAACGACCTAAAGCCGCAGTTGGCTGTTTCGGTATCCAAGAAAACGGCCTAACGCCCGGAATCGCTCGGTCAGTTTTGATATTTCCCGTTTCCGATGTTCCTGAAAGGGGAAGATTTGGAAGGTGACCGTCTTTCCCGTGCTCTTCTTTCGCCATGTCCCCCGGATTTCCCCATTCAATAGGTAAACGGCTTCCACGTGCCCACCGGGCCTGTGGATTTTCCTCGAGAGGTCCTCGGAGATCCAGCGGTCTCTATTTTTATAGCCGATCAATAGCGAGTCGAACTTCGGAAGGACGATGCATGCGGGCAGATCGCTCGTTTCGAGAAACGGGGGATCGTTTTCTTTCAGCAGGACAAAGGTGCTCTTACCCCCTGCGACACTGTAGGCAATACATTCGGTTGCGATCGCTTCATAGACCTGCAGAACCGTCTTCGCAGGTAAAGCCGACCAATAGGCGAAATCTTGCAGAGTAGCCGGCGCATAGCCTTTGAGATACCTTCGCAGCAGTTCGGTTTTCGCTTCGAAGGGATCGAGGTCGGGCCACGAGAGATCCGGAATCCACTGATAGCGACTGGCGAACAACGCTTTTCCGTTTTTCGTTCCCGCGCATGCGAGCAAGCCAAGGAATGCGGCCGATTTCATATCCATACCCCAGGCAGGGGAGACAAACCGAACCTCTTCAACGAAAGGATCCATCTCCTCTCTTGTCAACGGGCCGCCGCTCAGGGTTTGCACAAACCTATCGTTCAGCCTGTCCAAATCCAAAGGTGAGATGCGCCGGTTATTTATAAACCACCCGAGAATACCCTGATGGTTCTCGTTTCCCGTGGCCGCTTGAATCAGAGGCCAGTCGTCCCGGTGGAACCCGTGTAAAGTCCATCGGAATGTCCAGGTCTTTATCCATTCTTTTTCTATCCAGAGTTTGCGTTCGAATTCGTTTTTATCGGCCTCAGCGAACCGTGCCCAAAGGGAAATCAACAAGGATTCGTGATACTGCGACTGAACCGCCACGACTCTCTTCAGCGCGTCCGAGGCGGTGAGAAAGGGCGCGTGCAATCCTTGATTCCTTAGAGCCACCTCCCGAGATTCCTTAAGCGATAACGTATCCACGATTCACCTCTCAAAGCGAATCTTTATTCCAGCGTTCTTTGAAACCACAAAAGGGTTTGGGCGATCAACTCGTCCAGGATCGCCGTTTCGGTAAACAGATTGAAGATGTGATCGCAGGAAAACACCAAGAGAGACTCCTCTCCCGGATGGTAGGTAAGGAACAGCGCGCCGCTCTCCGGCTGTGGGTAGACGATCGGGTCGTCTCTCCCAACAGCCACAAGTAGAGGGTTACGGTAGGAAGCGATCTCAGCGAGAGGGTCGATCTCGAACATCTCTCGGAAAAAGGCGCTGTTCAGCTTCGTCGTCCCGCCCCACGCGATCGGGGTCGTCAGGGTTTCATCTGTTTTGAGCGCTTTCTCCAAAGTATTAAAACTCAGCAAGTTCCCGTAGGAATGAACCGGAATGGCGACCGGCGACCATAACGCGATACTGCTAACACGTGCATCCCGCGCTCCCAAGCAAGCCGCAACCAATCCTCCCTGGCTCAGGCCGATCACGCCGATCTTCTCCGTGTCGACCATCACCTGCTCTGTCAAAAAATCGATGGCCGCTTGCGCATCCCGGATTTGACCCGAAAAAGTCGTCTCTTCCCAGGACCCTCCGCTCTCTCCTGAACCGCGAAAATCGATGCGCAAGGTCACGATGCCCGCTTCCGCGAAGTCCCGCGCGACGACTTGATAGAGCCCTTCCGTCGTCCCGAAGACCTGCAGATCGTTTTTATGGCCTAAAAACCCATGCAAAAGCAGGATCGCCGAAGACAACGCGCTTTTCTCCGCCGGCACTGTCAGGATTCCCCGTATTCTCTGTCCCTGGACTTCGAAGGACACGGCTTGGTCCATCGGAGTGAAAATCGCTTGTGATGGGACAGCGAAAGCGACTGTCATCGCTAAGATTGTCCATAATAAATACAAAATCCTGTTTTTCATAGACTCACCCTTTCCCGATGATTTTGTCTCGTATTATACCGCCAAAGTCTGTGAAGAAGGACCTCTTTCCAAAAATCATAGATGTCCGC
>Ga0209311_1000153_pt1 | contig 76918 bp, 82 predicted proteins | sample AD_UKC045_MetaG_FD_184417 | JGI IMG/M metagenome (GOLD analysis project Ga0209311, IMG submission 184417) | Active sludge microbial communities of municipal wastewater-treating anaerobic digesters from USA - AD_UKC045_MetaG (SPAdes) (version 2) | ecosystem: Engineered > Bioreactor > Anaerobic >...
ATGGTGATTTAAAAGATAAAATACAGACACAATATCTTCAACAACAAGGCTTCATTGTTCTTAGATTCTGGGAAAGAGATATTCTTTCTAATTTGGATAATGTAATTAGAATCATTGAATCTTTTTATAAATTTAAAACCAACAAAAGATTTTTAGATACTTCTTATGATGAATATTTTTCTAATTTACATGGAAATGTTATATAGATCATGCAAAGAAGATTATCTAATGTACTTTATTCTGTTACTAGTTCTACTGGATCTTATGTTCAATTAAATTTTCCAGACGGATCTTTATCTTACTTTGATTCTACCATTAAACAAGAATTTGATAATGTTCTAATAGATAATATTGGAGACGGTGATATTTGAGTATCTTTTAGACCCGGATTAGTACTAACCTCCAGTATTACAGGAGCTAAAACTTTAGTTTCTAAAGATAGTTTATATATACAAGAAAGTATACTTCATATTACTATCTATTTTATACAAAGTTCAACAGTAGAACTTATTTTACTTCTAGATCTGAATAATGAAGATTGTTAAGAAAGATAATATTAAAATTTCTCTTATTAGAAAAGAAGAACAAATAGATCTTCGTATTGTTTTATCCTCAAATAATAGTATTATTATTTGTAATCATGAAAATATAGTGTATGTATAAATATGGCACTTACAAGCATTTATCATGAAAGTCTAACTACTAGTTGTGGTATTCATATACCATATTCTTTTGAATATACTTCTAGAACTACTAGAGAAGCTGATATCAGTTTCGATTCTACTGATATTGGAAAACTAGCACGACAAACTGATAACAATTCTTTGTGGATGCTTATTGCAATTTCACCTATAACTTGGTCTGCTATAACTGCAGAAACAGGTGCTCCGGGTGATATGTTTAAGTATATTTACGATACCAACAACGATGGTATTGTAGATAATTCACATCAATTAGAAGGGCATAATTCTACTTTTTTTACTTCCACAGGACACTAGCATTATAGAAATGCTGGACCAATAACAACCCCGGTATTGACAGATAATGGCGATGGTACAGCAACTATATCATCTACAGATGTAGTATTATTCAATAATACTGATTTTGTGGAACCTGCAGCAAAATATACTATTGCTGGCGATACTTTTACTTTTACAGAAGGATCGGAAGAATATGTAGTTGCAGACTATAATTCTGGTTCACCAATTATGAGAGTAGAAACAAATAAAGCTCTTATAAATGGAAGTTCTATTGTAACATTGCTTATTTGTTGGAGGCAAGACTCAGTAATACATTCTGTTGATGAAGATGCATATGGAATGGGTCTTGCAAATAAAATAAATAGAATGTTATATAATACTCAATCTTATAATAGAAGTATCGATGGTGGGTTAATTTTATCTGAAAGTTCTTCTCCTATAGCTAGAACAATCTTGGTCAGTGCATCTATTGTATATGCAGCTGCTACACCTTATGTAGTTTCTACATTTAATTCAAGTACAGATTTATTAACTCAAGTTAATCATGTTGGAGGAAATTGGACATATACTAATGTTTCTGTTTACGATAATCAATATTATGATAACGGTACAAATGCTGTTTTAATGACAGATAATAGATTTTCTAATAGATTCTTTTATAGAAGCATTGGCGATGTTAAACAGGTATTTTACACATTAGGACAGATTCAATATTATAACACAGATGAAACTTATCAAGAACTCCCACCAACTCCTCCTTTAGTACTAAGAGATCATTGTGTTTATATTGGAAGAATCGCAATTGGAAAAAATAGTAGTACTGGCGTAGTACACCCTGCTTTTGATCATATAACAGAATTACCAGAATATATATTTTATGATAGCTCTGGGGTATTCACAGCACCAACTATAGTTGGTAGTAGCACAGGGATAATAACAGTCGGTCAAGGAGAATATCTATTATATTCAGATTCAACATATACAGAAAATACTTTAAATAAGTATACTATTTCTGGTGATACTTTTACAATACCAGATGATGGTATTAATCATTATATAGTAGCTAATTATAATTCTGGTTCACCACAATTAGAATTAATAGATGATATGGAGGCTATAAATCAAAGTGATATAATACCGGTTCTTAGTGTATTTAATCTATTAGGAACAATTTTGTATATCTTTTGGGATGAAATGGCCAAGGGATTATCTAATAAATTATGTGATAGATTAGTAAAAACAGAACAGTTTACTGTAGAAAAAGGTGGGTTAATACTATCTGAAGTTGCAACTAGACTAGTAAATATAACTGAGGGTAGAATTTGGTATGGAGCAGCATATTTAGATTTACCAGAAGTGCAATCTAATGTAGCAGGTCAATATATAGCTCTTTGGTATCATAGTAGCGGTACGTGGACAAGAACAACGTCTACTACTTATAATAATACACAATACGATAATGGAACAAATTTAGTTACTCTTACAAATAATAGATATGCTGTTAACTGGATTTATAGGGGATTTTCGGCAGATCCAGTAAATGTTGTTCAACGACCAGTATCAGTTTTAGGACAAGGTGATTATACATTAGAACAAGCAGTAGCAAGTCTAGAACCAGATCCTTTACCACCAGCTATACAAAATTTTTGTGTTTTAGTCGGAAAAATAATTGTTAAAAAAGGTGATAGTACCGCGACAGTAATTATGCCATTAGCGCAAGAAACTACTCTAAGTAGTGTATTTCCACATAATGGTTTACCTGGATTACAAGGTGGGGCAATTGATGAATATTATTATTTAACAGCAGCAGAATATACAGCATTAGGGCATTTATCGTTTAATATTACAACACAAACAACCACCTATACAATATTAAATACTGATGATGTAATTTTGTGTAATGGTACATTTACAGCTACACTACCAGCAGCAACAGGAACAGGTAAAGTATTTCATATTAAAAACATAGGAACAGGAGTTATTACAGTAGCTGGTAATGGAACTGAAACTATAGATAATGAATTAACACAAACTGTGAATAGTTATGAAAATTTGCAGGTTATAGATGGTTCTTCCGGAAATTGGTATATATTATAAAGGTGCAACATGTCATACTTTAAAGCAATAGAACAAAATGTTAAGATATCATCTGGAAATAGTTCAACTGTAAATTTAACATCTAGTGGCATTTTTACTGGAGTTTCAGATTCTACTCTAGGTGTCAATGCAATACAGGTTTCTTTATATACAGATCAAAAATGTATCGTATATGTTGAACAATCACCAAATGGCACTAATTGGGATATTTGCGATGAATACGATTACAATGAAAACGAAAATTTTGGTATTACTGTACAAGCAGTAAATTCGTATGTACGTGTTCGTGTAACAAATACTAATTCAAGTGCTGCTACATCATTTTTCAGATTACAAACAGCTCTTTGCCCGATTGTTGAAGCATTACCAAGAAGTTTAGATGATCATGGAAATTTAAAAGTAAGTATAAACTCTATAAAAGATGAATATGGATTTGAAGCTGAATGCAGTCCTATGAATCAATTAAGAGTTACTCAAGTATATAAATTAATCGGTGGAGTTGGTTCTGGAAGTCAAGTAGATCCAAATTTTTGGTCTGCTACATTAGCAAATGGTGGTACTGTAGTAGAATCTAGTGGAGAAGTAAGAATTAGAACAAATACTACATTAAATGGCTCTGCTATTATTAATTCAAATAGAAATGCAAGATATGTTGTTGGTGCAGCAAATTATTTTATAGGAGTGGGACACACAGATTCAGGTATTTCTGGAAACGTAAGACGATGGGGGGTATTTTCATCAACAAATGGTGCATTCTATGAAATAAACGGAACATCTTTTAGATGTGTCACCAGAAATAATAGCACAGATATAATCACAAGTTCAGGATATTTTAATGGAGATTTGGGGTCTTCGTATTCTATTGGGACTTCGATTCATACTTATGAAATATATTATACAACTACTCAAGTATGGTTTTCTGTCGATGGTAATTTATTACATACTACATCAGCCTCAACAACACCATGGACAACAAATATTCATCTTCCTATTAGAGCAGAAAATACAAATACTGGTATAACAACTGATATCAGTTTGTATATAAGAGGAGCTACAATTAATAGATTAGGACCTCTACAAACTGATTCATTATATAAGTATATTTCTGGAGCCAGTACTACTGTCTTAAAATACAGCCCCGGTCATTTATACAGATTAGTAGTGAATGATGGTGCTGCTGGAAGTAGTATTACGCTATACGATAATACTGCTGCATCTGGAGCAATAATAGGAATAGTTAATACTGCATCTATTGCTACACCAACAACTCTTGTATTTGATTGCGGATTTTATACAGGATTAACAGTAGTTATTGTTAATGCGGTTAATGTTACAGTTATTTATGAATAGAAGTATTATTTCTTAATATTCTTACTAATTTTTACTTAAATAGATATTAAAAATTTTTAAATTTATGTAAAATAGAAAAAATATTTTTACATGAATATTGGTATGTTATGTTTTCTTGGTTAAGCACACTCCCATTATGGTTTCAACTTTCCTTTGCTATCATCTCCTTTTTGGGTATTATTTTTATGATCGGTGTAATAATTAAAATTATTTATCAAGCTATTAAATTAGGTATTAAATGGAAATCAGGAGATGATACCATAGAAATAGGATCAACAGATAGCAGTACAAAAAAAGAATCAAAATTTAGAAAAAATCCACATAAGGAGTGTATGCATAATAAAGATATCATCTTATTAATACATGAAAGCAATAAATTACAATATGAAAAATTATATGTGATACACATCGAACAGTTAAGAGATCAAATGAATTATGCAGAACAAAAATCTGATGAAATAAAGTATTATATGCTTTCTCTATATCTTGATTTACTGGAAACTAAAGGTATTAGTAGTGTTGTTGGCAGCATTAGTACAAACTGTTATAGGTTACTTTTAAAAGATATAACAAATGAAATATTACGGGATGTTCGTCAAGCATTTAGAGAAAATCATTTTATAGACATGAATGAAATAAGTTTCAATAAATATATTAACGATAAATTTGAATATATTAAAAGTAGAACTAGCGAATTACTGAATCAAAACTATTTCTATGAGGAAGTTATAACCAGAGAAGAACTATATACTTATAATATTAAAAATGTAGAAAGAATTAGAGAACTAATTTTTCAAGTTTTTATGCATGCAAAAGAAGTAGCAATTAATTATAGACAAAAAGAAAGAGAATTAGACGAAAAATTGCAGAAATTACTAGAAAAATATTTTTAGAAACCTTAAAGAATAATTTCCTTTTTAATATTTTCTTGTAAACTTGCAATATTATATTTATTTTCTGCAATTGACATAACCAAGGAGAATATACACAATGTCAACTTATAAAGGCGTAATTAGATTCATATCAGAAACCAGCGAAATAGCTTTAGTAGAAGAAACACCACTTGTTCAAGATCAAACAATTGCATCTACTGAATTAGCATCTACTGGTGCGGTAACATGGGAAGGTACACTTCAACCAATTATAAATGAAAATTCTCTTATTATTAAGATAGCTGGAACAGAAGCCCCTCATGCAGAGTATGCATTAACCACATCGACAGGTAGAAAAATTTATACAAGCACTGGTGCTGGGTATATTGCTGCAGACGGATTACTATATACTGCATCTGGTTCTTATGATATGAATAACTGTACTGCATTATATGGAACTGCATTTGAATTAACATCAGAAAATATTCTAGATAAAGTAACAGGAACGATAGTACTTAACTTTGCTGTTGCTAGTGCACCAACTGCTGGGCAAGAAGTTCGTGTTGATTATACAAGAGATTATTTCAACGAGACAATAGGATATACAAGAACTAGAATGCTACGCGGTGATTTTTCAGATCTAAGCGTTGATGATATAATTTATTATGATTATTCTGAAGGCGCAAGCGAAGAAGAATTCACAGTAGATGTCGAGCGTCCTGGCCAAGCTTAATGAAAGATAAACTTCATCAAGAACAAGAAACAGATTATTTTGATATTTTGTTTCCAGAACTTCAAAAAAAGAAAGTAGCTGTTAAACTGCCTTCAATAAAAGATAGTACAAAAAAAGAGATGGAGAAAGATGAAACAACTCCATCTCCTGCTGCTTCTAAAAAAGAAGAACCAATAGAAGATACAGATAATATGGATCTTCTTAGAGAAGAAATTAACAAAGCTATTGAAGACGCCAAAATTACTGATGGAATTGAAAGAGAACTTCAAGATCTTAAAGACGTTGTACAAGATCTAGAAAGAGAAGAAAAATTTAAAGTTCTTAAAGAGGAATTAAAAACAGACGTTCTAAAACAAATGGAACCTCTTCAAAAAGAACTAGAAGAACTTAAAGAAAGAAAAATTCCAGAAAGAAGACAGTTTGAAACGGATGGAGCTTATAAAGAACAACTCTATCCTATAGCTACTAATGTTCTTGATAAGATTATTATACCCTTAATTAATATTGTTCCAGATTATAATTTAATTTCTACTCAAATTTCAAGTACTTATGAAGATGGTACTATTAAGAATGGTATTGTTTCTATAAATATGATCATTCCTAATAATGATTATAGATATGATTTTAGAATAGATTTAGTAATTTTAAATGGATTAATTCAATCTCCTTCTTATTGTACAAGAGGTAGAAACTTAATACCATTAACTCAAAAAGACTTATATAATGAAATAAATACATTTTCCTATAGAAAATTAGAGCCTAATTATAATTACAAAAAGAGTCCGTTTAGCAATACTGGAGAAAATCCTCTTAGAAGACCTGATAATCAAAAATTCTACGAAGTAGATAATAAAGAACCAACTCCAAGCGCAATTTCAGAGGACCATAAATGGAAAGCTCATCTAGAGCGCGGATTGATATAAAGGTAGATATATGAATGGAAATGCCTTTCAAACTTGTGATTTGCCGCTTGCTACATTTCTTCGTTGCAACGGAATAGCACATTCTTCAGAATACAATAGTAGAACTAAAGAATGGAGTTTTAAAGATGAACTAAAGTGTAAAGAACTTGCACAAAAGTTTATTAATGGAGAAGCCAAAGTAGATCCATTACAATATGAAATGCACAGAAGAGCATTACTAAGTACTGCTAAAAGAATTCGTGGTGAATAAGATTAACGAATATAATAAAATTCTTGATTTACTTGTTTGTACATCAGTTACAATATCAGATCTTCATGAAGAAAATAAGAAGATAATTGAATTACTAGAAGAATCCTTAGGAAAAAAGGATTCTATTTTTTTGAGTGATAGTGAGAAAAAATTACAAATGTGGTTATCTACTACTAAAAACAAAATAGTAGGAAATACTTATAGAATACCAGAATCTTTGCATGAAGACTTCAAAAAGAAATGTGCAGAAGAAGGTTATTCTGTTCAAGAAGGTATTGCTAGATTAATTCAGTCTTATGTTGATGAATCTTTTATAATAAAAACTAAATAGCATAGCAAGAATTCGCTTTCTTGGGACCGTCATAGAAGACCCTAGATAATTTAATTATTATCTAGGGTTTTTAATAACTTAAGAATTTGTTATAAGTTTTTATTTTTTATAGTTAGTTAATAAATTGGATAATTTAATATGGGTCTAAATTTAGCAACAAATCAATGTTTAACAGCACCAGTTAGTATTTCTGCTCCACAACCTTTCACATTTATGTGTTGGGTAAAAAAAGCTTCTACATATTTTGAACCAATGTCTATGATTAGTTTAGGAGATGTATCAGAAGCTTTATCTTTTAATGCTATGCAAGCACAAAACGAATGGACAAGAGCAATTTCTTTTGCTGCTTTTGCAGCTGCTTCAGATGCTACACACTTAATTGATGATGATGTTAATCACTTTCTTTGCGCTGTTTTTGGTGCTTCTTCCATAGTATTTTATTTTGATGATAACACCCCTACAACACAAGCTTGGAGTCCGTCTGGTTCTGTAGCTTTTGATCTTATGGCTGTAGGTCGAACAGCAAATTCAGGTGGGGCAGAATTTTTTACAGGAACAATAGAACATGCAGCATGTTGGAATGTAGCACTTAATTCTACACAAGTTGGAAATTTATATGCATGCACTACAGCACCTTCTGAAATTAGTGGACTACAATTTTATTTTCCTTTTTCAGATTCTTTAACAGATAGTGTAGGAACACTATCTTGGTCAGCTTCAAACTTAGGCTCTCCTACATATACATCATTAGGTATAACTTATCCATCAGGCGGTGAACCACCTGCAGGTGGTTCAAATATATCTTCTAAGGTAGTTTTATATTTAATGCAACAGGGATTCATTTAATATATGGCATTACGATTTACTAGAGCTAGTGAACAATATTTATACTCTGCATTAAGTGTTAATAGAGTACCTATGACTATTTCGTTGTGGGTTAGACGTGCATCTTTAGCATATTGGTGTACATTAGCAGGTGTAGGAGATGTAGATCAAGAACGTCAATATCAATGTATACAAACTGCAGATGACCAGATACGATCTATTGGATGGGCTGGTGGATCTGGGTATACTTCTACACATTCTGGTAATCCTGGTACAACAAATTGGTACCATTGTGTAGTAGTTTTTGTAAGTGATAGCATAACTTTTTATTTAGATAACGAAGCACAAACACCTGGGGCATGGACAGCAGGATCAATTAGTATAGATCAAATAAGAATAGGAGCTAATTGTTCTTCTACTTTTTACGACTATGCAGATGATTATATAGAGCATGTTGCAGTGTGGGATGTTGCTTTATCAACTGATGAAATAGCTGATCTATATAATTGTGACGTAAATCCTCTTGATATACAATCTGATCATCTTTTAACATATACTCCTTTAATAGATGATATGACAGATGAATCCGGTAATCTTACCTGGACGGCAGTTAATATGTCGTCTCCATCTTACTCTACTTCAGGAATAGAATATCCTGCAAGCAGTGGTAGTTCTTGTACACTTACTTATAATGGAAATGGTAATACTTCAGGATCAGTACCTACCGATGCAAATTCACCTTATGAATCTGGAGCAACAGTAACAGTATTAGGAAATACTGGAAGCCTGGCAAAAACTAATTATACCTTTGGTGGTTGGCAAACAACCTCAACAGGTGGTACTCATTATGATGCTAATGATACATTTGTTATATCAAATAATACTACGCTATATGCAGATTGGACAGCCACCTATCAATATAGAACAATAAATCATACTAATTATGATCCTTCAAGTTACACTAATGCTGAAATTTTAAAAGCTGCAGCAAAGAAAGTATACTTTGAACATGCTTCTACTGGTCAAGATATTGTAGGAGATTCAACCACAAATTCAACTACTGGTAATAACTATGACGATTCTGCAAATTGTGGTTTAGCTCTGTTATATGCAGAAAATAATAGATATCTTTGTGATAGAGATTCTGCAGAATCAGCCAATGATTACACTTGGTTTTCAACACATACAGGTTTACAGGATAATAACCGTGGAAATCCTACTCCTGCTACTAAAATAAGTGGATTCGTTGAGATGTCAGCTAATATGCGCGGTGCTATTGATATTGCAATGTGGAAATATTGCTGGATAGATGTTTGGCCTGAAACTTCTGGTTATATTTCTGATGGTGCAGCAGCGGCTGCATCCGATATTGAGGATATAGAAGCATTTGAAGCAGCAAATCCAAGTATAACTGTTGTTTGGTGGACAATGCCTCTTCAAGATGATGCAAGTTATGCTGCTAGAGAAGCATATAATTCTGCAATTAGAACTTACTGTTTAGATCATGCAAAATGGTTAATAGATATTGCTGATATAGAATGTTATAATACTTCTAATGTTAAGCAAGTAGATGGAAATGGTAGAGAAATAGCAGAAACTTCATATATGAGAGCAGATGGTGGACATCTTGGTACAGATGGAAGACTGAGAATGGGAAAAGCATATTGGTCACTTTTAGCTGCTATTGCAAATGAAAATTTAAATCCTACTACATATAAGAAAGAAATAATATTTGAGACTATCTCTTCTATGAAGAAATTTATATGTATAAAACGAGCAATTTAAACGAAAAGATACTAAAATTATATAGAAAAATAATATATTTTACTTACACACTATCTTATCTAAAGTAATAAGGGTAGCAGAATGATATTCCCACTAAAATACAATACAGCCAGTCAAGAAGTTCCATTAGGATTCTTTTTAGACACATCTACTGGAAACATAGAACAAACAAGTTTAACTATAGCAAATACTGATATAAAGTTGTGGAAATCAGGTGCTACTACTTTAGCAAATAAAAATAGCGGTGGTGCAACACATATTTCAAATGGTATTTATTATTGTGTATTAGATGCAACAGATACTAATACGTATGGGCCATTAGAAATTTTTATACATGTTTCTGGTGCATTAGCATTTCATAAGGTATGTACAGTTATAAACTCTGATGCATATGATGCATTAATGAGTGCTTCTTCTGGATCTATTAGATCTACAGTAACTGCAATGAGTGCAGGAGTAATAACTTCTACTGCAATAGCAGATGAGTTATTTTATACCTCAGATCAAATTTCTCAAGATGTTTGGGAATATACTAATAGAACTTTAACAAGTTCAGGAACAGCTGCTATTGATTATACCCAAGTAGCAAACGCCGTATGGGATGAATTATTATCTCTTCATACAGTAAGTGGTTCTGCAGGTAAACAACTCTCATCTACAGTAACAAGTTCTGGTGCTGTATATGTAAATATTGCAGGAGCAGAAATAGCAGATGCGGTTTGGAATGCAGAAACAGCTACATATAATGTAGCTGGATCGATGGGTAGAGCTTTAACAAGTACCGGAACTGCAGTTATAGATGCTTCAGATGTATGGAATTATGGAACTAGAACATTAACATCAAGTACTGGAAATGCTACTCTTGCTAATCAAGAAATTATTATAAATCATCTTACAGACATTAAAGGTGATGGATGGACAGATGAAGATTTAGTAGCAATTATGACTGCTATAGAAAACGGAACTTGGGGTGGATTTGGAGTATAAAATATGAGTGAAAGATATACAGCAAATGTTTCTGAATCTACTACACTTGAATTTCAGTTTTTACGGGCTGGAACAGCATATGATGCATACTCTGTTAATAAAGTTACAATTCATTCTTTATATGCTGATGCTGTTTCAAATTCTAATATAGTAGAAACAATTTCATCTGGGAGTATTACTAGAGTAACTACTGGATTATATCAGTATACTGCATCTATAATTACTACACCAGGAACATATTTTGATAAAATATTTTTAACACCAACAGATGGTGGAACAGAAATCTCTTTTATTAATACTTTTTATGTTTCAAGTGAATCTGTAAGCACAAATGAGTGTAATGTATATGGCACTATATTAGATTCAACAGGTGAAGCATTTGAAGGTGTAAGAATTTATGCAATACCGACTACAGTACCTGCTTTTATATCAACTAGTACAGGATTAGTTGCGATAGGATATGAACCTAGATCTACAGTAACAGATTCAAATGGATATTTTACTCTAGCATTACTTAGAAATCTTTCTTTTAATATTACTATTAAAGAAATAGGATTAAGAGATACAATTACTGTACCCGATGATTCAAGTGTAAATTTATTTTCATTATTAGGAGCAACAGTTCAAGCATCCACAACACCTGCGGATACGAATTGGACTTGATAGATAACATAGATGAAAAACTATAAAATCTTTGTAGATCTTGATGGAGTTCTCGTCGACTTTGACAAGAAATTTGAACAAGAATTAGGAGATAAACCAGAGGTTTTATTTAAAAAGTATGGTGATGATTTTGTCTGGGATATCTTGGATAAGATAGATAATTTCTGGTTTGATATGGATCCAAAACTAGATGCAGAAGAGTTATGGAATTTCGTGTTACCATATAACCCATCGATATTAACTAAACCAGCTAAATCTGTATATAGTTGTAAAAAAGATAAAAGAAAATGGGTAGATAAATATCTAGGTGAGGATATAAAAGTTCTTTTTGAACAAGATAAAAGTAAGTATGCAACACCTAATAGTATTCTAATAGATGATCAGGAAAAAAATATCTCTAAGTGGGAAACTGCAGGCGGTATTGGCATATTGCATAAAAATTCACAAGATACTATTAAACAACTAAAAGAGATATTAAATGCTTGAAGAAGTATATGAAATATTAGATTTAATAGAATCTTCTATTTTAGAAATAGATTCAGAAAAAGAGTCTTCTTCTATATTAGAAGATATTGGATATATGACAGAAAAAAGAAGAAAGGAATTAAATCTAAGAAATGATGCTTATGAAGCATTGCAAGAAATAAAAAAATATTTTAATAATCAAAGAACTTTGTCTTCTGAAAAAACAGATCAATTAATGTCAGTAATAGATAAATTTTTTGTTGAAAATAATCAATCATTGTTTGTGATAAATACTATTTTACCATTTAGATTAGAATATCTTCCTTAAGGAGAAATATATATAAATACAAAATATGAAACCAAATTTAGAAAAAAGAAATCCTTCTTTAGAAGATATAAAAGAATTTTTTAATAAATATGATTTGATATTATTATCGGATTCAATAAAAGATTGGAATTCAACTTTAAAGTACATCTGCAAGTGTGGAAAGGAATTTGAATCTACTTGGTATACTTTACAAAAGAGAATTTATCCTTATTGCTATGAATGCACAAAAATAATACAAAATAGACCGAAAACAAAAAGTTTTGAAGAAATACAAGAATTTTTTACAAAACACAATGCCGTTATACTATCTAGTAAACAAGATTATTCTACAATGAGAACAAAACTTAAAGTTAAATGCACAATATGTGCTGATATTTTTACAACCACAGCAGAACGTGCTATGCGTATTATAACTTATAATAATTTTAATATTATTTGTGATAGTTGCAGAAATACGGAAAAATTAAAAAAAATAAAAGAAGAAGAATTTTTAAAAGCAAAAGAATTATTTAAAGAACATGGATTTGAATTACTAGAAACAAGCTATAATATAAAATCCAAAAAAATGAAATGTAAATGTAAAAATGGACATATTATCTATAAAGGATTAGATCAAATAAGCTATAGTTGTTCAATTTGTTCTCATAGTAAAACAGCAAAACAAAATTCTATAAGACATTTATTAAACTATCAGGAAGTAAAAGAATTTTTTGAGAAACGTAATTGCATATTGTTAACTGAGTATATCGAACAGCTAACTATACGTACACCCTTAGAATATATATGTAGTTGTGGAAGACATAATTATACTTCTTTCGAAGTTTTTAGATATAAACCAGTAGTCGATAACAGGGTAACCTGTAAATCGTGCGGTTATTTAAATAGAGAAATACGAGAAAAAGAATTATATACTATTCAATGTAAAGAATACTTAAATAATATAGGTTATATATTACTAGATACAAATATAAAAGAATTATCTTCTACTGATACACTACAATTAATTTGTCCAGAAGGACACCATACTTCTTTATCTATAGCTTCTTTAAAAAATGGAAGAAAATGCAGAATATGTACTAAAATAGAACTTAGGAAGAAAAAATGTGGTGTAAATCATCCAAGATATAACCCAAACTTATCTTTACAAGATAGATTACTCAATAGAAGATATATTGAGTATGAAGATTGGAGAAAAGCAGTTTATTCTAGAGATTTATACACTTGTCAAGTTTGTGGAAAAACAAATTGTAAATTACATGCACACCACAAAAATGGATTTGCAGAACATAAAGAATTACGAACAATTTTAGAAAATGGAATAACTCTTTGTGAAACATGCCACAGAGAATTTCATTCTTTATATAGTGTTTTAAATAATACAGAAGAACAGTTTAATGAATTTTATTTTAATAAAGTTTACAAGGAGGTGGATTGTGAGGTGGCCAATTAGATCTAGAACAGATGTACGCGCGGTTATTGATCGTCATCTCATATACGATTTTACTATCTCACAACTTCGTGTAAAAATGCGTGGTTGTGGAACTCCTTGTACTCTTTATAAAAATGTAGCAAATACTTTATATGGAACTGCACCATCTGGTGAAACTAAATGTTATTGTTGGGATGAAGAAAAAGCTCAACCAGATAGATCTCATTTCTTATGTTTAGGTACCGGCTATCTTGGCGGATACCAAAAATATGGATATGAAGAATTTGTTGTATCCACTCCATCTACTGTTACAAAAGATGATTTTATTACAATAGCTGGTGATTCTGGAAGTCTATTTACTATATCTTCAAATACTAATCGAGAAGGTATAATTACTACTGAAAGATTTACATTAACTAGATGTGAAGCTTTTGATAGATTTCTAATTAACGATAGAACAGATCCAACTTTAAATAGAATAACTTATTATTATTCTACAGACGATATTAATTGGAATGAAATTTCAACATCTACTTATTCTACTAATAACTTAGCAAATAAACAAGGTACTTTTACTTTAACTAAAGGTACACAATATATTAGATTTAGAATTGTTATGTTAAAAAGAACGGTAACAAGTCCTTCACCTGAATTTAATTCTATCAGATTTAGATATAGAAATCAAAAGAATTTAATAGATATAGATCCAACTTATTCAGCAATTGATTATCCTGCTTTCTTGGCTGCAAGAGATCAAGAAAGAACAGAAATTACAGAAGGTCCATATGGTTGGGCTACTGTCCGTCCTTTAAGATGGTGGGTTCTTCCAGAAGTAGTAATTGAAAATTTTGATATTATTCAATTTCTACAAGGAACATTTGAAAATCAATTTTATGAAGTACAACAATCTACTTTTCATATGCATGGACCACAATTAAAAATGATCCATACAGATTTTATCACTGCTTATTTGAGAGATAAGCAGGATGTTGTTAAAATAATACAGTATTTGTCTTAAATAAGTAAATTTATTCTTTATTTTTCTTAAAAGTATAGGAGCACTAAAATGAGTAAAGAACGAGATAATAGCATTTTTTCATCTTTATATGGTGATTCTTTTCTTGAAACTGAAAAGAGAAAAGAAATACAAAGGAGACTTGCGTCCTCCAGATTAGTTAAATTAACACCTGATGTAAAAAAAGAAGTGGAAAAAATAGGACAAAATACTTACAGAACCAAAACAGGTTCTGTAGAATGGTCTATTATTTTAGTAGATGGACAACCACATCTAGCTAGAAGAGAAGTAGATGAAGAAGGAAGAGAAGAAAAGATAGCTAATCCCGATGCACCCATAAAGTAAAGAATATGCGAGAAATACTAATAGAATCTATTATAATAAATCCTTCTGTTGTAAAAGTAGTACCTACACATTGCCCAGGTAGCGATAGAGAAGATATTTTAAAAGATCAAGATGGTATTCCTTCTTGTGTAGTAAATACTTCTATTTGTAAATATCTAAATATGGTATATTTTAATATAGATGAACACAAAGAAACTTTATTGTGCGAATTACCAGAAGAAGAAACTACTACTGAAGAATCATAACGAATGAGTATAGAATCTAATCAACACCCAGAATCGTTTAGCGGAGATTTAACACAATTTAGCTTTCATAAAATAGAAAGACAAACTAAAAGTGTGTTAAAAGATATTCTTAATCAATTCTTTTCTAGTTCAGTTACTAGTTATAAGATAGCTGTTCCTGAAATTATTATTTTACAAAATACAGATTCTGAAACAAAGCTAAATATAGAAAGAGATTTTCCTTTTTATGAAAGGAAGATGCCATTAATTGCTATTTCATCTAGAAATAAAAGAGAAAGAAAACCTTTTTTAGGTGCAGATGATTTTATATATCAAGATGCATTAGAAAGTACAGATGGTAGTATACAATCTTTTTATAATATGTATGCTAATATGTATGATGTTCCAGTAGATTTGATAATTGCTGCTATGTCACCTGATATAAGATCTCAAATTAGTGAGTTAGTAGCATTATGTTTTTCTCATTATTACCGCTGGCCTTATTTATATAAAGGCGATAGCGAAGAAATGTTTAATATTATACCTACTACTACACCAGTAGAAATAACAGGAGAAAATGAAGTAACTGATATTAGTACACAGACTCTTATATATACGTGTACAGTAAGATTAAATTCTTTTGTAGAATATATATTTCCTGATATAGGAGATAATTGGAATATATTAGTTACAGAAGGATTTAATTATATGGATAGAAGAACTTCTACAGGTAATGAAACCTTATATGTTCCTATCTATGTCTATGGAAGCATGGGAGAAATAACCAGTACTGGATATTATACAAGTACGGGGTATAATGGAAATGATATAAGATGGTGGGCAGATTATTATACAGTTGAAGAAGAAGAGGATGTAAGAAATCCTTTAGAATCTTATGATTAATCTGTAAAACATATAATTTAGGTAATTTTAAATAAAGAACCTTAAAACTAAAAAGACAAACTTAATATTTCAAGTAATCATAATTTGAAGGAGCATCTCCGATGGCAGATTCAGGATATACACTTCCGGGTGTAACTATAACAGAAATAACACAAACAGCCACTCCAAATGCGTCAAGCTCACAAAGAAAGCCTTGCTTTATTGGTGCAGCTAGCCCATATAAACGAGAAAAAAATGAGGCTATTACTAGAACATCTAGTGGTCTTGTTGATCAGTTAACATATTATACTACAGGTATTTATGAAATTGAATCAGCAGGTACACAAATAGGATTAAATGACCTAGTAGAAGATACGGATTTTACAGTAGATACTACTACTGGTGAAATTACTTGGATTATTAATACAGAAACCAAAACAATTTCAGGCGGAACCTATGGTGCTGATCTACTAACCTCATTAACACATTTTAGTGCAGTAGGTACTCCTGTTGCTGGCGTAGATGCAACTGGTGGTTATCAAGAAGTTGGTTTAGATGTAGTTCATACTTCTATCTGTGGTTTGGTAGGAGATACCTATTATTTTACAGTAAACGGAACAGAATATTACTTTAGTCTAACAAGTACAGGCGCATCTACTATGGATTACGACGATGTAGTAGACAGCATGAATGCTGCTCTTGTAGGTGCAGGTGTAACAGCAAGTTTTGTTACTAACGATATTCGTGTAACACATGATACTGCAGGTGCTGGAAATAATATTGCATTAGCTGCCGGATCCAGCGGAACGGACCTATTCTCTTCCTTAACAGGTTGGGATTCTTTTGATACAGCAGTTCCTGGTGCAGATGCTACAAGCGGTTATGGTGGATTTGGAATGACTATTACTGCTGGTGGTGGACAAGCCTCAGGTCTTTCTGCTGCTTCTAGATATTATTTTACTTTAAATGGCACTGAATATACAATATTAACAGCAAGTACATTAACATATGCTGCTATAGCTGCATTAATAAATACAGCAATTACAGCAGATGGTTTTACATGCTCTGCTGCGACTACAGATATTGTAATTACTAATACAGATACTGGATCAGATTCTACTGTTACTATAGAAAGCGGTACTGCTAAAGCTGCTTCTAATGGACAAATGGAGTTTACACTTTCTAGCCAACTTATTATAGCTAGAACAGCAGGATACGCAGAAATAACAGCTACTGTAGGTGCAAATACTTATACTTTCGGTATATCTGATGATATAACTCCTACTGATACTACTATTAATCTTTCTGGAACAGAAGCAGAATTAAACGCACTATTAGTAGGAACTGTTCTTACCATTACTACTACTCCTAAAGTAGCAGATAGTGGAACATACTATGTAACATATACATACAATAGACCAACTACAGATTATAAATATAAAGAATTTAGTTCTTATCAAGATGTATTGGATGATCTAGGTGATTGTATACCTGCTAATCCTTTAGTAATGCTTTGTGATTTAGCACTTAATTGGTATGGTGTACCTACTATTGCAGTTATTCAAGTTCCACCTTCAGATCAAAATAGTGATTATGTAGCTGCTTTACAGAAATGTAAGCATAGAGACGTACAAACACTTGGTGTTTTAAATACCAGTGGTACGGTTAGGAATGCTGTTATAGCACATGTTAACGATAGAAATTTACCACAAAACGGTAGATATAGAATGTATTATACAGGAGCAGCAGCACTAACAGATTTAGGTGATACAGATGAAGCTAATTCAGTTTGTGGTATAGCTTATAGTATACGAAATGAATCTGTAGTTTATATTAATGCTACAAGAGCTACTTATTATTATAAAGATCCTACTACTAAATTAGATACAGCTACAACAGTAAATGGAGCTTTTATAGCAGCAGCAATTGGCGCATATAGAGATTCATTCTCTTATGCAGCACAAACAATTTTAAGACATACTATTCCGGGTCTAGAGTTATTTGAAGAAGATTTTGATGATTATTATACAGATGATATGCTTAAATTAGCAGGTGGCGCAAGTGCTCTAGTATGCGGATTAGGTTCAGATAGTTCTTTAATTATTAAGGATGATTTAACTACTGATAATACTAGTGTTGAGAAAAATAATATTAATATTATTACTGCTAAGCATTATATTGCTAAAGATGTTGCTATTCAACTCGATAGAACATTTATTGGTAGATTAATTACAAATAGACCTGTATATAAACAAACAGTAGAAAAATTCTTAAACGACGTATTTAAGGATTATCTATCCAAGTTAATTATAGAAGAAATAGATCAGATATCTGTTACGTTACCAACTACAAGACGTGACACAGTAAACTTCAGATATTCATATTACTCAGTATATACCAATAAATACATGGAAGGAGAATACAGTATATCAGTGTAATTTACCTTTTTCCTGAGCTAGAAAAGTCAAACCCTGAAATTCATTATTTCAGGGTTTTTTATTGAATTACCAGAAAAATAATAGAAAAATAATCTAAGATACTATTATTATATTTTATACTTATTACAGGATTTAAGTTTATTTAATAATTAAGGAAAATATATATGATAGAAAAAAAATGTAAACACTGTGGAACTACTAAAGATCTTAGAACAAATAAAAATGGTGTTATCTATAATTGCTGTATTACTTGTTATAAAACAATAGAAGTTCCTGATCAAATTTATAAAACTAATGAAGCACTGCAAAAGAAATACGGTTCTTCTAGTTTTGGTATGCTAAGATCTGATCGTTGTAAACAAATGCCTAAAAAAGAACCAACAATTACCAAAAAAACTTGTAAATATTGTGGATCAGAAAATATTGTTAAGAAAGGAAAATATACTTATAGATCATGCGAATTACATTGGAAGCAATTTCAAAAAGATGCAGATATCAAAAGAAAAAAAACTAATTTAGAAGTAAATGGTAATTCTAATTTAATGAAATTACCTGAAAAAATAGAAAAATTTAAAAACACTATGTTGAAAAAATATGGTTGTGAGTATCCTATGCAGAATCCTGAATCTCTTGAAAAAAGAGGAAAGAATAACATACCAAAATTTGGCAGCAAAGGACCAATGAGTAGTCCTGAAGTACAAGAAAAAAGTAGAAATACAGTTCTAAAAGAATATGGTGTAACAAGCGTGTTAAAATCGCCACTGATACAAGAAAAAATAAAAAATACGCTACTCGAAAGTTTAGGTGTAGATAATCCGTTGAAATCCTCTATTATACGAGATAAACTTAAACAAACTAATCTTTTAAAAAGAGGCGTTGAGTGGCCAACACAATCTGCAGAAGTAATAGATAAAAGAAGAACAAACGATAGGTTTAAATATTGGGATACTTTTATAGAAATATTAAAACTAAAAAAATTAGAACCTTTATTTACACAAGAAGAATACAGTACTGGAAGAGATTTATTTGCATTTAAGTGTTTAAAATGTGAAAAGATCTTTACTACAGATAGATTTTATGCACAAGGTATTGGATGTTCCTGTTCTGCCTACAGATCTAGATATGAAGAAGAAATAGTAGATTGGTTAAAATCTATAAATATTATAAATATAGAAACAAATAAAAAATATGGAAGAAAAGGAAAATCTTCTTCATACGAACTTGATATATATCTTCCAGATTTTAATTTAGGAATAGATTTTCACGGTCTTTTCTGGCATTCTGATCAAGTACAAACTAGAAAATATCACCAGGATAAATATGTTTTTTTTAAAAATATTGGTATTTATTATATACAAATTTTTGAAAACGAATGGTTAAGTAAATGTAATATTGTTAAATCCATTATTTTATCTAAATTACATAAAACTACAGCTATATACGCTAGAAAATGCAATATTAAAGAAATTTCTTCTATACAATACCGAGAATTTTTAGAAGCAAATCATTTGCAAGGTTATGTATCAGCAAATATACGATTAGGGTTATTTTATGAAGATAAACTTGTTAGTATTTGTTCTTTCTCTAAATCTAGATATGATAAAAGTACAAATTGTTATGAATTAATACGATCTTGTACATTATTAAATTACTCTATTATAGGTGGTTTTCAAAAATTGTTAAAATATTTTGAAGATACTGTTAAACCAGAAAAATTAATTAGTTACATCAATGTAAGATACTTTGACGGTTCTAGTTATTTATCGTCTAACTTTAATATTGATATACTAACAGCACCTAATTATTTCTATTTTCATTTAAATAATATGTATATTCTCTATTCTAGAGAAAAATTTCAAAAACACAAACTGGAAAAAATATTAACTACTTATGATAAAAATTTATCTGAAAGTGAAAATATGTTTAAAAACAAATATCTAAGAATTTACGATGCTGGAAATCTTAAAGCTATTAAAGAATATACTTATTAATAGTTTCCATTTAATTTTTTTCAGAAAACCTTAAAAATCAGTAATAAAAATCATATTTTAATTCAAATGAATGATAACTAGGTAATCTTTGTAATATAATCTGTAAGGAGATCATAATATGGCTACATCACGAATCTTCCCAATGAACTGGGCAACCGGTGGGGGTGGAAGAGTTTCAGATACTGATACTGTACCAAAAGCAGCAATGCAATCTATTACCATGGCGGTTCGCTTTGGTGATGGTAAACAATTTGCTATAGGATATGTGCAACAATTTAAATGGACTATGACTAGAGATAAAGAAATTCTTCATCAAATAGAAGCTTATCCTAATGGTACATTTGAATCTGCTACTAATCTAGCAACTGCTAGATTTGGTCAGACCTTTTATTGGCCAGGTGAACCGATTGAAGTTATACCTGGAAAAGTAAATGGCGTGGACATTACCTTAAGTAGATATGCTTTATATAGTTCCAATCTTCTTAGATCTCTTATGAGAATAGACGGAGCAGGTACAGAAGATACCGAGCAAATACAAAATAATAATGAGATTCAATATACCGGTGCATTACAAAATCCTTATGTATCTCTTATTCAACAGGTTAGACCAGTGTATATTTATCAACAATTCTTATCTCCTACAGTAGGAACTATTGTATTTGGTAGGGTATTTGAAGAATGCTGGTTTACAGATATAGGTGAGGATATACCAACAGCAGAAAAGAATGGTCCTATTCTAGAAAACGGTACTTTAACTGCTACTAGAATTCGTCCTATTCTAGCTGGTGCATAATTATGCAATCTAGAGATTTAGAAGTGTTCTATAGAAAACTAGCTGCAGATAATAACAGATTTGCAGCAGATTTATTTAGACACACCATATATCCTGCTTTTTTTGAAGATGCCGTATGGACAGATGTGAAAGAATTTGAAAATCAAAAACAGGAATTAATATCTCTAATAAGCAGGTTACAAATTATAAACGGTATTGTTGAATTTAATTAAAAACCAGTAAAGGAGAAAATGAAATACAAATGAAACAAGAATTAGAAGATTTTAATCAGAGTGAATTTTTAACAGGTCCTCAAGCTCCTTCTAAAATGAGAGGTATTCCAATGCCCCCAGGAGTTATGATGCATCCTGATGCAGAAATTGAAAAAGAATTAGATTCATTTGCGGATACAAAATTGCATCAAGAACCTCAGTTTATAACAAAAGAAAGAAAAAATGAGATAGATGCAGAGATAGAGAAATATCTATCTAAAAATACTTTAGCAGAAGAACGGCTTTTAAAAGAAGTCGAAGCTGTTAAAAAGAAAAACGAAGCTGCTCCTGAGCATCCAAGAAATATTTTAGCTGATTTATTAGCTAAAGGTGAATTAAAAAAGACTTTCGATGTAGCAGGTCATACTTGGACACTAAGAGCGCTAGATCAAGGGGACATCCTTTTAGCAATGGATGATCTTAAGGATAGTATAGAAACCGAAGCTGGAAGAATTACATCGGTTGTCTTTTCAAAAGTAGTATATTCAATAGAAGCCATTGATGGCATCCCTATTTATCAATTCTTTCCAGAAATACAACCTCAAGATCACCCCTCTAAAATTGACTACATTATTACAGTCAAAAAATCTTTAAGAGCTTATCTAGTTGGTATGGCTCCTAGAATTATAGATCTTCTTTATTCAAAATATCTTGAATTAGAAGATGAAAGAGACAAAGCGCTAGATAAACTAAAAAACTCATAAGTCGTCCATTTGAAGAATGGGAAGACGCAGATGAATTAATGGGCGACTTCAATTTCATGAAACTTTTCATCTGCGCAATGAATGGATGGAATCCTTACTCTGAAGAAGTTAAGTCAATACCTATTAGTTATTGGCTTATTGCTATTCGCTGTAGACGATACAAACTATATGAAGAATGGACTGATATGATGAGACCTCACGGTGAATTCATATCCAGCATAGTAGCACCAGAAAACTATGGTGAATGGAAAAAGTATCATGATCAAAAAGAAAAGAATAAAAAACAGGGTCTTCCTGATACAGTAAATATGGGTGATTCTCATTATGCTTCTGCAGATACATATTATGATCCTACTAAAGGATTGGTTAGCATGAAAACTGGAGAAGTTCTTATATCAGATAAGGATATGAAAGATAGATTAAATATAGATGGAATCGCAGTAAGTATATAGGATATTATTATGCCAGATCCAAAATTAGATCAAGTAATGCTGGATGTAAAAAAAGCTGCTGAGGTATCTAAAGGTGCTACTGCAGATTTAACTGAACAACTAAAAAACGCAGAAGCTTTAAAAGATATATTTTCCAGCATTGATTCCACCCAGAGAAAAATGTTAGCAACAGAATTAGAAATGGATGAAGCTTTATCTAGATCTAAAAAATCTGTTAGTGAAACAAAGGATGCATTAGATAAAGTACCTTCTGTCCTTAAAGCAGCACAAGCAATACAAGAAAAAACAGGAAAATCATATCAAGACGCTTTAGAAACTTTAAAAAAAGCAGCTGAGGAAACTAAAAAACATACTGCTGCTAATAAGGCATTACTATCAGCAATTAAATCTGTAGAAGGTTCGTATAAGAAAGTTTCAGAAGAAATAGGAAAACAAGTTAAAACTTCTAAAGAAATAAATAAAGAACTCCAAATAAAAAGAAAAAATTTACAGGATATAAAAAAATTAGCATCTGAGGTAGGGGCACAGTTTAAATTAGTTTTTGGTGCAGCAGGTGCAGCAGGTCCTGAAGGTGCATTGAAAAGTATGGTAGGTACTGCTTCTGCTTTTGGTAGATTTGGTACGGAAAAACTTAAAGGATATACTGAAAGAAGAAGAGAACGAGAACTAGAAAAAACAGGTGAAATTTCTAAAGTTACAGGGGCACTAACTGGTATATTAAAAGGTATACCAGCAGTAGGTGGATTTATAGGAGGAACTGCCAATGCTTTAATAGAATCTATGATGTATGATTACAAAAGAAGATTACAGCAAAGAGTTTTTTCTGCAAGAGCCGGAGCATTAGGCGCACCTGGTGGTATTAGTGTAATGGCAAGTAGTCAATTAACTAGAGAGGAATTTACCCAGTATGGTGAAACAGCTTTTAGAAAAGGTATTATTGGGAGAACTAAAGAAGAAGCGGAAGAAGAAATTAAAGGATATGCTCTAATAAGCAAAACTTACGGTGAGGATATTGCTTCTGCATTTACCTCCAGTATAATTCAATCTTCTAATTCAGTAAGAGATACGTGGAAGATTGTAGAACAGACTATGAGTCAATTTAGAGAAACTGCAAAACAAGCAGGTATTCCTTTACAAGATATAGCTAAATGGATAGGTGATAGTGCGGTACAAGCTAGATACCTAGGTGTAGATATGGAAACCGTAGCCAGAGTAACTCAAGGATTACTAAAAAATCAGGAATTACTTTTTAGAGCTGGCATTACTAAACAAAATATTGGAAAGGTATCTGCAGACATTATTGGTGGAAGAGCACAACAAGGAATGGCTGTTAGTGCATTCTGGGCCAACCAAATAGGATTAAAAGGCTCATTAACTCAACAAATGGAACAATATATGTTGGGAGGAAAATACTTCAAAGAAAGAGAAGGTGGCGGGTATTCTCTAGAAGAGTCCGGGATAACAGGCAGAGATATAACCTTAAGAACAATAAGAGAATTTCAAAAACTAATTCTAAGTGGACCTGCAGGGTTTCAAAAAGGTATGGCTGCAATGCAAGCTGGAATTGCACCTATTAAAGATATGGAAACGCTAAGAACATTAATGCTAACACCTGCAGAAAAATTAGATGAACTAGTACCAGCAATACAGCAAGAAATGAAACCACCAGATGAAAAGCTAGGACAGTTGGTTAAATTTGAATTAATTACACAAAAATGGCAAGATAGAGTTGCAACACTTTTGGTACAACTTGCAAAAGGAGAAGCAACACCTGCAAAAGCTCTGCAAGCGTATAGAGAAAGTAAAAACGTATTAAAAGATATTATAGGAATGGAAGAAGGTGGAAAGAAGCATATTGGTGGCGTTATAAAACGAGGAACAGTAAGCGAAGTTCTTACAAGTGAATCTATGAAATCTCTTGGACGTGATAGTTTTTATGCTTTTAATCCTTCGCATGATATACAAATTGGTTCTCCGCAAACTACTAAAAATGCTATGAATAGAGTTAGTGGCGGAATGGGAACTTCAGACAAAAAAATAGAAATTACTTTAAATATAAATGGATCAATATTAACAGATAATACCTTTCTTAATAAAATAGAAGAAGTATTTGCTAGAAGAATGGGTTTAATAGGTGGATAATATATGGCAGGCTTAACTCCTTTTTTATTTTCTTCAAATATGCTACAGCAAATGGCTTTACAAAAAAGATCATATCTTAGCACTAATCTAACTAGTTTATTAACTAAGGGTGTTGTATCTGATTCTACACAAATAAAAAATTCTTGGTATGAAATGTGGATAAATCCTTCTTCTATTACTATACAAGATAAATATATTCAAAATAGACAGCATACAGCAGGTTCTATTGTTACTTTTCATTACAGACAAGATGTAAAAGTAATCACTGTGGAAGGTGCAGTTGGTTGGGTTCAAATTGAATCTGCTTCGCAAAATGCTGAAACTGGTGCTTTTAACCTTCTAAAAGGAAATACTAATTATATTAAACAAGGATTAAGAAATACATATAATTCGTATACAAGAAATGGTCAAATAGATCCCAATAAATTAAAAGCTCAATTAAATAAATGGAATCCAAGTCTTTCAGAAAGTAATAGAATTAAAGCTGGAAGACACGCAGATAATACAGATAATTCACCCAGATTATTCTTACAAAGATTAAAAGATTTAGCAGATCAACCTGCATATTATTATGATAATGATGGACAAGAACATTATAATGTAAAATATATAAAGATGTATACAAAACAATTTCCTACTGGTGTAATAGCAGAAGGATATTTCACGTCTTTTCAAGTACCAGAAACTAAAGATGATGCACAAACAGTTCATTATAGCTTTGAATATATTGTAGAAAATCTAAGAAAAATTACTATTTCACAAAGAGTTCCTGGTATGTATACATCTACTACTAATCTACAGAATGGAATGGTTAAAATACTATAATGCCTACTCCTATTGAACGCTTTAGAGATAAATTAAAAGCTGAAGGAAAAAAGCTAGTAGTAAATACTACAGATTCTTCTGCAAATGCACAAGGTATAGTATTTGGTACATTTGATAAAACATATCCTGTCTCTGCTATAGAAAGAGAAAGAGAAGATGGTGTAACTTTAGTTAATTTAAGTCCTGAATGCAGAGTTTTTTTATGTGGTGCAGAAGTAACTAAAGATGTTATAGGAGTAGATACCAGTTATGATGATGCTGCAAATGGTGGTTGTACCATAACTTTATCTAACCCCAGAGGAAAGTATAATGTAGATATTACAGATCTAATAGGAGAAGCCAATCAAGGAAGATGGAGAGAAGATAAAGATATTTTGCAAGCATATGAATATCCTTGGTTAAATAAACAAGGATCGCCTTATGATAATGTATCTACTAAAGTAGAAAGATCATTAAAAACAGATTTAAACCCATCTGATTTTTCTGCGGCATTTGATAAAATAGGTAGAAATACTGTAGAATCAGATATAATTAATAGTATAAATTCTCTTACTAATTTAAAGATAAATGATAGTATGGGTATTACTAGAATGTTATATGAAATAAAATTTCATAGTAATTGCCCAAAGAAAGCAGGTGAGATTATTTTTGATTTTAGAGATCCCATATATGTATTTTTTAAAGGAAGATTTTCTTCTTACTGGTATTTTGGATTTAGTGGTGTAATAAGTGGACTAGACCAAAGTAGATCATATGGATCTGACGATATAATAACTATACAAGGATCTGATCCTTTATATATTTACAAAAGAAAGAAATATACTGATAAAGGTTCTTTAATTCGTGCTGCTTCTCATGAAAGTGGTATCAAAGGACTTGCCAATAGAGGACAAAAAATTGAGTCTGGGCAACCAGGTGCATTTAATACTTTAGTTAAAGTAATGTTTTTCTCACAAGATGAAAGACAGTATAAAGCTATAGAAAATAGTCATTTTTACTATACCTCTGCTAATACTTTAGCTAAATCTAATAGCAATCCACCACCATATAATACTTCTAGTAGCAGTACAAATTTAGAAAGGTATATGAATGTGTTTCGTGAAGCCCACGAGTTTAAAACAGGAGTAAATTCTAATCAAAATTATATTGATGGAATGATGTGTAGAGAATTTACTTTAAGAAGCGTTACTTCTGGTTTATTATCTTCTCTTACGAGTATAACAGGTGCAGGATTAAATCTTGTTAATGCAGGATTAAATCTTGTTGATACCGGATTAAATACAGTAATGAATCCTGGCACTATGATACCTATAGGTAATACCGGAACGATTCAAAATCTAAGACCGTTTACTGCACTGACTGGTTTTGATTCAAATAGTTTACAAAATCAAATAGATAAAGGGCTTACAAAGTTTCAGGGTAAAGTTATAAATACACTTGATAGTAAAGTACAAAGTGTTTATAAAACAACGGAATTAGGTGGTAAAATAACAGAAGCTGTAGCACAGCAAATAGGAATTGAATCTGGAAGACAAACCAATTTTGAATCTTGGTTTAAACAAGATAAACCTTATTTAGCTGATCCAGATTGTTTTAATCTGGGTCCTTGGAATGATATCTATTTACAATATAACGAAATAACTATAGAAGATTTTAAAGAAGAGAATATCAAACCCTTTTATGATACTTCTGTAAGATATTGGACAAAAGATTATTCTCTAAAAGACGAAGCCAATCTTGTATCTAAGGTTGGTAGTGCTTTAATAAATGAAGCAGTTTCTGGTGTAGATAAGCTTACTGGAAAAGCTAAAGTAGGTACTGCAGCCAGTCAAGCTATCAATGCAGTTTCCAAAGGTTATCCCTTTAACAATTCAATTGATACTACTAAGACTGGATGGCAAAGTAATAGTGGATTCGGTGTATGTGGTATTCATCCTGCCCTTACATATGATTTTATTAACAACTTTCATAGAGTAGAAGATGTATATAATGCAGCCATAAATCCAAAAACCGGAAGACCTGATTTACTTGATAGTATAGTAGTAACACCCTATGAAAGATTAAAAGAAATGGTGTTAGGTAGTCCTACAGAACTCAGTGCAATAGATAGTCCGGCACAAATGGGAACTCAGAAAAATTATTTTAGACCTAGATTATTTTTCTTATGGCCCAAGAAGTTTAGAAAACGTGATAAGGATCGTTGGACTATAAGTGAATTACTTTTAACAGAAGAAAACATAACATCATCCTATGATGCAATAGAAAAACTTACAAATGATGAAGAATATTGTGTATATTGTTCTCCTATGGGTGATATCTTTATAGAACCTATTATGTATGATTTTCATCCTTCTAAGTTTATGTCTAAAATAGAAGAAAGAGATCCTGTTTATGATAAAAAACCAGTTTACTTTAGAAATTTTAACAATACCACAGATGGAGAAAAGGTAGTATATAGAAAAGATTATGCTTACTTTTTTAATACTAAAGCTAATCATCCATTGTTTATAACTCAAAAAGATACAATGCGTGTTAGTGAAACAATTAAACCCGAAATGATTAGAACTAGTGTTATTGTTGAAGGAAGTAGCTCCGGTGGGCAAGGAATGATAGATGCTACTCTAGCTGGTTTCATGCGTGTTGGTAGATATTTTACTATTCATAAAAATATAACAGATGATACTAAAAATAAAGAAGCAATGAATTTTCAACCTGGCATATATATTGCAGATGGTTTTCCTAACGTATTCCGTGGCGACGATTCTCTAGAAAATTGGACAAAAAAGATTAAATTAGGAAATAGAGTAGATGAGCTTACCAGTAGTTACAATTCTATACTTTTAGATACGCTATTAGCAGATAGAGGTGATAATACATTATACTCCTTAATTGAAGAATCTGGTACTTCAGCAGTAAATTTCTCTAAACAAAATATTAAATCTTTTGCACATTCTGATATTGCTGCTGTTCATCAAAAATTGCAAGTTGAGTATAGTGCTACAACTATTCAACAATTTATTATTGATAATGCAGGTAGTCCTTTCAAAGATTTAACAGTATATTCTTGGATTGTACTAAATCAGGTATGCCCCAATATATATAAACTTATTCAGTATTTATCAAATAAGGATATCCAGAGTACTACAGTTGGATCAAGTTCTAATACATCTGGTACTAAAGCTATTTCAGATAATTTATTATTATTTTTAGGAAAATATAATATTAAATCTACTAAAGGTCTTGCTAATTTATCTATTTCTGATATTGCAGAAGTTTTTAAAATAGAAAGTAGAGCTGGATCTTCACAACCAGTTAAAACTTCTTCATTAGAAACTAGAAGCGTTGGCTCTGTAGAAGCACTATTAACTACTGAATTATCTCGTGCGTATGAAATTTGTCTATTATCTGGCAATGGTCTAAAAAGCATGATAATACAAGGAATGCATGATAACATAAAAGATTTATTACCAGATACTGCAGCTTTTCCTATATTAACCAGAGGAGATTTAAAAGTATTAGAAAGAAGCGGTTTATATAATCCTAATACAGATTTTGTATCTAAATATGGTTATAATCCGGGACCTACAATTATTAACACTGCAATAGATAATGGACAAGAAGCAGTAAGATTTGCTAAAACACTTTTTAATAGAATGACATCGCAAGCAACTATATTTAGTATAGATCTTGTAGGAAGGCCAGAATTTTGGCTAAATCGTCCTTACTATCTAGAAGATAAGTACTCTATTGGCTTGCTTACCACCTTTTCTATAAAATATGGTATAGAACAACCATTTACTAGTTCTGCTACTCTTTCTTATATAAGAAGAAATTCTATTACATACTCATATTCTTTAAATGAATTGGATACTGTTGCTAGCCCAGTTTTAGGTGTAATGCCTTTTGCTAGACCTGATACTGGTATAAATTTAAATATAGGAAATATGCAAAGTACGCTTTCATTACCGGATACTACCGAAACAGTTAACTTACTAAATAAAACAGCATTTGATAGTGCATCTTTAACCGCATTATCGCCTACTTCTAGAGGTGTATCGAAAGTTACTTCTCTTTCTAAAAATAAATTAGCAAATAATGCTTCTACTCTATTAGAAGATGCATTAGGTTCCAATTCACATTCTAATAGTTATTTTAATCAAAAAGCTTTGAAATATTATAAAACATTAGGAACTTTAACTTCCTCTAAAATACCAGCAACTGACGAATTTTATAACACCGGAAGTTGGGTAGGACAGGGCGTTGGCATATTGGGTCAAACTATAGCAAATTCTGTTGCAACTTTTCTACCTACAATTACTGGTAATCCAGTTAATGGTGGCTTATATGTAGCACATGATTGCATAGGGCACTTAAATTATAATGACAGTGTATATGCAGCTGCTACAGATAATAAGATAGTTACAGAAAGAAGTACAGCAGAAAATCAAAATCTTCCAACTATAGGAAGAAAGTTAGGTGATGATATTCTAACAGAATCTCAAAGTAGTGCTCTTGAACTTAAAATGATAGAAGTTAATAATGCTTTTATTACATTACAAAATAAAGAAAAAAGCTTAAAAGAACAAATAGATATAATAGATAAACTACAGCAAAATATTAATAAAGATGAAGAGGATCGAGATATAGCATATCAGAATCTTAAAACTTCTAGAAATAACTATAATTCATATCCAGAAGGTAGCAGCGAAAAGTTACAAGCAGGAAAAGACAAAAATAAATATTATAAAGAATGGAAAACTTTAGTAGAAAAAGTTACTAAAGAAACAAATACTAAAAATGATTATGATAAAAAATTAACTTCTGCCTTAGAAGACTATTCTACTTTTGGTCAAACTATTTATAATGGTAGTGTGTCTTTCGATAAAACTACTAAAACTAGGAAGAAACCTTCTAAACCCTATGCTACAGATACAACTAGTGATGAAAACGAAAAAGAACAACAAGCTAAGTTAAGCAGTTTACCATTATTGCAGCAACTTTATTTAACAATACCAAAGTATTCTTATTATAATGATACTACTAAAATAAGGATAAAATGGACAATACGAGATGATACAGAATTACCACAAAGCACAAGTAAGAAAAAAGCAGAATTAACAGCTGCTAGCGGAAGTAATTTAGCAGGCGTAGGTGCTGTTTCTAGTGGATTAGGTTCCAGTAGCTTGGAAGAACAAAACGGTTCTTGCCCTAGCTATATTATTAAGAAATAAATGAATAAGGAGTAATAGATGGCAATATCGTTTCCAGGTAAACCCCATAATAATGCTTTATATGTAAGTCAAAGCATTCAAGGACCTATTTATTATGCAGATATTACAAAAGTAGATTCTATGCGACAAACTATGTCTGTATATGTTCGAGGATTACACGATGTAGACGAGGTTGCAATTAATCAAGTATTGACACTAGCAGGATCTGGAATACGATCTCTTCCTATTCCTGGTACTGTTCTAGCATTACTATATAAAGATAGTTCTGGTAAAAATAAATTTGGGTATCATCATATAGGATACTTTCTTCCAGAGGATGTAGTAGAAACATCTTCTTCAAACAAACAAGAAACAAAAACAGGTGCAATTACATTATTAAGATATCTAGATCCAGGAGAAGTACAAATCATTAGTGCAGGACAGGCAGAAGTATATTTAACTAATGATGGGAGTGTTAAAATAAATGGGGGATCTGGAAATTTTATAGAATTAAGCGAATACTCACAATCTATAAATATGTTAGCAAATGATTTAGATATAGAAGTTTTGGATGTGAGTATTAAAGCAGGAAGAGTAAAAAGAGTTTTAGAAGACGATGCTTCACAAACTAATATCCCCCAAATTATGAGAGATATTACTAATGAAGGAGAAGAAAACGAAACAGTTACTACACACACAGAATTTAGAGTAGATATTGGAACTAAATATAATAATGAGACTGGAAATCCTTCTTTAGAAACAGATGAAGATACAGGATTAGATACGGCGCCTACAACAGGTACTTTAGCTTTTGCAAGTAAAGTATTTAATCAGGTAGGAGATCCAGAAAAACTATTGAGAGATTTGGATACCGTAGTAAATTTTCTTTTAAAGCTACCTTCAAAAATAAAAATGGGTGTAGATGAAAATGGCAACTTTTACATTGTAAATGAACAAACGGAATCTTATTTTAAATTTAGAACAAATTTTTCAACTTCTGATGTTGATACAACACAATTAGACTTTGTTACCTCTGAAATGGCTTTTTCATGTAACAGTGAAAAATTTAGTATTATTAATAAAGATAATAATGATCAAATGATGTTTGGAAAGGATGAAAACGGTAAGACTGAATTTAGCGTAAGATGTAACAATAATATAACATCATTCAGCGATAAAGAAGGACCCAGTTTAGTGCATTCCAGCGGATCTGGTATTTCTTTTACAGATAATGGGGATATCATAATTCAACATAAATCTGGTGGGTCACTTATGTTAAAAAATACTGGATTTGATATAAGTATGTCAGGAGGAGTTGTTACCATAGCTTCTAAAGATGTAATTGTAGCAGGAACAGATACTATTACATTAGGTGTACCTTCAAGTTCTGCCTCCTCGGAAGTACTGTTATTGGGAGAAGCTACTGCGGACTTTCTAGATCAAGCTTTCGATAATCATTTACATAAAGGTCCTATGGGTCCACCTATGCTTCCATTACTTATGAAAGTAACAGCTACTGTAGCAGGACAGTTACAAGTAGCTAAAATAGGTGTTAGCGCAAATTAAGGTTAATTTAAATGGTACCTCCTTTTTTAACATCCTCAGGTGTTGTTTATAAATATGATACTTCAACTGGTGTATATGAAGTAACAACAGAAACGCCTGCACCTATAGTTACTATAGATGAATCTGGTGCAATTACTATTATTACTTCTACTGGATTAGAATTAACTAGTGGTCAATTACCTGATCAACCAGATCCTACACCACCGGATTTACCTGCTGGAATAATAGTAGATATAGATTCTTCTGCACCTTTTTTTCCAAAAGTAACAGTTAGTATGACTGGTGTAGATATTGGATTACCCATTTCTTTTACATTTCCGGGAGTAGATTTTAATCAAATTTTAGGTTTTCCAGGTTCTCCTGAAATTCCTATATCTATAGGTACAGGTCCTTTTGATTTTGGTCTTCAAATTACCTTCAAATGCCCAGGATTTCCAACTTGTGGTGCAAAAACACAATGTACTTATACTAAAAAAACACCTGGGTGGCAGGTGGATCCTTCAAAATGGTTTCCTTTTAAGATTCCAGGTATACCTGCAATGCCTAAATTACCTAATATACCAGCTTTTAATATTTCTGTGCCACCAAAATGGATGCTTCCACAAGGATGCCCTAATTATGTAAGATCACAACAAAATGAAGTAGGTGGATAAATGAACGAAACTAAAATAGATAAATTAATATTAGATAACTTGAAAAGATATAAAGGTAAAGAGAACTCTTTAGATAACCTATCTCATTTATTCGCAACGTATTATATAGGTTGTTTACATTCATTAACTGTGAGATTTAGCTTCGGTGGTATAGTAGTATTGCGTACACCTTTAGAATTACGGCAAGCTTTTATAGATAAAATGTCTGATATAATTAAAAAGAATGAATACGATTATTTAGATAATGTTGCTTTAGAAATAATTAATAGTTTACATTTCATGACTAGATTTGGTAATATCAATATAGACATTAATGATCGAGAAAAACAAAAGTTTATAAATATATGCAATTCTTTTAAAGGAAAAAACTGGAATGATATTATTCATTCATTTGTAGATGCTACATACGATTTATTGTGTGGTTGTACTATACAAGGCGGACAATTATTACTAGGCGCAAGAATGTGGCTATAATTAATTTATTATAGAAAGTGATATATTTACAATGCAATATTCAGTAAACGATCAAGATGTTCAAGATTATCTAGAACAATTAGCAGCACAATCTATTACTGTAGATACAGATACAGATACCGGTGCTCAGAATCTTAAAATTATATTGGATACACTTGAAGACAATTTAATAGAAATTAAATATACAGATACAGAAAAATTAAATCATTTAATTCAAAGAAAACTTATTATAGATAAAAGAATTGAATCGTTAAATGATAACTATTTTAATACTAACGCATTAGATCAACGATATATAAAATATAAACAGGATATACGTACAGTAAATGAAGTGCTAGATTCTGCATATATGACAATGATTCAAAGAACAATAGATACTAGTGTAGATTCCGGTATGCGTGAACTTTATAACTGTAGAAGAGAGCAGGCATATCTAGGGTATCTTATTAATAGCTTACAAGAAGAAATAAGCTATATGACTGATTTAGAGGATTCTATTACAACTTTAAAATCTAAGATTGACGCGTTATAACTTAAAATTCTTATAGCATTCTTATTTTTATAACAAAAGGTCTACTATGGCAATAGGTTTACAGTTTGTGAATGGTGATTTTGTTCTAAGCAACAAAAGACTAGTTTTCGTACAGAATATAGATAAGGTAAAAAGAGATTTTGTAAAATTCTTAGTTACAGATAAAGAGACATCTTCCAATAAAACTACCTATACGAGATATAATCCAAGCTATGGGACTAATATAAATAATGTAGAATTATATAAAAATCTTACACAAAAAGCTACATTAGATATGTTAGAATTACAATTAAGTGATTCTATTAAATATTACGTTACGTTACAAGAGACTAGAAATAATTTATCCATGTCTGAAGTAATTACAGATCTAGTTTTTAGTGTTTATCAAGATTTAAATAATGCACAAAAGATTAGATTTAATATTCAATTAAAGGTAGCTACTGGACAAACGACTACATTGAATCTTTCTCAAGAGGTATAGAAGTGGATTTTAAAACTGCTACTGATCTTAGAACATCATTAATAACTAGTTATAATAGATTAATAGATATCGATCTAACGGATGGTACACCAGAAAAAGATACCTTTGTAGAAGCACCTATAGAAGGTCAATTATTAGATATTTGGACAGCATTAGAATATTTATATAAGTTGCAAGCACCTTTTATTTATGCAGATCAACTACTAACAGAGGATTTAGATGTTATATGCAGAAACTATGATGTAGGCATTATACCTGCTACATATTCTACTGGTGAATTAACTTTCTACACACATAACATACCAGCTGCGGATATAATTATAGATTCTAGCAAAGGTGGAAAAAATGCTGATGGTACCAAAACTTATACTGTTTCTGGTTACTACGTAATACCTGTATCGGATATTTCTTCTTATTATAATGCTACAAATTCTAGATACGAAATAACGGTAAATATTATTGCGGATATGGCTGGTCCTGATGGGTCTATTGGTGCCCAAACCATTACACAACTTACTTCTTCAATTAATGGAATAGAGGGGTGTATTAATAATGATGCTATAACTGGCGGCGATGCAGAAGGATCTTTAACAGATAGATTAAATCAAGTTAGAACTAAATTTAAAGGTAGAAGTCTTAGCACAACAGCTGGATTATTATTATATGTTCAAAGCTATTCACCCACAGCCACAGTAGTAGGATCTAATGATGCATTAATGCTTAGAAGCGAAGGATTAGGCGGTGCTATAGATATTTATATTAAAGATCAAATTTTAGAAGGTGTAACAGATACTATAACCATTACATCCACAGGATTAGAAGGCTATATAGAAGATTGTGCATATACTAGCACAGGTATAATACTAACATATCAACCAGTAGATAGTATTACTATGGTTATCAAAAATGGTACCACTGTAGATAGCGATTATTATACTCTAACTAAAGATACAGGAACTTTAGCAAAATCCACCAGGAGTAGTGATAAAGTTGAACTTAATAGTGATGGTATTGCCGCATTAGGCTATTTTCAAGCAAATGATGAAATAGAAATACGATATAACTATAATAAGCTTTTAACTACTGTTGAAAGTGATTTAAATTCCGATGTAAATGCCTATGATAATAGAGATTATTTAGTTAGAGAACAATCTGAAATTGGAATAGATGTATACGCTTTAGTTAAAGTAAATACGGGTGTAAATATTAATACTGTAATATCAGCAGCAAGTCTAGATATCGGCAGTTATTTAGATTCTTTTGATAGTTCTGAATCTTCTAGGATAGAACTAATCGAGATACTTGATATTATTAAGAATACCTCAGGTGTAGATAACATTAATGCACTTACTGCTACATTAACTGCATCTGATGGAAGAACGGCCACAGCTAGTGGTGATATACCGATGTATTCAAATGAGTATCCTAAAGTCGGAACAGTAACCTTAGTAGAATGGACTTATTAACTATAAATTAATTTAAATATAAATGAAGGAAAAATTAAATGAAAACGATTGTTATAATCGCATCAGACGTTGTACCATTACCTATTAAAAAAGAATATTTAGATTCTTTATCTGTACAAGAAAGAAAAGAATTTAAAAGTAAATATACTTACGCAGAACCCGCAGGAATTAGATCTTGGAAATTTGCTTCAGTTCTTGCAGAAAAATATGAAGTACTTTTGTTAGTTCCAGATATAGCATTACCTGATAAATTAAAAGAAATTGTAGATTTTAGTAATATAAAATTTGAAATAGGATCTTATAATTATCGAGTTTCTTCTTGGAACTGGACACAAGAATTAGACAGAAAACTTAAGAAAGCTAATTTTGTTATTGTACAATGTAATTCTGGATCTGGAATACAAAATTGTTCTGTATTACCAAGTACAGTAAATTTAATCGTAGATGGATATAACATACTACCACAGGAATTATCAGGAAAGCTATTAACACATTCTATGATTTCTAGAAAAGTTTTTTGGCAAAAAGCAATGATGTTATATAATGATCTAATTACTAGATCTAATTGTCTTCTGGTAGCTAATGAAAGACAAACATTTTTTTATGAAGGGTTTTTTTATGGAATAGGAAAACTAAATTATAGTACCTTTCAATTTTCACCTTTACTGAAAGTTCCATATGGTATAGAAAAAAAGGAATTTACAGAAACAAATTTTAATATATCAAGCAATAACTTAAAATTATTATGGTATGGAACAGTGTATCCTTGGGAATGTCCTGAAGTTCTTATTAAGGAATTAGCAGATTTTGATAAAATTAGTATAGATTTTATCAATATTAAGCACACTAGGCAGCCCAAAGTTTTTAATACCTACTTTAAATCATTTTTTGATAATGTACCCAATATTTCAAACATACAAATAATAGATGATATAGATTTTGATCTCGGTACTGCACATGAAGAATATGATTTTGGTATTTGTCTTAACAGAAATTGGATATATGAATCTTATGTACATAAAACTAGAGCATTAGAAATGCTTGCAAATCAACTCCCTATTATTATTAATGATCTAGATAATTTAAATACAGAATTAGACTTTTTAAAAGATAATATTAGAAATGTAAATATACCCAGTATAAAAGAAAATTTGATAACAATATGCGAAAACAAAAAATCTAGTAAGATATCTAAAGATTCTTATGAAACCTTTACAAATATTTTTAATTGGAATAACACACTTTTACCGGTAATAGATTATATTGAAAATTTTTAGGACATATAAGTGATAGCGAGCATAACTAACTTTGCGGTTTCTTCTATTACAGTAGAAGATAATGTACAAACTATTATTTTTGAATTTGATATTCATACTGATCCAAATATTGGTGGTTATGAATTATTTAAATCTACAGATACTAGTGGGCATTCTATTAGCTGCGATATTAAAGTAGACGAAAGTGCTAATCAAAGTTCTACAATAAGCACATATAATGACTTAATCACAAATAAAACTTATTTTTCGTATACAGTACCAGAAGAAGATTTTGGTAGAAAAATCTTTTATTCTGTTGAAGCGATTGCAGCTAATCAAGAACATTCCGCCAGAACAGCAGATTTAGTTGTATATACGTTATTATCTACACCAGAAAATTTAGTTGTAGGATATGACAATTATGATACAAGCTTATCCTGGGATGCATTAGATACTACAGATTCTAAAAATAGTCAATTAAGTAATTATGCGGTATATAGAACAGAAATGAGTGTACCTACAGATGCATATTTAGATGCAGCTACAGGTGCTTTGGTATCCGATGCTTTTACTTATAAAAGCTATGTATATGTAATAGATATATTAAAGAAAAGTATTTGGTATGGTCAGGTATCTATTGAAGGAGTATTTTTTGCTACAGATTCTAATAGAAGTAGCTTTGTATTTGATCAAAGTCAGGATTATTCTGCAAGATTTAGAAATTTAGCTATTTATGTAGTAGATTATTCTACTACACCTTCATTACTTGGATACACAAAAAATACATCATATACAGATATCACAGCAAAAAGAAATTGTAATTATCTATATTATGTTGCTGCGGTTAATCCAAATAGACTACTAAGCAATTATGCTACTTATCCAATAATTACACAAGCCTTACAAGATAAATCTCCCTATCTCAGATCGGTGGATAATTCTCCTATTGATTATCTGCAGCAACCTTATTGGAAGTATCTTAAAAATGTTTTAATAGATCATAATTATTATAATAAGAATAAATTTGATATACCTGCTTTGAAAGGTAAATACCTTTTTAAAGGGTATTTAGGTATTAGTAATGCTAAAGTAGATGTTTATTTGAATGGTAATCATAATCAGTTTGTAATTACAGATTCTTATGGTAATTTTGAATTCGGTGTTTCTTTATCAAAAGGAACTTCTCATTTACAATTGCATGCCAGAGATTATAAAAATATAGGGTTTTCTAGAAAATCTACAAAACAAACAATAAATATAGTAAATTTATATTCTTTCTTTGCAGCATTAGGTAAGGAATATACAGATATATGGACTGAAATTAATTTACAAAAAGATGATCTATCCTTAACAGAAAGTAGATTTGAGGCTTTCGAAGAAAGAATATCTTCCTTAATAGAATATTATAGGGATATTTCAGAAGAAGCAGAACCTTACAGAAATATTGCTATAGCTATCTATTTAGCATATGAATACGGTGGATATCGAGAGGCTTTAAATATCATATTAGATGCTTTTCAAGAAAATATTGATGAATTTGATCATTATGAAATTTACTATAATAATTCATTATATGATCCTAAAAAAACTAGTAGGAGTTTTGTAATTAATAGTTCTACAGGAGAATGGGGATTAGAAAGAGATAACTATTATTATGGTGTTACATCAGTAAATGGTGACCAAGAAAGTTCCGCAACAACACTACGTATAGATAATCGCTGGTGGCCAACAAGTACGGGATTAGAAAGCAGTACAGGATATCAAGGTTTTAATGTTATCATGTGGCCAGAAGTAAATGGAATTGAAACTTATAATGTATACAAGTATAAAGGATCTAATTCTGTATATGACTATAGTAATTTAACCTTTGTTAGCCAATTGCATGCAAATTTATTTGTAGATATCAGCAATAATAACCTATCAACATCTACGAGAACACCTCCTTTATATACCTTTACTTCATTTGATCATCCAACAGAAGTTATAAATCTACCTAATACTAAGGTATCTAGTGAGTATCTTGCACAAAGAAAAGCTACTTATATTACTATAATAATATATGCTGTAGATAATGAGGATATACCAGATTTTCAGTTGGATAGATTATTAAGTGTATTTTCAGAGGTAATACCACCAGAATTAATTTATAGAGTTGTATATTGTAATGATTCAACTTCTGAATTTTTAGTTTAGAAAAAATTAACTAAGTTATATTATAAAAAATGAAATGAAAAAGCTATGTATCCTATCACCGGATGCTGTAAATTTACCCCTTGCATCAAACTGCCCAGATTCCATTTATATTAATGGAATTCTTTATTCAACGAAATCTAAATGCTGCAACGCAGCAGCTACTGGTATTCGTGCACAAAAGTTTGCAGAATATCTATCAACTGATTTTGATGTAACTTTATTAATACCTGATTTAAATCATCCGGGTAAAAATAATATTGATTATAGTAAACTTTCTTATTCTATAGAATCTTATAACTATAAAAAGTGTTCTTGGGAGTATTCCAAAGAATTAAAAAATATTCTTTCTAAATTTGATATTGTTATTTTACAGTGTACAGGTGGTATAGGGTTTAAGAATATTGTAAAATTAAGACCACACATTCGAGTTATTTTAGATGGTTATATACCACTATTAGCTGAATTTCCAGCAGCAGTTAGCTATCATACAGATGAAAAACTAAAAAAATATCAATGGTTGACATTACTACGTCAATATTCTGAACTTTTAAAAAGAGCAGATCTTATATTATATGCAAATGATAGACAAAAAAGATATTATGAAGGCCAATTATTCTTATTAAATAAACTTAATGTAGATAATTATAAGAATTCACCTTTACTTAAGATTCCTTATGGTATAACTTGGCATAAACCTGTAACTAGAGAGCATTCTGATAAATTAAAATTATTATGGTATGGACCATTTTATCCATGGTATGATTTCGAGAATTTAATTACAAATCTTTATAATCATTCATCTATAAAAATAGACTTTTATGGAATACAGCATCCAAGATTTACTAGATTTCTACAAAAATCGGTAAACTTGGATTATATAAATACATCTTCTAATATGAAAATAATAGGTGAATATAATTCATTAGATCCTAGAAAATTATTTGAAAAATACGATGCTTGTATCTGTCTATCTCAACATTGGCTAGAAAATAGATATTCTCATCGAGCAAGAATTTTTGAAGTGATGTCATACGGAATGCCAGTAATTATTACTAATAATTCACCTATTTTAGAAGAATCTAAATATTTAGATGATAGACTTATTTATGAAATTGTAGGTGGTGATTTTATTCGTGAAGAATTGGAAGATATAAAAGCTTTTTCTAATCTATTACATATAGATATTTCCGCAGAACATGAACTATTATATTCTCAATATAATTGGGATTCTATATTAAAGCCTCTTAAACTAACGCTATTAGAAGAGATGAAATGAAATCTAGACCATTGCAACTCCATCTTCTTGCACAAGAAGACAAGTATACCTCTTGGCTCCAAGTTAATAAATGGAATTCAAGAAAAGAACAGCAGTTAATACACACTCTTAAATCTTTATCATATCAACCTTTAATTAGTATTATAATGCCTGTATACAATGTAAATGTTTCTATTTTTAAACAGACATTACAAAGTATTTATGAACAGGTGTATGATAATTGGGAACTATGCATTTGTGACGATTGCAGCACAAATACAGATTTAATAGAATTCCTTAATGAATTACAATTTAATGTAAAAATAAAAATAACTAAGACTTCAAAGAATTCAGGAATTTCAGAATGTACTAATACCGCAATTACGCTAGCTAGCGGTGAATTTATTGCTTTTGTTGATAATGATGATATCTTATCACCAGACGCTTTAGCAGAAAATATAATAGAATTAAACACACATAATACTGCAGATATTATATATTCTGATGATGATAAAATATCTGTTTCAGGTGTTAGATATGAACCGCAATTTAAACCCGATTGGAACCCAGAATTACTTCTTAGTTACATGTATATAGGGCATCTTCTAGTAATAAGAACTTCTTTTTTTAGACAATTTACAGGTTTTAGAAAAGAATTTGATGGATCACAGGATTTCGATTTACTATTAAGATTATCAGAAGTAACAAAAAATATTTATCATATTCCAAAAATTCTATATCATTGGAAAGCAGTAGATGGATCGACTGCAAAAACTGCGCAAGCAAAACCAGAAAGTTTTATTGCAGGACAAAATGCTATAATAGAAGCATTACAAAGAAGAAATATTCAAGCAAGTGTTTCTAGACCAAAATGGGCGGTAGAATGGAACTGCGGTTACTATGAGTTGCATTTTCCTTCTTCTGGACCTGCTGTTACTATTGTAATACCAACTTTTAATCAACATACCATTTTGGATAGATGCATTAAATCCATTATCGAAAAAACTCAATATTCTAATTATGAGATATTAGTTATAGATAATGATAGCAATGACCCAAAAAGTTTAGATTATTTAGATAACTTGCCTTGCAGAGTTATTAAAATTTCGAACGGTGAAGAAAAATTTAATTTTTCTAAAATAAATAATGAAGCTATTAAACACGTTAAAACACCTTATGTATTATTTTTAAACAATGATACAGAAATTCTTGCACCACAATGGCTTAATCAAATGGTAGGTTATCTTAATGTACAAGATGTAGGAGCAGTGGGTGCAAGATTAATTTTTCCTAATGGTTTAATTCAACATGCTGGATTAGTTCATGGGTATAATAATGGTAGAGTAGAACCAGCATTTAAAATGATGAAATCAAATCATGGGACGTATATGGCATTTGAAAGATTATCTAGAGAATGTTCAGCGGTAACTGCTGCTTGTATGCTAACTAAAACGGATTTATTTAAGCAAGTATGTGGATTTGATGAAAAAAACTTTAGTGTAGGGTATAATGATCCAGATTACTGCCATAGAATAGAAAAACTTGGATATAGAATCGTCTATAGTGCTAATTCTATCTTATTTCATCATGAAAATTTTACACGAAGAGTAGAAAAGTATAGTCGAGATGATATACGAAATGAATTTACATATCGTCTTTTATATAAAGATTATAAAGATAAACATTATAATGCAAATCTATCGTTTAAAGATACAACATTTAGCATAGAATCTTCTATTGTAAATACTTCTAAAATACCTTATGCAATTAAAACATTAGGATTTGCATATAATCTTAATTTAGAAGGATCTAGCTATAGTAACTTTGAAATGATTTCTGGTTTAAAAAGAAAACAAATACTGGATCCTGTAATATATTGCTTTCAAGATGGACCTCTTAGAAAAGAATACGAACGAGAAGGTATAGAAGTAGTTATTAAACCTTCTCCGCTATCAAGAGGATTTTTTATAAAAGAGTATTTAGAAGGACTTGAGAATCTTAAGAGTTTAATTAAACAAATAAATCCAGAAATTATTTATGCAAATACGCTGCAGATGTTTTATGGTATAGATGTAGCAAAACAATTAAATATACCTTCTATTTGGAATGTTAGAGAAAGCGAACCAATCTTTACATATTATACACATTTTGGTGAAGATATTCAACAACGAGCCTTAAATTGTTTTTACTATCCTTACAAAGTTGTTTTTGTTGCAAATTCTACTAAACACAGATGTCTTCAGCTAGAAGCAAAAAATAATTTTACTGTAATACATAATGGTATTAATACCTCTAGATTTTCCGAATCGAATAATAGACAAAAAACTAGAGAAAAATATAATATAACAGACGATCAAGTAGTATTTTTATCTGTTGGTACAGTCTGCGATAGAAAAAATCAACTAGATCTACTGTTAGCAATAAGTGAACTACCAAATATCTATTCTAATAAATATAAAATTATTATTGCAGGAGATAGACCTTCTGGGTATAGTTCTATGCTGCATGATCTCATTTCAAAGTTTCCAAAAGAAAAAAGAGATAATATAATTATGTTACAAGAAACTTCTTGTGTTCAAGAATTATATGAAGCAGCAGATTGCTTTATTTTAACAAGTAAACTAGAAAGTTTCCCTAGGGTTATATTAGAAGCTATGCATTTCGATCTTCCTGTAATAACTGTTCCAACAATGGGTGTACAAGAACAGATATTCAATAAAGTAAATGGAAAGTATTATCCATTATCAAATTCTAATGCACTTATGATTGAAATGGTTTCTATGATACTTAATCCAGAATTAAGAAGATATTATTCTACTAATACCCAAATAATTAAAAAAGGAATGACAACACATCAAGAGATGCTAGATAAGTATGCTGAAGTTTTTCAAGAAGCTTGGTTAGCTGGGGAATCTAGATAATGTGTGGTATTGCTGGTATTATAGATTCTTCATTAACTAGTACTATCTCTTCTGACTTGATAGAAAAGATAAGTACTGCAATGAAACACAGAGGACCAGATTCTACAGGATCTTTCTATAAAGAAAATATTCTTCAAGTAATGACAAGATTATCTATTATAGATTTAGATCAAGGAGATCAACCTTTTCTTTCGCCTAACAAAAAATATGTTATATTTCAAAACGGTGAGATTTATAATTATAAAAAGCTTAGGAAAGAATTAGAAGCACAGAATTATACTTTTGATACACATTGTGATACAGAAGTAATTTCTATTGGATACGAAGCTTGGGGTATTACAAAACTACTTGAAAAATTAGATGGAATGTATGCTATTTCAATTTTCGATACAGAATCTAATACTTTATATCTAATTAGAGATAGATTCGGTGAAAAACCCTTATTTTATTGTATCAAAGAAAATAAATTTGCGTATTCTTCTTATTTAAAAACATTTAAGTATTTGAATTGGATAGATTTTACATTATCTAAAATATCTTTAGTATATTATATATGTCTGCATTATATACCTGGGCAGTATACTATATTCAATTTTATCAAAAAGGTATTACCAGGTCATTATCTAGAAATTAAATTAGAAAATCTTTCTATTAAAAATATTTGCTATTATAAACCTAAGCTAGAAGTAGGAACTGTTAAAAAAGAAGAATTATTACTAGATTTATTGCAAGACGCTGTCTCTTCAAGATTAGAAGCAGACGTACCAGTAGGTATTTTCTTATCTGGTGGTATAGATTCTAGCATAATTACAGCGTTGGCATCCAATATAAAATCTAATATCTCTACATTTTCAATGGGTTTTTACAGTAAGAATTATGATGAAAGTACTTATTCTAATCTAATTGCAGAAAGATTTAAAACAAATCATACAAATTTGATGTTTAACGAAGATTCTTTTTTAAGTTTGCTATCAAAAGTAATTAAATACCTAGATGAACCAGTAGGTGATCAAGCAATTTTACCGGTATATTGGTTGGCGGAACAATGTAAGGGTAAACTAAAAGTTGTTTTATCAGGTGAAGGTGGTGATGAAATTTTTGGTGGTTATTCATATTATCCAAGATTTACAGTTGATTCTAATCTAAAAGATATATCTAATAGATTTATTTCTAAAAATTTTAATTACACTCCTTCTGGTTTTCCTCTTGTCGCATCTATGCAACACGCATTTTCCTTATTAAATGAAGAATATATGTTCGATAAGGATTACTGGGAATCTTCTTGGATAGAATGGTTAAATTCCGCAAATGATTCTATACAATATGTTACTTCTGCCGATTTAACAACATGGTTACCAGACGATTTATTAGTAAAATTTGATAGAATGACTATGGCAAATAGTATAGAAGGAAGAGCTCCTTTTTTAGATCCAAAAGTAGTAGAATTTGGTTTAAATCTTCATGCTGATCAAAAAATCTTCGGTACAGAAAAAGTAATTTTAAAAAATATCGCAGAAAAATTATTACCAGAAGATATAATTAAGAGAAAGAAGCAAGGATTTGTTCTTCCTATGGAAGATTGGATTACTTCTTTTTTTAAAACTATACCTATACGAGAATTTGTAGAAGATATTAACTTTCCTTTTTTTAATACAATCAAGCTAGGTATGACAATAGGAACAAATCTTAATAATCCAAGATTTGTTTTTTCTCTTATTGTACTACTTTTATGGTATAAAAACTTTTTTCAAGAGTAAATATATGAGTAATAAACCCGTTCATATTTGTATGACAACTTTCAATCGAATAGATTTCACTAAATTAACATTAGATTCTTTGGTAGAAAGTAGAAAAGTAGGATACCCATTTATTCTTACAGTTGTAGATAATAATAGTAAAGATGAAACTGCAGAGTATCTAAAAAATAAATGGAAAGAAGGAATTATACAAAATTTAGTATTATTAGAAGAAAATCTAGGTGTTGCTAAAGCAGCTAATCTAGGTTGGCAATTAGAAGATGATACTTATTATATTAAATTTGATAATGATATTACATTTAAAAATCCTAATTGGTTGCAACCTATGGTAGAAATTGTAGATAATGTTCCGCAAATAGGTATTCTAGCATATAAATTTGAACAACAATCTTTTCCATTAAAAACTTTTGGTAATTATACAGTTCAACAAAAAGTTAATGGCGCTATCGGTGGTGCTTGTGTTTTAATACCTAAACGAACTCATGATACACTTGGGTATTGGAGAGAAGATTATCAAAAATATGGGGAAGAAGATGCAGATTTTTCTTTTAGGGCATATTATGATGGTTTTATTCTAGCATATATGAAAGATAATCTAGGTATACATTTACCAGAAAATTTTGGATATGAAGCAGAAGTAGAAAATAAGCAGCAAAATTATCGCGCATGGAAGGATATATGTAATACCACAAATAGACGTATATATCATGAAAATGTTATGGTATATTATAAAGATCCTAAAACTAGATATATTTCTTCTGCAATGCGTATAGAAGATTTTAAAGATAGAATTTATAAGGGTGAGTAATAATGAATAGTTCGTTTATATCCGCCAGCGCATTTCCTACTAAAATTTTACAGAATCCCATAATGCATGGGGATAAAATTATACCCTATCATGTACAACTATACCCAACAAATGTTTGTAATCTAAATTGTTCTTTTTGTAGCTGTGCAAATAGAAATAGAAAAGAAACTTTATCTTTAGAAGATATTAAAAGAGTTATGTCAGATGCTATATCATTGGGGTGTAAAGCTGTTACAATATCTGGTGGTGGTGAACCTACACTTCATCCTCAAATTAATAAGATATTAGAATTTTTAATTATCAATAAAATTTCTGTAGGTATGGCAACTAACGGTATTAGTTTAAGTAATGTGGACAAAAATTTATTAGATTCCATGACATGGTGCAGGATTAGTCACAGTGATGATAGAACTTTTAATCCTCCATATAGAAATGTATTGTTAAATATTATAGAACAATGTAAATATGTAGATTGGGGATTTAGCTACGTAGTTACTGCAAATCTCAATAAAGATACACTAATAAATATTATTAAAACAGCTAATGATTATAATTTCACACATGTAAGGCTTGTATCTGATCTACTCGATTTAGATAGTACTCAAAGTATGAAAAATATTAAAGAATTATTACAAAAAGAACATATAAACGATTCGCTTGTTATATATCAAGGAAGAAAAGAATTTACAAAAGGGACGAAAAAATGCTTGATTAGTTTATTAAAACCAGTTATAAATGCAGATGGAAACATTTACCCGTGTTGTGGTGCTCAATATGCATACGATCCACCATCATTAGAATGTAGTAAGGTAATGTCTATGGGAAAATTAAGCGATCTAAAATTTATCTATGAAGAACAAAGATATTTTAATGGTTCAATTTGTTCCAGATGCTATTATAATGAATATAATACAATACTTGAAAAAATGACGGAACCTCTAAAACACAAGGAATTTGTATAATGATTAATATTTCTGTTGTTACTCCTGTATATAATACTAAAGCTGAATATCTGCAAGAATGTTTTGATAGCATTTGGAATCAAACATATAAACCTATTGAAAGTATTTTTGTAAATGATGGGTCTACTAGAGAAGAAACACTTAAATTTCTAGATTCTATTAGAAATAAAGAAAATGTAATTGTTATTGATCAAGAAAATAAAAAAACAGCGGCAGCTTTAAATGCTGGTATAAGAATTATGAAGGGTAATTGGTGGGCCGGATTAGCTTCTGATGATATTTGGAAACCATACAAACTTCAATTACAAACTACTTTAATTAACAGAAATGCCGAAGCTAAGATAATTCATGGTGATTTTGAGTTAATAGATGTAAATAAAAAAGTTTTAAGTATACATAGAGATCCAGTATTCCCTGATTTACGCCAACAGCAGAAATTTCTTATTGCCTCTTATTTTGGAATGTGGAGTAACTTACTTATAGCAAAAGAAGTTATAGATGATGTTGGTATGTTTAATGAAGAAGTTTTAGGTGTAGAAGATTATGATTTTGCTATAAGACTTTCTACTAAATATAGATATTATAAAGTTCCTGAGATATTAACTTCTTATAGAACACACCCAGAACAAAATACACATACAGATTTTGGCTATCAAGGAAAAATTGGTAGACAATACGATTTAAAATGCCATCAATTAGCACAGAAACTCTTTGGTTAGGAGAATATAATGATAAAGTTTTCAATTTTAGTTCCAACAGTTCCGAGTAGATTAACAACATTTTATCCAAGATTAATCAATAGTTTACAGGAACAAATCAAGAATAGAGATGATATTGAAATTCTTGGATTTTATGATAATAAAAAAAGATCTGTAGGTTTAAAAAGAAATGCACTGCTTAACTTAGCACAAGGTGAATTCTTAACATTTATCGACGATGATGATAGAATAGCAGAAGATTATATTCAATCTATTATGGATACTATTTATGCGAATCCAACCGCAGATTGCATAGTATTTGATTGTATTACAACAATCAATGTTACAGAAAAAACAACCTATTCAAAATATAGTAAAGATTTTGCTTATAGTGAAGTAGGTGATCAATGGCGTGGTAAACCAGCACATACCATGGTATGGAGATCTTCTATTGCTAAAAGACATATGTTTCCTAATATTAATAACGGAGAAGATGTTAATTGGGTTGTTCGTGCATGTAAAGAGATTAAAAATGAAGTTAGAATAGATAAAGTACTTTACTATTATGATTTTAATTCACAATCCACGGAAACAAGATAGTTATGAAAGTACATATCGTAACTGAAGGTAATTGGATTAAGAAGTTTTGGTCTGATAAGATATTAGAATATAATCAAACAGATATGAATTATTCAGTATCTTATGGACAGAGATTTGATGTAGATATAAATTTTTATATTTGCTATAATGTATTTCTAAATTTTTCTCAAAAAACTAAAAGAGATATTGCATATGTAACACATATCCATGCAAATGACCCAAAAGAGCACAGCAAAGATTTGGGTGGTGCAGATTTTAATAGATTTAAACTGATGAATGCTTGGGTGCATCAATCGCAAAGAAGCCTTCAACAGTTTCTAAATCTTGGATTTCCTCAAGAACGTAATTACAACCTCACTTCTCCTATAGAAATACATAAATTTAAACCTACTATTAAAATAGGTATTTTTCAGAATGGCGAAGTGGTGGGAAAAGGATTATATTTCATGCTGGATCTTGTAAATAGATTTAACTTGAGTAATTTTAAATTTATCTTTTGCGGTAGAGGATGGGAAGTAGTTACAAATAGAATGAATCAACTTGGTATAAGAAATGAAGTTTATAGATACACACCAGATGAGTATAAAAATGTAAAACAAAGTGAATTATACGAAAAGATAGATTTTCTTCTTATACCTTCGTTATGGGAAGGTGGTCCAGTAGCACCAGAGGAAGCTATGGCTTGCGGAATCCCTATAATAAGTTCAGATGTAGGATTCATTCCAGAATTCAATGTAGAATATATGTTTCCAGCAGGTAATATAACTAAATTAATTGATATTCTGGTATCAATTGAAGATAAAGTACTTAAAAGAAGACAAAAAGTAGAACAACTTACTTATATTAATTTTAATAATAAATTAAAAGAAATTTTTAGTGAAATAATTGAAAAAGGATATTAAAATGAATTCTGATAAGACAGCACTTGTAACAGGAGGAGCAGGATTTATCGGTTCTCATTTATGTGAATATCTGATAAGTCAAGGATATTATGTGATTTGTCTAGATAATTTTTTTACAGGTTCTAAGCAGAATTTATATAAACTTTCTGAACACTCTAAATTTGAAATTATTAGACATGATGTAACAGAACCTATCTATTTGGAAGTAAATGAAATATATAATTTAGCATCACCTGCATCACCGATTCATTATCAATATAATCCTGTTAAAACAATAAAAACAAATGTAATGGGTTCTATTAATATGCTAGGTCTCGCAAAGCGAGTAAAAGCAAGAATTCTTCAAGCATCAACAAGTGAAGTATATGGTGATCCGGAAATACATCCACAAAAAGAAGAGTATTGGGGTAATGTAAATCCAGTCGGACTCAGAGCATGTTACGATGAAGGTAAAAGATGTGCAGAAGCATTATTTTGTGATTATCATAGACAAAATAATGTAGATATAAGAATAGCTAGAATATTTAACACATATGGACCTCGTTTCAACTTAGAAGATGGTAGAGTAATTAGTAATTTTATAGTTAATGCATTAAAAGGCACTCCTTTAGAAGTTTACGGAGATGGAAGTCAAACACGATCTTTTTGCTATATCAGTGATCTTGTTGAAGGATTATATAAACTTATGCAATACCCAGAATTTCCAGGACCAGTAAATTTAGGAAATCCAAATGAGATGACAATACTCCAAGTAGCAGAAAAAATTATAAGATATACCGGGTCTAAATCTCAAATTATTTTTAAAGAATTACCTAAAGATGATCCTTGTAGAAGAAAACCAGATATCTCTTTAGCACAAAATATATTAAATTGGTCACCAACAAAATCTTTTGAAATAGGATTAAGCAGCACTATTTCATATTTTGAAAAACAATTAATATTAAAAGGTGATTTGTAATGAATGATAGTTTTATTTTTAATAATAAACAATATCAATATCATACTCAGAGTAAAGTAGAAAGAATAGTAGAACTACCTATTATCTTTGACTACGTCCAACAGTTTAAAGATAAAAAAATACTGGAAATTGGTAATGTTTTATCTAACTATTATACAATAACGCATGACGTACTCGATAAATATGATATCTCATCTCGTTGCATTAAACATGATATTGTTAGCTATTTAACTTCTATAAAATATGATTTAATTGTAAGTATCTCCACATTAGAACATGTAGGCTATGAAGCTCCGGAGATAAAAGATCCTTCTAAAATTAAAAGATCAATAGAAAATATAAAAGATAATTTACTTGCAAACAGTGGTATGTGTGTTATTACAATACCTTTGGGATGGAATAAGATTCTTGATGCACAGATAGATAAGAAAGAAATTATTTTTGATGAAATATACTTTATGAAAAGAATTGAAGAATATAAATGGATTCAAGATAATGATACCACAATTCTTGGAGATTTCTATGATAATCCTTGGGGTTGTGGTAATAAACTACTTATTGGAATATTAAAAAAGGAGATCTAATTGAAAACGTTATTTATTAACATGGCATGGGATGCAGCTGGATGTTCTTTTAAACAAGCTGAAGCTATTAACCTACATACTAATTGGAAAGCCAGACATTTCAGAGCAGTAAAAACTTTTTATAATACATTAGATCTCGGACCAGAGAATTATAATAAAGAAGAATTTATGCAACTAATACGAGAAGCAGATATTCTTCATTTTTGCTCAGCTACACACACGTATAATAGCCCACATAATTTTGGATTCGATTGGAATGATCTTGTAAAAGATAAAGTTAAGATTTTTCATGATTATAATAGTTTTATGGGAAGATGGAGCGAAAGAGCAGAAGCAAAAGATATTTGGAATAAAAAAGAAGAGATAGGTTATAATGCAATCTTTTCATCTATCCCACAAGCTCTCCAAATTTATAAAGACTGTGTGTATATACCAGATGTAGTAAATTGTGACTCTGATGAATACTCATATACTAACATAAATAGAAAAGAAGTAATAATAGGTCATTTCCCTACGGGTGATCCTAATAATAAAAATACTAACGAATTACTCGCAGCTATTAATCAAGTGAAATCACAAAATAAAAATATTAAGGTAAATATTCATAGAGATTTAGCTAATAAAAGAATCATTGAAATCAAGAAAACATGTACTTTAGGATTTGATGCAATTTGGAGAGGTTTTCACGGCATGACTACTGTAGAAAATCTTGCGTTAGGAATACCTACAATGGTAAGTGCAGATGGAAATTTTGAAGAAACTTTTAAAGAATTTCATAAAACTGATATTTTTCCTTTTGATCGTGTAAATAATATAGAAGAGATTAAAAATCAGATATTATATTATTGTAATAATCCAGAACAATTAGAATATCGATCTAAAGAAGTTAGAAGTTTTATGGAAACTACTTGGTCTTATAAAAATATTGCAAATAGAATTGTTCAAGAATACGAAAAACTTTTGGAGAAGTAATAAATGAAAAAAATTCTAATTTTAGGTGGCTGTGGATTCGTGGGTGCTAACTTATCTCTTTACTTTGCGGAAAAAGGATATAAAGTGACTGCTTTTGATAATTTAGCAAGAAGAGGTTCAGAATATAATTTAGATGACTTCAAGAACAAAGGCGTAAAGTTTGTTCACGGTGATATCCGGTGTAAAGAAGATTTTGATAATCTTGGAACTTTTGACGCTATTTGTGAATGTAGTGCACAACCTTCTGCTATTGATGGATATAATAACCCATATTATGATTTTTCTAATAATACCCTTGGATTATTTAATGTTCTAGAATTTGCTAGAAAACAAGAGAATAAACCTGCTGTCATCTTTTGGTCAACAAATAAAGTATATAGTGGAGATAAAATCAATTCTTTTGAATTGTATGAATCTGATACACGATACAGATGGATCCTACAAGAAAGTTCTACTAAAGGATGGGATTCTAGATATGGTTTTTCGAATGAATTCAGCATCGATGGTGGACAACATTCTATTTATGGAATGAGTAAAGTAATGTCTGATCTTGCCTGTCAAGAATATTTCGATGCCTTTGGTGTTAAAACAGTTGTAAATAGATTTTCTTGTTTGGCAGGACCGCGACAATGGGGTAAAAGTGCACAAGGTTGGGTTGCCTGGTGGGCTATTGCAGCTATGTTTAATCTACCATTAGTGTATATTGGATGGAAAGGAAAACAAGTAAGAGATGCTCTTTTCATTGACGATATTTGTAAGTTAGTTGAAATGGAAATTGATAGTATAGATAAAGTTAAAGGACAGGTTTTTAATATTGGTGGTGGAAAAGATATTAGTCTATCACTTATTGAAGCAACTTCTTTAGTAGAAAGAGAATTTAACAGAAAAATGAAGATTTCTATTATAGAAGAACCAAGGAAAGCTGATCATGTTATTTATATTTCTGATATCAGAAAAATAAAAGAAGCAATTGGTTGGGAACCTAAAATTGGTGTAGAAGAAGGTTATCAGCAAATTATTCGATGGGTAACAAATAATGTAGAACTTCTTACTAAATTATATCTATAAGGTATTGTAATGACAAATGTAGTTTTTTGTATAACTATGTATAATGAAGTTAATACTGTTCAGTTTAATATTAATACTATTAAAAAACAATTCTTCGGATCTAAAATAATAGTAATTCAATCAGAATCTGATCGGAAGATAGAAGGTGCCGATATCTATGAAGTATTGCCTAACTTAGCTGGGGCAGTTCCTATTCATGAATTACCTGCTGTAGCAGTAACGAGAAATTATAATTTAGCTTTTTCTAAATTATATAGTACTTATTTTAGTGCTCCTTATATAGTCGCTATAACTGGAGATACATTGATTAGCGATATTAAAGGATTAGATAGAATTTACAGACAAATGTTAGATAATAAAAAAGTATTAGCTGTATCACAAGCTATAGGACAAGATTTTCATAGCTCAACTTCTAACCCACCGGTCATTTGCGGTGGAAGGTATCAATTTGATGGAATTTCAGATTTTATGCCGCAATTTTTTATTGTAGAAGGAAATTTTGCATATAAAACTAAAGTATTTTCAAATACGCAAATAACTAATAAATATACTACAGAACAATGTTTAGGTGATGAATTTTGTAAACACGGTTCTTTTAAAGATCAAGTATTGGTTTTGTCTAAAACAGCATATGGTTTTTCTGATGGTATTAAATACCAAACTAAATGATTAAATGTATAATATTTGATTTAGATGGAGTCTTATGTGATCTAGTACAAGTACATAGACACGCATTGGATTCTGCATTACTAGAAATTTGTGGGTATACTATTTCGGAATATGAATTTTGGAGATATTATAATGGTATTCCTTCAAATGTTAAACTACAAATGCTTGTTAATAGGGGAATTCTAGATCCAAAAGATAAGGAAAAAGTATGGAAATTAAAACAAGATAATACCATAAATGCAATTAAATCTTGTTTATCCTTAGATACACAAAAAATAGAATTACATACATATCTAAGAAGTAAAAACTATAAATTAATTTGTGTTTCTAACTCTATTAGAAACACCATAGAATTAGCTTTAAGGCAAACAGGTCAGTTGGAATTTATGGAGTTTTTTCTGGGGAATGAAGATTTTGGTATAAAACCTAAACCAGATCCTTATTGTTATTGTCTGGCTATAGAAAAAATAAAATTAAATACGCAAGAATGCTTGATAATAGAAGATTCTGAAAAAGGAATAACTGCGGCTATTAAATCTGGTGCGCATGTTTTAGAAGTTAAGAATCCAAAGTATGTTACAATAGAAAACATTGAACGGAAGGTTAAGAATGCAAACATCTGAAGAATTTAAGTATACACAAATGCAAAAAAACTGGTATGAAACTAATGCTAGAGCAAGTTATTATACAGATGGAAAATGCTTAGAAGATCATATCGTAGGAAATTTTCCAAATCAAGAAAAATTTCCATATGAACAATGGCTATTTAAATATTATATACCTTCTAAAGAGCATATCTGCTACGAATATGGATGTGGACCAGGAAGACAGATTAGAAGAATTTTTAATTTATTTAAGCGGGTAGATGGCGTTGATATTTCACAAAAGAATCTGGATAATGCAAAACAATATATAGGATCTTCATATAATGGAATTTTAAAAGTAACAGATGGGACACAAGTTCCTTTAGAAGATAAATATGATTTTTGTTATTCTGTCATTTGCTTACAACATATTCCTTGCTATTCTATTAGAAGAAAAATACTAGAAAATATGCTAGAAAGTTTAAAACCTGGTGGAAGAATAGCAATTCAACTTGCTTTTGGCCCATCTATGAATGGAACACCTACCTTTGGTTATACAGAAAATTTTTATGAAGCTACTACTACTAATGGGAGACTAGATTGTAGAGTGGATACAAGACAAGAAGTTATTCTAGATTTTTTAGATATAGGTTTTAAAGATGTTACTACAGAATTAAGTAACACAGTAGATGATCATCATCCTTGTTGGATATGGATTTATGGACAGAAACAGATTTGACGACCATTATACAGAATGGCGTTCTAAAAGAATAGCTGCTATTGAGAAATATTTTACTAAAGAATTTTTCCAAGGTAAAACATTAGTAGAATTAGGTGCAGGATTTGGTGATATTGGATATCATTTTTCTACCTTAGGTTCAGCTGTAACATGTATAGAAGGTAGAAAAGATAATCTTGAGTATATACAATCTACTTATCAAAATATTACTGCACTACAAAAAGATTTAGACATCGAAAAATTTGAAATAGAACCAGTAGACATTATTATAAATATGGGGTTGTTATACCATTTAAAAGATCCTATTTATCTTTTACACACTTCTTGTAAGTTTTGTAAATATATGATTCTAGAAACAGAAGTAGTGGATAGTTACGATCCTTCTAAAATTATATATTGGAAAGATGTAAAAGAAGATTATGATCAATCGTTGCATGACGTAGGTTGTAGAATTTCTGTTGGTATGATAGAGCATATTTTAAAAGAATATAAATTTAAGTTTGAAAGGTTGGAAGATTCTTCCTGTAATTCTGGCCCGCATAAATATGATTGGATTATTAGAAATACAGGTACTTGGGAATCCGGTCAAAGAAAATTATGGTTTTGTACTAAGGAGGAGTAAAATGCATATAGTTATACCTATGGCGGGACGTGGGCAACGATTTATAGATGCAGGATATAAAGATCCAAAACCTTTTATTCCTATTAAAAGTAAACCTATGATCGAATGGGTTATTAAAAACTTGGATTTTACCACAATATGGACTACTAAAGGATATGATTTTCATAAACCTACTTTTACTTTTATAGTTCAAGAAGATCATTGCAAGAAATTTCAGTTTGATCTCAGAATTAAAGAAGCTATTACAGCAGCATGTGGTAGAGATATAGCAGATAAAACAAATATTATACAAATAAATTATATTACTGAAGGTGCTGCTTGTACTGTTCTGAAAGCAAGGGATATAATTAATACAGAAGAATCTCTATTAATTGCAAATAGTGATCAATATATAGACTGGACTGTGTATTTATTTATGCAAGCAATAGCAGATACAAAAGCAGATGGATGTATTCCTGTTTTTCATGGAACACATCCTAAATGGTCGTATGCAGAATTAGATAATAAAGGATTTGTTACCAGAGTAAGAGAAAAAGAACCTATTTCTACTTATGCTACTGTAGGTATTTATTGGTTTAAACATGGTTCAGATTTTGTTTGGGCTGCTGACGAAATGATTAATAAAAATTTAAGAGTAAATAATGAATTTTATGTTTGTCCTGTATATAATGAATTGATAGTACCAAAAAATCAAAAAGTAGTTGCATTTCCTATTCCGACATGCGCAATGCACGGATTAGGTACACCAGAGGATTTGGAGGAGTTTAAGAAATTATATGAAAACTAGTAAAATTCAGGAAATGATTCGAGGTTGGTTTATTGGAAACTTTTCTCCTACTGTTTGGAAAACTGAGGATTTTGAAGTAGCAATTCAACGATATAAAGCTGGTGATACAGAAACACCACATATCCATCGAGTAGCTACTGAAATTAATGTAGTAACAGAAGGTGCTATAGAAATGAATGGAAAAGCTTTTATGGTAGACGATATAGTAATCATAGAACCAGGCGAAAAAGCACATTTTAAAGCACTTACAGATGCAGCTGTTGTAGTAGTAAAAGTCCCATCTTTGATAGGAGATAAATATACAGACTAATGGGAGAATTATACCTTCATAATTTAGATAGATATAAATGTAATATTTTTATTGAAACTGGTACTGGTAAAGGTACTGGTCTAAAACATGCATTACAATTTCCTTTTAAAACTTTTTATTCAATAGAAATCAATAAAGAATTGTATGAGTACTGTAAAACTAGATATATTTCAACTAAATTAACTTTATTAAATATGACTTCTTTGGAAGGTTTAGAACAAATATTACCTGCTATATCTAAAGAAGATAAGATACTATTTTGGTTAGATGCACACTTTCCTGGAGCTGATTTTCAACTGGGATCGTATGATGATGAAATAGAAGAAACTATTAAGCTACCCTTACAAACAGAAATTGAATTAATTTATAAATATAGAAAAGATTGTAAAGATACTTTTATTATAGATGATCTTCAGTTGTTTGAAGAAGGATTATACGAATTGAAAATGCCAGATAACCTTACAAGTAAGTATAGAAAAAGTAATAAATTTATATATGATTTATTTCAAACTACTCATAATATAACTAAAGATTATAGACATCAAGGATTTTTAATTTTGAGGCCAAAAGAATGATACTTATTGCTCATAGAGGTAATCTTACAAGTCCAGATAAGTATAATGAAAATCATCCAGACTATATTTTAAAGGCATTAGATTCTGGATATGCCGTAGAAATTGATGTATGGTATGAAAATGGTAAGTTTTATCTGGGCCACGATGGACCTTGGCTGACTATTGACGAAAAGTTTTTATTAACCAAAGGCTTATGGTGTCATGCAAAAACACCTAAAACTCTAGATATGCTTCTTGTACTGAGAACCACCTGTTTTTTTCATAATACAGATGCCTGTACATTAACTTCGAATAAATACATTTGGACATTTCCAAATAAGGAACTAACACCTAATTCAATTATAGTTATACAAGGGTATCCAAAAGATATTAATATTAATTCATATTCTTGTGCAGGAATATGCAGTGATTATATTAAAGAATTCAAATAAATATGAATAATATTAGCTTACTAATAATAAATAGAAATTATAGTAATTTTATTAAAGAAACATTTGATTCAATACTTAAACAAAGTAAATTACCAAAAGAAATAATTATTATAGATGATTATTCCACCGATTCTTCTTTTTCTAAGTATATAGAATTACAAAACTATATTTATGATAATAAACTTAATATAGATCTTACTATTACGTATAACTCAAGTAAAAAAGGTGTAATTGTCTGTAGAAATATTGCTGTTAATCACTCTTCTTGTAATTATTTATGTTTTATAGATGCAGACGATTATGTATCGTCTACCTATCTAGAAGATACCTCTAGAATATTAGATAATAATCAAGACGTAGGTATTGTTTATACAGACTTCATATTATTCGATAAATTTGCTCCTCCAAGATATTATGATGTACCACAGGAAGAAAAAGGAGGAGAAATAGAAAAAGGATACTTTAAAAGAATGTTTCCTGAATTTAATGAAGAATCTAAAAAATTACTACAAAATAGAAATTTTATTCATGGAGGTTCTCTTTTTAGAAGAAAATGCTTCGAAGATATTTCTGGATATATAAAATCTGATATACCGGAAGATTATAGTTTGTATAAAAGAATAGTAAACTTTGGATGGAATGCAAAAAAATGTAATACTTGTCTTTTATTTTATAGGCAACATTCTAATAAACAATTTAATATTACTGGTGAATAAATGATTTTACTTATAGGAAATAAAGGATTACTAGGAACAGAACTAGAATTGTATCTTAGATCACATTCTATTGCGTATGTTCCATATGATAAGGAAAGCGATATAGGTATACTAGACAATTTACATAATATTTGTAGAAATAAAGAAATAGATTGGATTATTAATTGTTCTGGTATCTCTAATGCAGATTTAGCAGAGAATAATCCTTCTTTAGCTTACAAAGTAAATGTAGAAGGGATAAAAAATATATGTGAAATAGCGAAACAGTATAATAGCAAACTTATTCATATTTCAGATGTTCAAATATTTAATGGTAAAAAAGATACGGAATATTCTGAATTTGATATACCAGATCCTATTAATATATATGGAAAAACTAAACTAGAAGGAGAAAATATTATAAAAAGCTCCTTAGAAAAATATTTTATTATAAGATCCTCTTGGTTATATGGAAAATATGGTATTACTTTTATATCTACCCTATTTAAACTTATAAGTAAACAAACACCAAAAATTCAAATCGTTGATGATGAAACAGGGAGTCCTACTTATACAAAAGATTTAGTACAAGGTATTTTTAGAATTATAGAATCTAATTCTACTAGATATGGTATATATAACTTTAGTAATAGAAACAAGACAGATTGGTTTGAGTTTGCTAAAGAAGTTTATAGATTAATAATGATTTATGAAGTTTTACCTAGAACATTACAAAGATTTGTGACTATTGAACCTATTACTAGCAGTGAATATAAAACATCTGCAAAAAGATTAGTAAATTCTTATCTAAATAGTAGAAATTTTGAGAATACCTTCGGAGTTCAGATAAGGCCTTGGAAAATAGCATTAGAAGATTTCATATCAACCTTAAAGAAGTGAAAGCATGAATGAACAAAACAAAATAATCGATCCTATCGTTGAAAAGTGGAAAGAAAATTACAAAAGAAATCTAGAAGAAGGTATTTTTACTAGACCAAATTCTAAATATCTTAAGTTTTTGATTAATAATAGTTTTTATAATAAGATACCTTGCGTTTTAGTAGCAGCAGGGCCATCTCTAGAAAAAAATATACATATACTAAAACAGTATTCTGAAAATTATTTAATTATATGTGCAGATGTGGTTTTGTATAGATTAATGGAAGAAGGAATTCATCCAGATTTTGTTTGTACAATAGATCCTAGTGATTCTTTCTCTAGATTTTGGAAGGGGGTGGATACCTCTAATTGTAATTTTATTTGCCCAACTACTGTAAGTTCTATTGCATTAAATGAATGGAAAGGTAATGTATTCTTTTTTAATCAAACAGATAAACCTGGATCTGAAAAACAAAAAGTTCTATCTGAAATAACCACATATACGAGCGGTGCTGGTGATTTAGAAAATAATTACTTTGTAGGTGCTACAATGTTTTTATTTTCTAAAATATTTAATCCTAGTTCTGTTATTTTTGTTGGATATGATTTTGGATTTACAGATAATAAACCGTATTGTAATGGATTTCTAGAAAGAAAACTTTATGATACTACGGGTGTTGGAATGGATGTTCTTATTAAAAGAGAACTCAATCACGATACAATTATAGATATTGATACATATTATATAAAAACAACTAAATTATTACTTCTTTATAGAAATACTTTATTAGATCTTATCTTTCAAAACAAGATAAAATGTATAAATTCTACAGAAGGTGGTATTTTAACTGAAATTCTAAGAATGCCGTTAGAAGATTCAGTTAAAGAATTTTGTGTTAAACCCATTAAAAAAGTTCCAGTTAATGAAATACCAAAAAGAAATCGCAGATAATAATTACTTAAAATCTCTATTTGTTTCTTATTATTTTAACAAAATACGAATATATGGAGATTTTGTCTAATGAACCAATTATACTTCCCAGGAAGAGTAGTAGATTTATATAGTGAAGATTACCAGTATCTTCAAGATAATGTTTCTACAGAGGTATTAAAAATACTAAAAAGTATAGTATCTGGTGAACTTTCTTCTTCTATTATTAAAAACTTTGTTTTACGTGTAGATCCTTCCAATAATCTATATTTAGAAGTAACGCAAAATAGTGGTACTGGGTTAGTAATAACCAATAGTGGTCTTTTAATAGAATATAATTCAGATATTTCGAGTATTGCAGTATCAGATGCTACCTATGGAACTGTTAATAATGTATATGCAAAGTGTTCATATGTATATGGATCATATAATAGAAAAACAGAAACTATTGTAGAAGGCGAGAAAAAAGCAGTAGATTTATATGACGGAACGCTTATTTACAATAGAAAGATAGAAGATTTAGAAATTGTAGTATATACTGTTGCAGAATATAATGCTTTGACTGCCGCACAAAAAGCAGAGTTAGTATTTTTAGGTTCTACTATTGCACAAGGATCTGGTAATCCATTATTATCTGTTGATTTGAGTTCTGTAACGTATTTTGCTATAGATGTAGTAGAATCAGAAATACCTGCAGGGGCAGAAGACGACGAATTTTATGGAACAGCAGATAACCTAGAAGAAGAACTTAATAGAATAAGAACAGAAATTAGAAATATTAAACAATCACCTGATTGGGATACTTATCAGATAGGTATATCTGCATCAGACCCAGATATGAATAAACTGCATTTATCCGGTGTAGCACCTAATGTTTATGAACAATTTGATTATGAATTAACAAGTAGCGGAACAGCTATTAGAATTAAGACGGGAAAAGCAATTGTAAATGGTGCTACTGTTATAACCTATTCTAATACAGATTTTAATATTGTTGAACAAGGTCAAGTTTATATTGGTAATTATACAGCTAGAACTAATCCAGAAACACACATAGTAGGAAATACACAACCAGTAACATTTACTCTAGCTTATTCACCTGTAAGTAATGTACACTTAATAGAACAATCAAGCGGTAACGCTTTTATTGAGGGTGTAGACTATACTATAAATACCAGCACAGGCGAAGTTACAACTATCGTTGGCGGAAATATAATGAACGAAACGGTAGATTGTTATTATAGCTATCCTGGAAATAGATGTGATTTAATAGGAGTAAATAATTCTGAATTTGAACGAAACGGTAGATTGTTATTATAGCTATCCTGGAAATAGATGTGATTTAATAGGAGTAAATAATTCTGAATTAGTATATGAAATAGGAACAGGAGATCCTGCAGAAACTTCTAGTGTTCTAAGAGTAACAAGTACAGGTATTCTTCCTTTATGGATCCTTTACCTACAATCAGGAGAAACCAGCTTAGTAGATGCTAGGGTTATTGATGCTAGAACATATTTACAACCAGTAAAAGAAACTCGTCAGTTAGATTATTCAACTATTTCTCTATATCCTACCGATGGTAAAATATCCTTTACAGATTCGACCACAGGAGCAATATCCAGTACAGGTTATACTATAACTAGTACAGGTATTACAAGTACGGGGGTTTATTCTTATCTAACAGTAACTAATAGCGTAGATATAACTTCATACATGTTTACTAGAGAAAACGATTTTGTGTGGATACTTTGTCGACCAGTAGTTACTACGTATTACCCAGTAATAGATGACACTGTATATTTAAGACTATCCTATGAGACCTCACCCGGTAGTGGTACTTTAGATGGTATTTCTACTATTAAACTACCAACAACTACTTTTGCTAGCAATATTTTCATACCATTACTTTTTAAAGATACTGAAATAGCAGAAGGTATTACTAGATTTAAAATCTCTATTTCTAGAGGATCTCAATTCGATTTTTCGTGTATTCTTATAGGAAATAGCGATTTATTCTATCAATCTTCTTTAATAGAAGGATTATTAAGTAACTTAGAGGCATACGTAAACCGTGGAGATATTTCCACAAGTATATTTAGTAATATTTTTATTGGGCCAATGTCTTTTATTTCTAATATATCTAGCATTCATAATATTGCAATAGGACCTGCGTCTCTAACGGCTAATACCTTTGGTAACAAAAATATAGGTCTAGGTGCCAGTACTTTAATGGCAAACACCTTTGGAAGCAATAATATTGCAATGGGATTTCAAGCTTTGGGTGCAAACATTTCAGGGGATTCTAATATAGCTATTGGTCCTTCTACAATATCTCTAGGTGAGAATGCATCTTATAATATTGCTATGGGTGACGAAGCCTTAAGAAACTGCGGTGGTGATGCCACCCAAAACATTGCTTTGGGTTATCGAGCAATGCGTAGTAATTATTCAGGCAGATTTAATGTTGCAATTGGGAATTCTGCATTGTATTACAACACATATGGTTCGCATAATGTAGCAATAGGATCTAATGCCCTAGAACGCTTAGCATATAATGGTAGTACAGATAGATATAATGTAGCAATAGGATCTAGTGCACTAGGATTGCATAATGAGGGTGATTTAAATACTGCTGTAGGGTATGTATCTCTATATTCACACACAACTGGTAATTATAATACTGCGATAGGATCTTATTCTCTTTATAGTAGTCAAAGCACACAAGGAAGTATTGGAATTGGATATTATGCTGGGTACTATAATACAAGTTCAAATAAATTATTTGTTCATAATCAAGATACTGGTTCTTTAAGTGGTGATCTTTCTAGATCGCTTATAGTAGGTACCTTTGATAGTGTTTCTGCAAATCAAAATGTTACTATTAATGGTTCTTTAAATGTTGGTCATAATGTTTCTATTGCTGGCGGTTTGGAAGTTGATAGAATTAATTGGACTTTTTTCTCACTTATTGCCAGGGAACTAACTATTTCGGGTAATGTCGCTTATCCAGGTTTATGTGCTTTAAATGGGACAGATGTTGCTCTTATAGATAGTAATATGGATAGATTACGCCGTTTTCGTTTTGATGGTCTTACTTGGACATCTATTGGTAGTGAATTAAATATTGCTCCTTCTGCTGAAGCTTATATATGTTCTTTAAATGAAACAGATGTTGCAGCATGTGATTATACTTTTGGTATAAGAACATATAGATTCACCGGGACTACCTGGACAACAGTTGGTACTACATTATCAATATCTGGTGGTCTGGGACATTCTGCAATATGTTCTTTAAATGCAACAGACATTGCTATTACAGATGCTGTTTCCAATAGTTTAAGAACTTTTCGTTTTAATGGAACAACTTGGACATCTGTTGGTAATCCGTTAGTTGTTGCTAGTGGGGTACCCGCTTTTGCTTTATGTTCTTTAAATAATAATACTGTCGTACTTGCAAACTCTGATTCCAATAACATTGGGGCATACAGATTTAATGGTACAACATGGACATCTATTGGTAGTCAATTTGCAGTCTCAGGTGGTATCACTACTCCAGCATTATGCTCTTTAAACGCAACAGACGTTGTTTTTATTGACAATGCTGTTGTTGATTACTTACAGGTCTTTCGTTTTAATGAAACAACTTGGACATCTGTTGGAAGCAAGTTTATGGTTACTGGTGGTGGTAATCCTGCGTTATGTAGTTTAAACGGAACAGATATTGCTTTTATAGATGACAATAACGATAAATTAAGAGTATATAGACTGAATTATACTGTATCAGCACCATATCGTTGGTGGTAAAATAATTTAAATATAAAGGATAAATGAATTAAATGAAAGTACTTATTGGAACACCTTGTCATACCTGGAATCTACATACTAAATATGTAGATAGCTTAATCAATACCAAAGAATTTTGCAGAAAAATTGGTATTGAAGTTCATCATTGTTTTCTCTGCGGTGAATCTCTTGTTCAGTTAGCAAGAAATGATTTATTTAAAATTGCATATGAAAATAATGTTGATAAATTATTTTTCATCGATGATGATATGTATTGGAATCCAGAAGATTTTGTTAAACTATTAAATAGTGAGCATCAGATTATTGCTGTTGCAGGAAGAAAGAAAACAGATGAAGAAATTTTTGCTATTAATGTAGGTGACCACGACTTTAATGGTCAAGAAGAAGTAATTCCTGTAAAAGGAATTGGTGCAGCTTTCATGTGTTTTTCTAAAGAAGCAATTAAGAAATTATACGAGGATGCTCCTTTTTACCAAGGTCCAAAAGGAATTGGTAAAATGGTATTCGATATTGGTATAATAGATGGAGAACTTTATAGCGAAGATCATTTACTATGTAAAAAATGGAGAGATCTTGGCGGTCAGATAATGGTAGATATTAACATTTCACTAGGTCATATAGGACAAAAGGATTATATAGGAAGTGTGGGTGATTTCGTTAGAAGAAAAGTATACGAACTCAATAAAGATATTTTAGAAAAAAGGAAAGAAGAATAAAGTAATTTAAACCATTAATATATAAAAATAGGATGTTCGATAACAACATCCTGTTTTTATCACCTAAAATCTATCTTAAGTTTCTTATATTTCTATAAATATATGAAATATGGAGATATCAAATGAAATCAGCTGTAGATGAAATAATAGACAATGCAATTAATATAGCTTCTGAACAAGCCTTTCAAATAGAAGGTGTTCCTCCGTTTCCGCAAGATGATAATAGATACGCTCCGCTTAGCGCTTGTTTTAATACCTCCAATGCAATGTGCATTCAATATTGTTTAACTCTTATTGGAAAATCTAAAGAAGATATTGGATGTTCTTCTGACATGCAATTGGAAGATTATATTTTTGAATTTATTAATGGATCAGAAACAACAGAATATATTAAAAACCATACTTCTACTTTAGGAAATCTAATAAATTCACCTAAAAGAAGAATTTATTATGATATAGAATGCTTTGTATTTAATTATTTAATGAATCCTTTAGGATTTAAAGCAGTTTTTAAAACAGATTTAACTTATGAAGAAATTTGTTCTTGGCTACTATATAAAAAGTTACCTGGAATTATTGGTGGTAATTTTAAATCTGTTAGTTCAGTAGAAGGGCATATGAATTGTCTTGTTGGATATAATAAAGTAGGTTTAAAAGAATTTATTGTAAATGATCCTTATGGAAATGCTCTTTCTGGATATACAGATAAAAATGGTTCATATAAACATTATGGAACAAGATTTTATCTTGAATATAACTGTTATAGAGTAATTCTTTTAGAAAAGGTAGTATAAATATGTTAAATAAAATAAACGATATTTTCTCTGCTATTGGAAGATTTTTACTTTCTTGTATATTTTTTATACGTAAATTTCTATTTTCTTTTATAGGAAGCGACGAAACAGGTGAAATACAGCCGGTATACGTTTGGGTAACAATTTTAATGATCCTCTTAATTATTACTTGGTTTGGAAGACTTTTTAATCCTACTTGGGGCACTAAAATTACTGATACAATGTTTGTATCTCTTTTAGCATATATTGCTATTTGGTTAAAGCTTTATAATGATGATAGAAAAAACAATTTAAAGTAGTATTACAAAGGAGTTTATTATATGGCAGATTTAACTAAATTACAGGCATTTCTTGAAAAAGTAAAAATATTTTTCATAACAACTCTTCCTACATTTTTTAATACTTTTTGGGAAAAGGTGAAAACGATGACTACATGGAAAAAAGCTCTTATTATTGTTGCTATATTATTAATTACGCACGGTGGTGTAGGTTTAGGATTATATATAGCAGGAACTAAAACTTGTAAACCAGAAGGTAAACCTGAGATTACGCCCAGTAAACCTGTACCACATACTACCATCTATAAACCTGTTGAGAAAAATTCAGTTTGTGGAAAAGTTATAGATATTGCAGTAAAAATGGAAACTGAGAAGAAACTTAAAGTTACAGCAAAAGATACTTGTAAGATGACTACAGCTTTTTTTAATATAGATTTTAATTGTCCCACAAAATCTCATAATATAGGATTTGGTCCTTCAGTATTATTTGTATACGATAATACAGGACGTAGATTCATGCCGCTTATTGGTGGAAAAGTAAGTTATACCCATTTCTGGGGTGCATTTGGTCTTGGTGGTGCTGTTAGTGGTTATGGTGCTTTTGATAAAACTGCTTATGCAGCTGGAATAGATTTAATGCTTAACTATAGATTCTAGTTACTAGTTGTTGAAATTTAATTTAATTATTATATTTTAAGATATCGAATATGAGCTATCATCAGAATTTGATTAATAGAGCTTTGTCTATAAATTATTCTTTTCTGGAAATTTATCATGAAGAACCAGAAATTTTAGAACTAAGAATAGACAATATGTCTATACGCCAGATTAAATCTCAAGTTAAAAAACTTAAAAATATAACTAGAGTGGGATTAGTAACAGTAGAAGCAGATGAATTTGAACAATATAAACTCATTCTTAGTTACAGCGAAAATGAAGAATTAAAATGTTCTTTAATAGATAAATCGAATAAAATCATTAAAACGCAGTATTTAAAAGATCCTATATTTGAATCTGTAATTCTTCAAGATAAAGAAAATAATATTATACACTAACTTTATTTCTAGAATAAAGTTAGTTTTATATATTATAAAGAATACCAAATGAAATGAAACTCCAACCTACTTATGATTTCTTTACATAATTTAACTTGTTTTCGGAGATATTAATGAATGATGCAATTTTGAAGCTACTTCAAGATAGATACTTTGTTGATGGTGAAAGTTCTTGGGAAGATATTTCAAAAAGAGTTAGTACAATCTATCCACCCATAGAATCGTATATAAAGGATATGTGGTTTATTCCATCTACACCTACACTTATGAATGGTGGTACTGATAAAAGATCCGGAACATTAAGTTCCTGCTTTCCCATGAATATTGAAGATTCTATTGAAGGTATATTCGATGCATTAAAAGAATGTGCTATAGTAACTAAAAGTGGGGGAGGAATTGGGCTAAACTTTTCTACATTACGTTCGTCACAAGAAATTATTAAAACTTTGGATGCAAAATCAAGCGGACCTTTAGCATTTATTGAAAATTTTAATTCTATGCTTGATAGTATTCGCCAAGGTGGTAAACGAAGAGGCGCAGGTGCTGGATTACTTTCTATTGAGCATCCAGATATATTAGAATTTATTAAGTTAAAAGATACTTTATCTAAAATAAATAGGTTAAATTTATCTATCATGATACCTTCTAGTTTTTATGAAAAATTAGAAAAAGATCCCGAAAGTATTCATAAAGTTAAATTTAAAGATAATTCATATAAAGATTTAGAAGATATTAAAGGAAACAAGGTGTCTGTAAAACAACTTTGGGATCTTATTATTTCTCAAGCATGGAAATGTGCAGAACCTGGTATTTTTAATGAAACTATAGCATTTGATAGATGTACAGTTACTCATCTTAATACGAATGTTATTATGAACCCGTGTTCAGAATATACAAATATACCTTATACCTCCTGTGCTCTAGGATCTATTAATCTAGTAAAAATGTTAGATGGAAAAAGATTTAATTGGGAACGATTTGAAGAAACAATAGTACATGCAACAAGATTTATAAATAATACGCTAGATGTTAATAATTATCCTCTCAGAAAAATACTAGAAACTACACTAAAAGTACGAGCAATAGGTATAGGTATAATGGGTCTAGCTCATGCTCTATATCTTAAGGATATTCCTTATAACTCAGAAAAAGCAAAACAATTTACTGAGGATGTTATACGATATCTTACTTTACGGTCTATGCAAGAATCAGTAAAATTAGCTAAGGAATATCGAGAATATCAGCTATCTAAGGATTCGAAATGGCAGTTTATTTCTAATAAAGCTTCTATTGGAGGATATGAAGCAATAAATATAGATTTATATATGAAAGCTAATGAAAGATTTTTCACAAAAAATTGTAGAGATATTAATATTGAAGAATTAAAAAAAGAGATTAAAGAATATGGTGTTAGAAATTCAGCTACTACTTCAATTGCACCTACCGGAAGTATTAGTTTTATAGCTAATGTCTCTGGTGGTATTGAACCAGTATTTGCTTTATCATATGCTAGAAAAATTGAAAAACTTAATAGAGAATATGAAGTTGTATATATTACAGATCCTATCTTTGAAAAATATCTAGATGAAACTTTTGATAAACAAACAAAAGAAAAGATTCTTAAAGAAATTACTGAAAATCAAGGATCCTGCCAAAAATGTAAAGATATACCTGAAGAAATAAGAAAAATATTCGTTACTGCAGGTGACTTAACACCAATAGAACATTTAGATATACTAGAAGCTGCGTGTAATCAAACTGCACTTTCAGTTTCAAAAACAGTGAATTTACCTTCTACTGCTACAAAAGAAGAAGTTGCAGAAGTATTTATAGAAGCACACAAAAGAGGAATAATAGGAGTTACTGTTTATAGAGATGGGTGTAGAGAAGGAATACTTGTTCATAATACTTCTTTAAATGGGAATGGAGATAAAATTGTAGAAAGACATGCACCCAAAAGACCTAAGAAACTCCCATGTGATGTATACAAAGTAATGTATCAAGGAAAAGCTTGGGTTGTATTTGTTGGTCTTTTGGAGAATAAACCATATGAGATTTTTGCTGGATCTTCTGAAGATGTTACTATACCAAAAAATATAACTGAAGGGTTTATTATAAAACAAAAATCAAGACATTATTCATTCGAATATGATGGTGAAATTATAGTAAGTAATATTTGTAAGACCTTTGCTAATAAAGAAAATGATGCTTTTGCTAGAACTATTTCAATGGGATTAAGGCATGGTGCTCCCATTCAATATGTAGTTGAAACTCTAAATAAAAGTGAAGGCGATATTACGCATCTTGCAAAAGTATTAGCAAGAACTCTTAAGAAATACATAGAAGATGGACAAGAAGCAGGTAAATGCCCTTCTTGCGGTAATAAACTAGCTTACAAAGAAGGCTGTATATGCTGTCCATCTTGTGGATTTTCGGTATGCAATTAAGTTGTAGGGAGTTATATTAACTTGTTAAAAGGAATTATTAGAAATAATATACCAATTTATGGTGATTGTAGTATAAAAGAGGTAGTTTTATCTGGAAATAAAACTACTAGTATTATTTGTAATTTAGAAATTGCAAGATCGTATGATAAAATTATAGTTTCTTGTAATAAATGTAATTCAGAATTTATTATACTCAAAAATTCATTGAATTTAGATAATCAACTTTGTAGAAAGTGTAAACAAATAGAAACTTCTCTCAAGAAATATGGAACAGAAAGTCCTAATCAAGTTCAAGAAATTAAAGAAAAACAACACAGTCAGCAGATGCGTGAAAATGTAAGTAGATCCTTAAAAAAATTATTTGAATCAGATGATTTTAGAGAAAATCATCGATTAAGAACTAAAGAAGCTGCTAATACATTAGAATCCAAAGAAAAACGAAGTATGAACGCAAAGATACTTTGGTCTAATCCAGAATATGCAGAATTAGTTTCGACCAAGGTAAGAAAAAGTTTACAAAATCCTGAAGTAAAGAAAAAACGAAGTGAAGCACAAAAAATCTTATACAAAAATCCTGAATATAAAGAAAAAATGATAGCTTTAGCAAAAGAAAAGTGGAGAACAAATAATAACTGCAGGGCAATTTCGAAAGTACATACTATTAGTAGTTTTCAACAAGAAATCTTTAATATGTTAATCACTATAGATAAAAACTGGATAATGGAATACTTTATACAAGATACAGGATATACTGTAGATTTATACAATAAAAACACTAATGAAATCATGGAATGTTTTGGCGATTATTGGCATTGTAATCCTCTTAAATTTAGTAGTAACTATTATCATAAACATATCCAATTAACTGCAGAAGAAATTTGGAAAAAAGATCTTATTAGAATAATAAATTTACAAAATCTTGGTTATAAAGTTAGTATTCTTTGGGAGGATGATTGGAGAAATCCAAAGAAAATCAATCTTGTAAAATATATATTTTAACCTTAAAAATATGATATGAAACCAATAATTCATTATAGGACATGGAAGTAACAGCAGAACACTTAAAAGCAGCAGTAATAAGTTATTTTAGATTCGAGAGATTCTGGATCTCTGCTACTGAAGTTAACTACTCAGAAATGAGTGGTATTGCAGACGTGCTATGTGATACAGGTAGCGAAATTATAGAAGTAGAAACCAAAGTAGTTAAAAGTGATTTACTCGATCTAGAATTACAAAAGAAGAAACATGATTACTTTAAAAGTTTAGAAGGTGATCTAGTTGCTAAACATGTTCCTAACAAATACTATATTTGTGTTCCAAAAAACCTCGCAAGATTAGCAGAAAGATTTATACAAGATGTTAATCCTTCATATGGTTTAATGATATTTGATACTAGAGAACAAGAAATACATTCACGAATAATTGCTATTAAAAAACATCCTACTCCGCTTCATTCTGGTTATGACGATTCAGTTAGAAACTTACTAATTATGAGATTATGCAGTGAAGTTGCTAACTTTTATCTACATAAAGCCAACAGCACTTTTCAAAGATCTTTACGACATTCACAAGCAACTGATAAAGAAGGAAATGCAGGAAGAAAGAAAGGTTATCGTAGACCTTCAGGATTTCTGGATCCTTCTCTAGAGGTAACTTCGGAAGAAAATTAAAACTAATTATATAGTTTTGGGAGAATACTAAAATGAAAGTAGATACTAATCTGCTAACTATTCTGTCTGGAAAGAAAGTTAGCCAAGATAAGAGGAACAAAAATTCTAATCCTCAAGGATCTCAAAAAGAGATTACACAGGTGAAGAAAATTCGTTCTTTTTACTTTTTTTCTTTATCACTAATAACACCTAAGGTAAAGAAATTCCTAGCTTTATGTATGTCTTATATGCTAAAGCTAGAAAAAATACTGAAGGAGAGAATTATGCAAGATACGATAAAAGAATTTCTTAAAAAGAATGCTAAAGTCATGTTAGCAATTGTAGCATGCTTTATATTCTTTGGAAGTATTCTATCTCTAATCTATCTCGATTATAGAAATAATATGGGTTTTGTGTTTGAAAAAAGATTTGTTATGCTAGCTAAAAATAGAAATAGTCTAGATAAGTATAATACGTTACAACCAGATGATTTACACATTATCTGGTTTAACTCTCTAAGAGGATTCACAAAAAATCATACAACTATTCAAGCAATAGCAAAGGTATTAAATGAATTAGGTGCAAATATTGATGGTAATGATGATTCGGTAATGTTTGTTAAAAGAATCAACGCATACATCGAAGTAGGATTATCACCTTCTAGCTCTGCACCTAAACCCGGTAGTTTAATTATTTTTAGGGGGACCTGGTACGGAAAGGTACAATCCCACAGGATAGGTATTATTGAAGAAGTTACAGGTGAGTATATTAAATACATGACCTGGACTCCAGACTTGAAAACAACTTATCCTGTTGTAAGAAAAGGAGATCCTTCTATTCTAATGATATCTGAAATGAGTTATCCTATTTGGTCGGGTGTTTTATTAAAAAATGGAATTAGAATAACACGAGGTATTGGTTTATTTCATGACGGTGTTGACATGAAAATAAGCAATTTTGATAGAAGAGTTTATGCATTTGAAGGTGGTGTGGTAGTTAAAGTATTTAATAAATATAATCCCAAAACTAGATGGACAGACTGGAGAAATTCTGGTGGTAATTACTGTGTAATTCAATCCAAAATTGGTGGGAAAACCTATCTAATGAGATACCTTCATTTAGTAAATCTAAAGGTTAGACAAGGTCAAAAAGTAGCAAAAAATCAATTATTAGGTCAGTATGCAGATGTTGGATATAGTTTTGGTGCTCATTTACATTTAGATATGCACGATCTGGCACATAATCGTGTGGATCCTTTGCCTTTTCTAAATGACTATGCTTCATTTATTATTTATGGATATGAAGACGAAAGAGCTTATATTGCTACTAATATGATTTTAGATCATATAAATTAATGAAAGGAATACTAAAAAATATAGACAGTTTGGAAGAAATCGAGATAGATGTGAATTGGGAAGATTTAAAGTTACAATCAGAATTAAAAGGCCTGAAAATTTCAGGCCTAATTTTTTCTGCTTTAACTAATACCTTAATTGTTTATGGGTATAAGCAACCTAATAAAAGAGTTATTTGTAATAATTAAATAACTGATCTCTAACTTTTTTGAATATATCAGATAAATTAATAGAAGCAATAATGGAATTATATTCTTCTCGATTAGGTGCGAGTATAGGATTAGTAGAAATAAATTCTTTAAGCCAGTTATCTATATGTGTACCGATCATATAATTTAAAGCTTCTTGTGGTGTATAATCTTTATTAATTATACAATCTTCCATAGAATCTTCTATAATCCAGGTTAGAATATCCAGAATAACTTCTTCAGGATCTTCATTAGATTGTAATCTGCTTATAAGAATATTACCATAAAGATCAATATTATCTTTAATAACGTCTGCTTTTTTAACAAGAAAATTATACATAGAGGTTTTAATGCTATTTATAAAATTTTGATAATCCATAGTTATTTACTTTCTTCTATCCAAGAATCTACTAAAGCGTCTATTTCTTCATAAGAAGCTTCTTCAGATAATTCTAGTTCTGCTAGATCTTCTAGTAACATATACACCGCTTTAAATCTAGATACTAGATATTCTGGTTTGTCTGGCATTTCTAAAAGTCGAATAGCTTCTTGAATCAATTTTTGTTTATCATAACGAAATTCCGTTGGATCTTGTAAGGTATCAGTGATATTAACATAATCGTCTATTTCTAGCTTTTCATATATTCGATTTAAAATGAATTCAATAAGATAATCATCTTGCTGTTCAAGTAATTTTTGTATTTCTTGAAGAGCTTGTTGTCTAGTTAGATCTGGCATAAAACTATTCCTTGATATCTAATTTTTAAAAAAAATAATTTTTTAGAAAGAAATTTTAAGGTTTACTTATATATTATTTAACAATAGGAGTTTATATGGAATCTTCACCAATAACATTTAGTTTTTTGATAGATAAGGATTTGCAAGGTACAGACATATATTATGATATAAAATGTTTTAAAATCTTTATGAGTAAAGATTTATTTGAAATTATTACAAACATATCTAATACCACTGTAATACAAAATATATTAAAAAAATGCAAGATAATAGACTATAAACCCGGGGGGTTTATTAGCTATACGTATACACCAGTGTACACAACACCTATTATTGGTAATGTAACATCTAGTAATACTAACATAAGTGTTGGATATACAACTTCGGTTAATAACACTAACGAATCTATTAATATATCTCAGATAGATTCTGTTCCTTTTGGTTTTTCTATTTCAGATATATCCATATAATTATATGCCATTAAAAACAAAGATTGAAGTAGAAATAAAAGAAGATAAGTTTTTAGAAGGGAATCAAATTTGTGTGTTTCCGAGATATATTTTAGTTTCTTCTGAATTATACAAGATTTTAAATGTATTAGAAAATCAATACGATAAAATCAATAATTTATTAAATAAAGCAGATGAATTAAATGAAGAAGAATACTCAGTAAAAAAGATGGGGCTTCTTCCTGGTCAACAATATCCTATTAATTTAGCAAAACACGGAAGAAGAAAATCCAATTCTTATAAACGAAGAATTAATAGTTGATTTCAAACGGTAGTTGTTAAATCTGTTAACTTATCTTATTATTAATATATAAGACATTAAAGATACAATCATTATATAAAATATTATGAAACAATATACAGACGAAAAATTCATTAAATTCTGTAGAAAACTTTGTTATATATTTTCTACTTTTTTAATACTTATTTTATTAAATAATCTTTTAGATCTTAAAAAAAATTATGATGAAAAAAATCATAATAACATAAGATCTAAAAATTATTTTTCTTATATAATTAATAAAATTCCTGTAAAGAGGAGCAAATAAATGAATACTAATATTAAAAAATCTACTGTACCAAGAATAAAAAATACAGTAAAAGAAAAGAAAAATCTAGTTTTATGGTTGATTTGGATTCAATTAATTATTATTTCTATAATTTTAGGATTTATTGCAGTAAATGTTAATAAGAATAATTCTACTAATGTAGCTACTTTACAATTACAGAAAAAACTTAATGATAGATTATATGTAGATTATAATTCTAATTATGAAATGACAAGCGATGTAGATGATATTTTAGCCGATAACTTACCTAGTTCTGTAAGTACAAACAAATTTAATGAAAAACTTATTACAGGAATTAGATATATTGAAAGTTATTTAAAAATAACCAATTCCACAGAAATTACACAAAATGGTACTAAAACCATATTAAATTCAGAAAATAATTATCCAATTACATCTAAAATTCTTAATTCTTTTAAAAAATGGTTAGAACCCAAAAATGTAAATGGTTTTATATTATCTACAAAGATTGCGAACGATATTGCAGGAGAACATTACAGAGTTCAATTAGCTTGGTTTGCATATAAAAAGAAACAACAAGAAGAAGAAAAACTAAAACTTCTCAATAGTTCTGGTGAAGAAACTTCAGATATTACTCTTGGTGATAATAAAATTAGTTTTAATTATTAATTTTAAAAAAAAATAATTGACTCTTTTAAAATATTTTATTATTTTAATTTTGAGATAAAAAATCTCATGTTGATACTTATAAAGATCAACAAAATTACTACCAAAAGGAGTAAAAATTATGACTAAACAATTAGCACGCTTATTGTCTCAAGATGCCTCGCCATTTTTTAGGGATCTGGAAGGATTTGTTAATGTAGCTTTCCCAGATTTTCTCTTTTCTGATTTTCACGATGTTGTGCATTCTCAAGGTTATCCAATAACCAATATCTATGTAAATGATAAGAAGGAGATCAAGATAGAGATTACAGTAACAGGTATGTCAAAAGATGATATTAAATTAGAGGCAGAAGATGATGGTATTATTGTAAGAGGTGAAGTTCAGGATCAGGAAGATATAGATACTTCTTGGAGACTTATTGATGGTAAAATTAAAAAGAATTCTTTTGAAAAACGTATAAAACTATCGAATAAATTAGATTATATGAAAGCACAAGCAGAAGTTAAAGATGGTTTACTTACAATTAATATACCACAAAAAGAAAAGTTTGCCACGAAGCAAATAACTATCAAGTAGAATCAAAAGCCCCTTAGAAATAAGGGGCTTTATAGTTATGTTTAATATTGTATTGGTACTAAGTTACTGGATTCATTCATATTCGGTGGTGTATCAAATTTAAACTTAATTATTTTAATTATCTTTTTTTCGGTGGTATACCATACTGCAACAAAATCAACTTTGGATACTTGTAATAAAGTAATTCTACCTTCTTTTTCTGCTTGCTCAATATCAGCACAAGAATCTTTATTAGAAATATCTTCTTGTGCTACTACAATTGAAAAGAACATACATAAACACATAATCAAAATAATGTATAATTTTTTCATATTCCCATCCAAAAGAAAATATATCCTCTACAAAAAATAAATATAAAAAAATATAAAAAATTTTAGGATCAAATTTTTGAAAGCTATAGTAAGTAAACCATCTAGTGTTTTTACCAGAAAAGGTGAATGTTTTGATATAGATAGGTATAAAAATAATATGTATATTCTAACAAGTATATACAGAAAGGATGTTATACATAATTTAAATCAGCAGACACTTGATTGGTATATAAAAAGAGGTACATTTATTATATATGATACAACAGATACTATATTAATAGATTTTTAGAATGTAAATACAACTCTAAAATTCTTCGCAAGAACAAGAAGAAATAAAATTAGTTATTTTGTAATATTCCTCTTCTTGAAAATGAATAAGAAGATTACATTTTTTACAAAGTAATCCTAACTGAGGTATTTCTCTAAAAAAATGGTATTCTGTAGGAGATACAGAACAGCCCAAAACTTTATAAATTTTCATAGAACTATTGAAATAGAAGATATACTTTATTTAAACATACAAATATTCTACAGAATTTAAGTAATAAATATTATCTAAATTAAAATACATGTTAGAATACTAAATCTAGATTATATACTTATATTATAATAAAGGATTTACTATATGAAACTATCTAACAAATGCAGAGATTGTAAATATTGTAGTTATCAATTTAAGTTT